>ERZ1034411.1-NODE-1-length-297799-cov-11.381744_pt1 | contig 297799 bp, 270 predicted proteins | sample MGYA00520583_ERZ1034411 | MGnify/ENA primary metagenome ERZ1034411 (study PRJEB33736, sample SAMEA104288481) | Azolla microphylla | place: Ecuador | collected 1982 | study: EMG produced TPA metagenomics assembly of the PRJEB19522 data set (Is there foul play in...
TGCACCTCTCCCGCTTGCGGGGGAGGTCGGCGCGAAGCGCCGGGTGGGGGCTCTCTCCTCATTGGGACTATCGCCAGCGGAGAGACCCCCTCCCCAACCCTCCCCCGCAAGCGGGAGAGGGGGCGCACCTTCGTCGGGGTTTGCATCGGACGAAACCTCATTGGTTCAGCCCTCCAACCTGACGCGCGGATCGATCACGCCGTAGAGAATGTCGATCACGAGATTGAGCAGCACGTACATCACCGCCATGGTCAGCACGAAGCCTTGCACCGGAGCGAAGTCCGAGGAGATCAGCGCTTCCACCGCGTAGGAGCCGATGCCGGGCCAGGCGAACACTTTTTCCACCAGCACGTTGGCGCCCAGCAGGAACGAGAACACCATGCTGAGCGTGGTGATCACGGGCAGCATCGCATTGCGGAAGGCGTAGGTGACGATGACGGTCGCCGGCGACAGGCCGCTGGCGCGGGCGGTGCGGACGAATTCGGAGGCCAGCACCGCCAGCATCGAGGCACGCGTCATGCGCGCGATCGGCGCCAATGAGAAGATCGCAAGCGTCGTCGCCGGCAGGATGAGCTGGCTCAAAGCCGAACGGAACGCCTCGAAGTCCCGCGCGATAAGCGTATCGATCAGATAGAAGCCGGTGACGGTCGGCGGCGCGCTGTAGAACACGTCGAGACGTCCGAGCGGCGCGGGCGACCAGCCGAGCCGGAAATAGAAGATGTAGACCAGCACGAGGCCGGTGAAGAACACCGGCAGCGAGACGCCCGCCGTCGTCGTGACACGACAGAGATGGTCGACCCATGATCCCGGTCGCGTGGCCGCGAGCACGCCGAGCGGAATGGCGATGACGACGGAGACGATCAGACCGAGCAATGTCAGCTCGGCGGAGGCCGGCAGGCGGTTGCGGATCTCGGTGGCGACCGGCTGGCCTGTGGTGAGCGAGTTGCCGAAATCGCCGTGGGCGAGATCATTGGTGTAGCGGAAGAACTGCTCGATCAGCGGCTTGTCGAGGCCGAGTTTCTTCCGGATCTGCTCGACCGCTTCCTTGGTCGCAGCGGGACCGGCGAAATAGGCGGCGGGATCACCCGGCAGCGCGCGCGTCAGCAGGAAGGTGACGATGACGACCCCGATCAGCGAGGGTATCGCGAACATCAGCCGCTTGCCGATCATGGTCAGCATGGGACGCTCCCTGTGATGAGAGGAGGTGCCGCAGCAGGTCGAACTGCGCCCCCTCTCCCGCTTGCGGGGGAGGGTTGGGGTGGGGGTGCTTCGGCATGGGGATTCTTCGTGTGGAGAGAGCCCCCACCCGCGAGCGCGTCGGCCTCCCCCGCAAGCGGGAGAGGCGAACGGAGCAAGCCGATAAGCTTCTGAACGCCATATGCGGTTGCCTAGCTCTACTTGTTACTCACCCCTTAACGAGCGCGCGATAATCCAGCCGGCGGTGGAACCAGTATTGATACCCGCTGATGTTCTTCTGCATCGCGACGTTGACGAAGGGCTGGTACAGCGGGATGCGCGGGATGTCGGTGAAGGCGAGATCGACGAATCCCTTCACGTCGGCATCGTAGGCCGCCTTGTCGCCGCTCGCGGCGGCGGTGCGTGCGCCGTCGATCAGCTTGTCCATCTCCGCCGACTTGTAGCTCATGGTGTTGAAGACGGAATTGTTGCCGTGATAGCACCAGTAGAAGAAGTACTCGGGGTAATCGAGCCAGCCCGAGAACACGTTGGTGAAGAGCGGCATCTCCTTCTTGTTCAATTCGGTGCGCCAGTTGGCGCCGGGCACCTTGTTGATGGTGGTCTTGATGCCGATCTGCGCGAGGCTCTCCTGCACCAGCACGCAGAGCGGCTCGTTGACGCCGGCGAAATTCAGGTCGAACGAGATCGTGGTCTCGAAGCCGCCCGCCATGCCGGCTTCGGCCATCAGCGCCTTGGCCTTCTCGATGTCGGTGTTGTATTTGTGCGGCTGCGGCCAGGCGACTTCGGTCGGCTTGTCCTTTGCCGCGCCGAACATCGGGTTGGCGAGGCCGAACATCACGGCGTCCATGATCTTCTGATAGGGCAGCGCGTAAGCGACCGCCTGGCGCACCTTCGGATTGTCGAAGGGCGGCTTGGTGACGTTCATGCCGATATACTGGATGCCGTTGGAGAACGGCAGCGACACGACGTTGAGCTTGCCGTTGGCCTTCATCTCCTGAAAGTCCTTGTTCGGCAGCTCGTAGGAGATGTCGGCATCGCCGCGCTCCAGAAGCGCACGGCGGTTGCCGGCCTGCGGCACCATGCGCCAGATCACGCGCTTGATCTTCGGCAAGGGACCGCAGACCCAGTCGTCGTTGCGCTCCATGATCACTTCGGTGCCGGCGGTCCACTTGGTGACCTTGTACGCGCCGGAGCCGGCGGTCTGCTGCTTGGTGAATTCCAGACCCCAGGGATCCTTCTCGCTGGCGTGCTTCTTCACGAGCTCGGAGTTGACGATGCAGGGCACGATCACCGCGAGATCGGGGATCGTCAGCCTGTCCTTCTTCAGGAAGTCGACGCGCACCGTGTAGTCGTCGATCACGACGAACTGCTCGGGCTTCGTGAGCGAGCCCGCGCTCATCTGGAAGGTCGGGAAGCCGCCGACGCTGACGGCGCGATCGAGCGACCACTTCACGTCCTTGGCGGTCACAGGTGTACCGTCGTGGAATTTGGCGTTCTTGCGCAGCTTGAAGGTGACCGACATGTCGTCGATCTTGAACTCCTCGGCGAGCTCGCCCTTGAACTTGTCGCGGTCGTAATAGGGCACGCCGCCGGGGCCGCTCTTCATCTCGTGGCTGATCAGGCGGTCGTAGCAATTCCAGGACACTTCATAGCCGGGCACGTTGGTGCCGACGCCGTGGATGTCGAGGTTGTTCGGGCCGCCCTCCGAGACGATCAGCAGCGTCTCCGAGCGCGCATCGGCATAGGCGGATGAAATCACGGTCGGGACGGCCGGAAGCGCCGCTCCAGCGGCCAACCCGGACACGGACTTGAGAAAATCGCGGCGCTTCATCGAAATGCTCCAACTCAAAGTTTTTGGTTGGAACCGGATTCGCAAGGTTCGTGCCAAGGCTTAAGGGAGGTTTAAGAGGCGACTAAATCTTTGATCTAAAACGATATATGGAGAATTTGGGTCGCTGAAGGGCCGAACGCGGCCTCAGCTCTGCATACAAAGAGGCGATATTGATCAAGAAATAGGCATTAAAGTTCCGGAGCCCGATTTGGCGCCACCACCGTTATGTCGTCTCATCCCGCGGGCTACCGGCATGGGAGGATCACGGCTCGTACAGCAAGTTCGTCATTGCGAGCGCAGCGAAGCAATCCAGACTGCCTCCGCCGGGACAGTCTGGATTGCTTCGTCGCAAGAGCTCCTCGCAATGACGGTTGGGGCTGTCAGGTGGCCCAGATCAATTCCTGCAGCTCGACCAGATTGCTTGCCTTGTCCTGCCAGCCTTCGATGCAGATGTGGGCGTTGAGGTCGCTGGCGCGGTGCAGGAGCATCAGCGCCATCAGCCGGCGCTTGAGCGCGTAGTCCGGCTTCGCGTAACCAAAACCTCCAAGCAGGCTCTTCACCCGGCCCGGCCGGCCCGCAGCCATGAAGGCGCTGGGGCCAAGCAAATCGTAATCGCGCCATCCCGCCAGGACATCGCCGAAGTCGAACAGGCCGGTGAGCGACCATTGATCGTCGTGGCACGCGAGCAGAAAGTTCTCCGGAATGTATTCGCCGGTCAGGATCACCGGCGGCGCATCCATCGGGATGAGTTCTTCCGCATCGCGCAGGAGATCGTCGAGGCCGGCGAGGAATTTCGGCGCGAGGCCGAGACGCGTGTGCCTGTTACGGCAACCCTCCATCTGCTGGCGCATGAGATCATCCCAGCGCGGCTCGATGGCAGCGAGCGGGCCGAGCGGGGCGCGCTGCACGGCGGCGATGGTCTCGCCGATCTGGTGCAGCACGCGCTCTTTCTGGTCCTCCGGCAGGTTCGGCCAGACCTCCGAGCCGAGCGTGCCTGTGAGGCGCGTGATGACGAGATAGGGCCAGTCGTCGCGCGTCCCCTCCGCGACGATCTCGGGGATCGGCAGAGGAAGACGGCCTTTGAGTTGCGTCAGCGAGCCGCGCTCGGAGACGAATTGCGCGCGCAAGAGCGGTGGGAAGATTTTGAGGATCAGGTTCTCGCCGAGCCCGACCACGAGATTGGTGCCGGTGGCAAACACATGCGGCGCGCGGACGTCGAGGCCGTGGCTGCGCGCGATGTCGAGGGCGATCGGCAACCATTGCGAGGACGCGGAGCGGAAAGCGCGGAAACTTCCGGAGTCGGTGAGGTCAGGGAGTTGTTGTGATGATGTATTTGTCATTGGTCGTTGCGCAGAGACAGCGGGCGCTCGCTTTGCTTCACCGGGTGCCAGCCGAGGAGGCGGTGCACCTCTCCCGCTTGCGGGGGAGGTCGGCGCGCAGCGCCGGGTGGGGGCTTTCTCCTCTTGGGGATTGTCCCGTTGTTGAGAGAGCCCCCTCCCCGGCCCTCCCCCGCAAGCGGGAGGGGGCGCGCCTCCCGTGCGGCTAGAGCCGGGCTTCATCGCAACACACCCTACCTGTCCGGACTGGCACGCTCGAACTGCCGCAGCAGCTTGTTGCCGCGCTCGACGGCGGAATCGAGCGCTGCCTGCGCGCTTTTCTGCCCCGCAAAGGCCTGCTCCAGCTCGTCCTCGATCGCGCCGCGGATCAACACGAAGGAGCCGAGCCTGATGCCCTTGGAATTCTCCGTCGGCGGATGCAGCGTGATCTCTTCGAACGAGATCGCCGAGCCCGGATTGCGCTCGTAAAATCCTTGCGCGCGCGTCAGCTCGGACGCGGCGCGGGTGATCGGCAGATAGCCGGTGTTCTGGTGCCAGGCGGCCTGCACGCCGGGCTGCGACAGATAGGCGAAGAACCGCGCCACGCCCTTGTATTCCTCGCGCGGCCGGTCGCGCAGCACCCACAGCGTGGCGCCGCCGATGATCGAGTTCTGCGGCGCGTCCTTCACGTCGGGCCAATACGGCATCATGCCGTAGCCGATCTCGAATTTCGAATTCGCCCTGATGTCGGCGCGCGTCGCCGAGGAGCCGATGAAGATGCCGCATTCGCCGCTCTGGAAGCGCGGCTCGGCTGCCTGGCCGCGGCCGCCATAATCGAACAGTTTTGTCTTCTGCCATTCGGCGAGCTGGGCGACGTGACGCACGAGGGGGGGATTGTTGATGGTCAATTCCGCGTCGAGGCCGCCAAAGCCGTTCGCGCGCGTGGCCAGCGGCAGATTGTGAAACGCCGAAAAATTCTCGACATGAATCCAGGACGGCCAGGACGTGGTGAAGCCGCAGGCCGCGCCGCGGTCGCGCAGGCGCTTGGCAGCCGCGCCGAGCTCGGGCCAGGTCTTCGGCGGCGCTTCCGGATCGAGCCCGGCGTCGCGGAACATGGTCTTGTTGTAATAGAGGATCGGCGTCGAGGAGTTGAACGGAAACGACAGCAGATTGCCGGCCGCGTCGGTGTAATAGCCGGAGACCGCCGGCAAATAGTCGGTCAGCGAGAACGGCTCGCCCTGGTCGCGCATCAGGCTGAACACCGGATAGATCGCGCCCTTGGCCGCGGTCATGGTGGCAGTGGCGACCTCGTTGACCTGGACGATCGCAGGCTGGCTGCGCGAGCGGAAGGCGAAGATCGCAGCCGTCACGGTCTCGGTGTAATTGCCCTTGTAGGCCGGCACGATGCGGTAGTCGGACTGCGAGGCGTTGAAGTCGGACGCGAGCTTCTCCAGCTGCTTGCCGAGCTCGCCGGACATGGCGTGCCACCAGGCGATGTCGGTGGCGGCCTGCGCCTTCGAGACGAATGCTGCGGCCGCGAGGACGGCAACGACCGGCAAAAGGCGCAATGCTGAAATCACGACGGCTCTTCCATCTGGAGCGGCAAGCGGCGACCGCCCCTGCTTAAGGCGCGGCATAACCGGTTTCAACCGGGAATGAGAGACAGCCGCGCCGCACAATCAGCCCGGGGGCCGCAGCGGGATGGCCTTCCCTTTACCATCTGCTAGATTGCATTGAACCTTTTGCTCCCGCCATAGACTCCACCACTGAGGGGTTGAGTGTGCCAGTGCTAAGCCGTGCCGAACTCTCGCGGACCGGGGTGATTGTCGTCGCGCTTCTGCTTGCCGCAGTCTCGATGAGTATGCGCGCGACGGGCGCCGTTGCGCGCGAATTTCGCGCCGCCGACACCCAGACCGAGGACTACCCGACCGTCCAGGCGCTGCGCTACATGGGCGCCCTGATCGCCGAGCGCACCAAGGGCCGCCACGAGATCAAGGTGTTCCACTCCCGTCAGCTCGGCGAGGAAAAGGAGACGATCGAGCAGACCCGGGCCGGTGCGATCGACCTCAACCGGACCAATGTCGCCCTGATCGGCAATTTCGTTCCGGCGATGAACGTGCTCGCCATGCCGTTCCTGTTCCGGTCCATCGAGCACATGCAGAAAGTGCTGGACGGGCCCGTCGGCAACGAGATCCTGAACAGTTTCGAGCCCTACGGCTTCGTCGGGCTCGCCTTCTACGATTCCGGCGCGCGGTCGATCTACAACGGGGTCCGCCCGGTGAAGAGCCTCGCGGATCTCAGGGGATTGCGGATCCGGGTGCAGCAGTCGGAGTTGATGAGCCAGATGATCCGCGCGCTCGGGGCCGAGCCGGTCGAGCTGCCCTATGGGCAGGTGCTCACCGGCCTCGCCAACCATTTGATCGACGGCGCCGAAAACAACTGGCCATCCTTCGTGACGACGGACCATTACAAGCATGCCGGCTACTACTCGCTCACCGAGCACACGATGAGCCCCGAAGTGCTGGTGATCTCGCTCAAGGCCTGGCAGAGCCTGTCGCCGGACGACCAGAAGATCTTCCGCGAGGCCGCGCAGCGCTCCAGCCGGTTCATGCGCGAGAAATGGCGCGACCTCGAGGAGCAGTCGCAGCGCAAGGCCCAGGAAGCCGGCGTCACCATCATCAGGGACATCGACCGCAAGCCGTTCGAGGATGCGATGATCCCGATCTACGCCAAGGCCGCGCGCGATCCCGCCGCGGCGGCGCTGATCGAACGCATTCGCAAGGTGGAGTGAGCCGCGTTGGCTGCGCTTGGACACAGCGAGCACGCAGACAGGCCGCCCGGCCCGATCGGGCGGCTGCGCGCGCGCCTGGTCGGCCTGCTGCGGGCGGTGCCGATCCGCTGGCGCATCCTGTCGATCGCCGCGCTGAACTCCGCCGTGGTGGTGGTGCTGGTCGCCATGATCTGGAACGGCGCGCAGGTGCTGGGCTCAGCCTGGGACGACGTCCGCCAGGTGCGCGAATCCGACCGGATCCTGGCGCTGCTCGAAAGCGAGACCGGTCGCCTGCACAATCTGATCCACCGCTACATCAACCAGCCGAGCCCCGACCTGTTCGCCGAGATCCTCTTGCTGCGCGAGGCGGTGCTGGGCACGCTGTCCAATCGTGCCGCCAAGGACCCGATGCTGTCGGGCTCGGTCGAGGAGCTGGAGCGCACGACCGACCGCTTCCTCAACGGCTTCGGCGAGCTGCGCAGCGTGCAGGCCACCATCGCGAAAACCTATGAGGAGCAGGTGCAGGGCCCGGCCCGGGACATGGCGGGCCTCTATTCCATCATCGAGGGCGCCACCGGCCATCGCGACGCGCTGATCTGGCCCTCGCTCGGCAAATCCCGCGAGGCCTTCACCGCGATGCTGGTGGCGGCCAATTCCTATTATCTGTCGCTGCAGACGGGCGCGGCCGACGACGCCCGCCGCAACACCGAGACGATCGAGAAGACCATCCCTGTCATGATCGATCTCGCCGACAACGATCTGCAGCGCATGGCGCTGCAGCGGCTCGGGGCCCGCACCGCCGCGCTGCGCGAGGGCTTTGCCAAGCTCTCCGAGCAGCTCGCGAGCCGCACCGAGCTGTTGCGCAACACCATCGACGCCAGCCAGGCCGAGGCGATCGGCGCCATCGACGATCTCTCGACCATGATGCGCCAGCGCGAGCAGAAGGCGCAGGAGACCTTCGACCGCACGCTTGCGGACATCTCCCGGCGGGTGCTGTCGATCGCGGTGATCTTCCTCGGCATCATCCTCACCGCCGGCGTGATGATCGCGCTGTCGATCCGGCTGCCGCTGCAGCAGATCATGACCGCGATGCGCGCGATCACGCTCGGCGACCTCGACCGCGAGGTGCAGGGCACCAAGGCACGCGACGAGGTCGGAGCCATGGCGCGCGCGGTGGAGGTGTTCCGCGAGAACGCGATCGCCAAGCGCGAGACCGAGGACGAGCTGCGCGCCGCCAAGGAGAAGGCCGAAAGCGCGCTGCTCGAGCTCAACACCGCGCAGCAGAACCTGATCGACGCCGAGAGGCTGGCCGCGCTCGGCGGCCTCGTTGCCGGCGTCGCCCACGAGGTCAACAACCCCATCGGCATCAGCCTGACGGTTGCCTCGAGCTTTGCCCGGCGCACCGAAATCTTCGAGGCCCAGCTCAAGGGCGAGGGCGGCCTGCGCCGCTCGCAGCTGGAAGAGTTCGTGCAGTCCTCGCGCGACGCCTCGCAGCAGCTCGTCGCCAATCTCCAGCGCGCCGGCGAGCTGATCCAGTCGTTCAAGCAGGTCGCGGTCGACCGCTCCCATGCCGAGCGGCGGCAATTCTCGCTCAGCGAGGCCACCGACCAGATCATCGCGAGCCTGCGGCCCGTGCTGAAGCGCTCGCCGATCACACTGCAGGTCGACGTGCCCGAGGGATTGCTGCTGGACGGCTATCCCGGCTCCTATGGCCAGATCCTGACCAATCTCTTCCTCAATGCCGCCAACCACGCCTTCGCCGACGGGCGGGCCGGCACCATCACGATCTCGGCGCGGCCGCGCGGGACCGAGGACATCGAGATCATCTTCACCGACGACGGGGCCGGCATGACCCCCGACGTGCAGCGCCAGGCCTTTGACCCTTTCTTTACCACCCGGCGCAATGAAGGCGGCACGGGCCTCGGCCTGCATATCGTCTATAACCTCGTCTCCCAGCAGCTCGGCGGCCGCATGATGCTGGAATCCAAGCTGGGACAAGGCACTACTTTTCGCATTATCATGCCCCGGGTCGCCAAGGGCGGCGCGCAGAGCACAGAAAGTGACGGGACTTCTCAATGGCCGAACAGGACGATGTCCTCCACCTGATCGACGATACCGGTTCCGCGTCGGAGGATAGCAACGCCCGGAAATGGAAGATCGCCGTCATCGACGACGATCCGGCGGTGCATGACGGCACCCGTTTTGCCCTCTCCGATTACAGCCTGAACGGCCAGAGCCTGGAGATCCTGTCGGCCTACTCCGCGGCGGAAGGCCGCAAGCTGATGGCCGAGCACAGCGACATCGCCGCCGTGCTGCTCGACGTCATCATGGAGACCGACGTCGCCGGCCTCGAGCTGGTCGAGTTCATCCGCAACGAGATCCGCAACGAGACCGTGCGCATCATCCTGCGCACCGGCCAGCCCGGCCAGGCGCCGGAACGGCGCGTGATCGTGCAGTACGACATCAACGACTACAAGGCCAAGACCGAGCTCACCGCCGACAAGCTGTTCACCTCGCTGACCGCGGCGCTGCGCTCCTACCAGCAGCTCGAGCGCATGGTGCAGACGCGGCGCGGGCTCGAGATCATCATCGACGCGGCGTCCACGCTGTACGACTTCAAGTCGATGCAGCGGCTCGCCGAGGGCGTGCTGACCCAGCTCGCCTCGCTGCTCAACGTCGACTGCGCCGGCATACTGGTCCTGCGCGACAATGGCGGCATCGACCCCGAACTTTCCGTGCTCGCCGGCAGCGGCTGCTACAGCCGCTTCATCGGCACGACCTCGTCCAAGGCGCTCGACCCCGATCTGCGCGAGATGGTGGAAGCCGCCTTCCAGGGCCGCAAGAACGAATTCGCCGACCACCGCAGCGTGATCTATTTGCGCACCGGATCCGGCCGCGAGGTCGTGGTGCTGCTGCAGGCCGAGCGCGAATTGTCCGAGACCGACCGCTCGCTGGTCGAGATCTTCTCGAGCCGGCTCTCGATCGCCTTCGACAACGTCATCCTCTACCAGCAGCTGCAGGACGCCAACACGCAGCTCGAGGACCGCGTCGCCCAGCGCACCCGCGCGCTGATGCAGGCCAACCGCCGCCTCTCCGCGCAATGGCTGCGGCTGCAGCGCGCCAACGGCTTCAAGAACGAGATTTTGGGCACGGTCGCGCACGATCTGAAGAATCCGCTCGGCGTCATTCTCGGCCGCACCGAGATGCTGAAGGAGCTGATCTCGACCGGCGCCTCGCAAACCGGCGTGGTCGCCCAGGTCGACCACATCCGCGACGCCACCAAGCGGCTGACCACGATGGTCGACCATCTGATCTCGGATGCGATGGCCGATGCCTTCGACATCACCATCCGCCGCGAGCCGGTCGACGTCGCCGCGCTGGTCAAGGAGGTTGCCGAGGCCAACCAGCCGCTCGCCGTCAACAAGCAGCAGACGATCAGCGTCACCGCGCCCGCCAACATCGTCACCATGTGCGATACCGACCGCATCCGCGAAGCCATCGACAACCTCATCAGTAACGCCATCAAATACTCGCCGATCGGCGGCAGGATCGACGTCGCCGTCAGCCACGAGGGCAACGACACCATCGTCCGCGTCAGCGACGAGGGCGCCGGCCTGTCGCCGGAGGATCTCGGCCGCCTGTTCGGCCGTTTCCAGCGGCTGTCGGCCAAGCCGACCGCCGGCGAGAGCTCGACGGGGCTTGGGCTCTCCATCGTCAAGCGCATCGTCGACATGCATGGCGGCGAGGTGACCGCCGACAGCGACGGGCCCGGCAAGGGCTCGACCTTCACCATCACCCTTCCCGCGACCGAAATGCCGTGATCAAGCCGCCATGACCCAAAGCCAGCACATCATGATCGTCGACGACGAGGCCCCGGCCCGGGAGATGGTCGGCGATTATCTCAAGATGCACGGCTTCACCGTGACGCTGTGCGACGGCGGCAAATCGCTCCGCGCGGCGATCGACGGCAGCATGCCGGATCTCGTCGTGCTCGACCTCAACATGCCCGAGGAAGACGGCCTCTCGATCATCCGCGACCTCAAGAGCCGCATCAACGTGCCGGTCATCATGCTCACGGCGACCGCGAGCCCGATCGATCGCGTCGTCGGGCTCGAGCTCGGCGCCGACGATTACGTGGCCAAGCCCTGCGAGCTGCGCGAGCTGATGGCGCGCATCCGCTCGGTGCTGCGCCGGAGCGTGCCGGCCAAGGCCGCAGCGCCGGAGGCTGCGGCGGCGAAATCGGACAAGGAGCAATTGGTGCGCTTCGGCACCAAATGGCTCGATCTCGAGGCCCAGGCTTTGCGCGACGACGAGGGCAACGAGCATCCGCTGACCGCGTCCGAGTTCGGGCTGTTAAGGGTGTTCGCGGCCAATCCGAAGCGCGTGCTGTCACGCGAGCGCCTGCTCGAGCTCGCCAACGCGCGCGACGCCGAAGCCTTCGACCGCGCCGTGGACCTGCGCATCATGCGCATCCGCCGCAAGATCGAGCCCGATCCGGCCAAGCCCGCCGTGATCCGCACCATCCGCGGCGGCGGCTATCTGTTCTCGCCGCAGGGCGACAAGGCGTAACGGCGCGGGGGAGTTAAGGGCGCGCCACCCTCCGCTGTCGTCCCGGACCAGCGCGCCCTCAGGCGCGCGCCGATCCGGGATCCATAACCACCGGCCGTGGTTTGGCGAAGACTCGGAGTTGTCAGCTCGCTCGGCAACCTCTCCCTGTGGTGATGGGTCCCGGGTTCGCTTCGCGCCCCGGGACGACACCAATGGGTGCCGCGCGACCGAACGCAATCCCCCCAAATACGTTCCGCGCGGCGCGGCGCGCCCCAAAATCCCCACCCCCGTATTTTCCGTATATTGAAATTCCTCAGCTTTTTGCCTCGAATGTTTCGTCGCGCTCCTTCCGACGAAACAATTTGGCGGCGCACGAAACCATTTTCCCCTTTTCGTGCAGACGTCCCGAAACGTTGGCTCATTAACACTTTGGTCCAAGGAAACGCCGCTCGGTTGCGGCGCTACGGGGAGCCAAGTCAATGCCGAACGTCATCGCCATCAACGCCCAGGCCAGCCAGAGCATCATCGCCGCTCAGGCGACTTCGGACGACATGCTCCTCGAGAGCATTGCGGAGGGCAACCGGACGTCGATGCATATCCTGTATTGCCGGCACAATGTGCGGGTATACCGCTTCATCCTGCGCATCGTGCGTGACGCCACCGCGGCCGAAGACCTCGTCAGCCAGGTGTTTCTGGACGTCTGGCGCACCGCCGGCCAGTTCCAGGGCCGCTCGCAGGTCTCGACCTGGCTGCTCTCGATCGCCCGCTTCAAGGCCCTGACCGCGATGCGCCAGCGTCGCTTCGAGGACATCGACCAGGAAGACGTGCGCCAGATCCCTGATGGCGCCGACACGCCGGAGACCTCGCTCGACCGCAGCGACACCAGCGCCATCCTGCGCGCCTGCGTGCAGAAGCTGTCGCCCGCGCATCGCGAGATCATCAACCTCGTCTACTACCACGAGAAGTCGGTGGAAGAGGTCGGCCAGATCATCGGCATCCCCCAGAGCACCGTGAAGACCCGGATGTTCTACGCCCGCAAGCAGCTGGCCGAATTGCTTAAGGGCGCCGGCGTCGAGCGTTTCGCCGCCTGAGACCAAGGATTTCAAAGGGATAGGGCCTGATAAGGGCCCTACCCCGGACACGGAAGCGTTACTGCCGACGAAACAATTGAAACAAAGCACAACATCAGGCGGAAAAACTTCCTCCCTATAAAGCTTGCATACGGTTTCGTTAAACCTCCCAAGACCTCCAGCGACCCGGACGATGCCCCCGTCCGGGTCGTTTTGTATTGGGGGGTGGGTGGCCACGGTCTCCCGCCTCTCCCGCTTGCGGGAGAGGCCGACGCACTCGCAGAGTGCGGCGGGTGAGGGTTCGTTCCTCTGGGGGAATATCCCGACGCGGAGATACCCCCACCCCAGCCCTCCCCCGCAAGCGGGAGAGGGAGCGCACCGCCCGTGCAATCGGCAGCGGCCACCCGTCACGAAGCCGTGACGCCGCGTAACGATCCCCGCAACCAACCCGAACTGCCCTCGTGACCTCGCTCACGAGTGCGCCATGCTCGACCTGATCTTCGCTGTCCTTGCCGGCATCCTCACCATCGCCGCGCCCTGCACGCTGCCGATGCTGCCGATCCTGCTCGGCGCCTCGATCGGGCGCGCCGGGCATTTACGTCCCGCGATGATCGCGCTCGGTTTCGTGATTTCCTTCTCGGCGGTCGCGCTGCTGCTGGGTGCGCTGACGCGGCTGTTCGATTTCGATCCCAACGTGCTGCGCGAGGTCGCGTCAGTCCTGCTGCTCGGCTTTGGCCTGTTGATGCTGTGGCCGGCACCGTTCGAATGGTTGTCGATCCGGCTCAATGGCTGGCTCGATCTCGGCAATGCCGGCGGCGGGCAGCGCGAGGGTGCGCTCGGTGGGCTGATCCTCGGCACCACGCTCGGCCTGGTCTGGACGCCCTGCGCCGGCCCCGTGCTCGGCTCGATCCTGACGCTGGTCGCGACCCAGAAGAATGCCGCATGGGCCGGCACGCTGCTGGTCGCCTACGCGATCGGCGCGGCGATCCCGATGCTGCTGATCGCCTATGGCGGACAGGCCGCGACCACCCGTGTGCGCAGCATCGCGCGAATCGCGCCGCGGCTGCAGCAAGGCTTTGGCGTCGTCGTGATCGCCTTCGCCGTTGCGGCCTATTTCCAGTACGACACGCTGATCGTGGCGTGGCTCACCGGCTTCTACCCCACCGGCCAGATCGGCCTGTGAACAATCTGCATCTCGAACCGGAGGACTCGTTCATGACTTTCAAACTGCTCGCCGTCTCAGCCGCCCTTGTCGGCCTCGCCGTGACCGGCGCCGTCATCCCCGGCTTCTGCGACGAGGCCGCGCCCGCAGCGCCGATCACCGTCGCCGCCGCCGGCCATCAATCCGCACCCGACTTCACCGGCATCAACACCTGGTTCAACTCCAAACCGCTCAGCATGGCCGACCTCCGCGGCAAGGTCGTGCTGGTCGATTTCTGGACCTATGGCTGCGTCAACTGCGTCAACACGCTGCCGCACGTCACCGAGCTCTACGCCAAATACCGGGACAAGGGCCTCGTCGTGGTCGGCGTGCACACGCCAGAATTCCCGTTCGAGCGCTCGGCCTCCAACGTGCAGGCCGCGCTGAAGCGCCACGGCATCACCTATCCGGTGGCCCAGGACAATGATTCCAGGACCTGGAACGCCTACAGCAACCAGTATTGGCCGGCGCAATACATCATCGACCAGAACGGCAAGATCGTGTTCCAGCACGCCGGCGAAGGCCGCTACGACGAGATCGACCGCACGGTGACCCGGCTGCTGAACGCGAGCAGCTGATCTCGCACAGACGTCGCGCGGCGGATTCCGGTTGTCGCCCTTGTTGCTTGACTCCACGGCCCTGTCCGTGGAGTTTCGCGCGCAACGGAATCAGCCGCCCGCAATGGACGCAGCGACCACCAGCACCGACATTCGCCTTCGTGAAGGCGCCTCGATCGCGCAGCGGCTGGTGATGTCCGCTTTTGCGGCGGCTGTGGCGCTGTGCTTCACGCCCGGCCTGTTCACGCACGACACCCTGGAGATCATCATCTCGGTGGTGGCGCTGCTGGTGGGCGCCGGGTTCGTCGTCGGCATCATGATGGCGCCGGCGGTGGTGTGGATCATCACGGCGAACGAGATCCTGATCGGGCGGCAAAGCCCGTTCGGCAAGCTGCGCACGCGGATCGTCGCGAAGGACGACATCGCGGCGTTGCAGGTTCCCGGCAGCAAGCGGGTGAAGGCCCGCTTTCAACTCGTCTTCACGCTGACTTCAGGGGAGCGCCTCACGTCGCCGCCGATCTCGGACGTCACGCATGTTCATGACACCGTGGCTCGGATCGCCACGCAGTTCGAGGTTCCCAATGTCGAGGAGCCCGTCAATCCACTCGATGCCAGCAATCCCGAGATGCATCTCGGCGAGCCTCTCGAGGCGTTTCCGGTCCGGGACATCCGCATCGTCGCGCTGATCGCCGTCGCACTGTCCGCCGTGCCCTATGCCTACAAGCTCTGGAGGAGATGGCCGCCCAGCCATGTCGACATCCTGCTGCTGCCGCTCGGCGCGCTCGCAGCGTTCGCGGTTTATCGCTACGCCAACCTCCTGACCGGAGCGTTCTGGGTGATTCGGCCAAGCGACATCCGGGTTGAACGGCTGTGGGGCGACGGCACCCCGCGCACGGACCATATCGAGGGGCCCGACGTGAAGACGATCACCGTCGACCGCCGTGGCCGCTCCGAGGACGAGCATTGCATCGTCACGATCCGGACGCGCTCGGGGCGGCGGTTTCGCAGCCCCCGGATCGGCTCGCGGGTGGAGGCGCGCGCAGTGGGGACGGAGATCGTGCGGCGGCTGGGGATTCCGGCGGAGAGCAACAGGATCTGACTTTGCCGGTTGGGTCGGATGATTTGACCTCGGGCTCGGTCTGCGCCTCTCCCGCTTGCGGGAGAGGTCGGCGCGTCCGGGCGATGCGAAGCATCGTCCCGCGCGCCGGGTGAGGGTTCTCTCACCTGGGGGAGTCTCCCTGGAGGAGAAACCCTCTCCCCAACCCTCCCCCGCGAGCGCTAGCGGATTCACACATCTCGAAAAGGACTCTCAGTTCAATAAGTTAGCCAAAGCCGGATCTCAGACACCGGCGCGCCACGGAATTGAGACAAGTGACTCTGATGACTCACATTTTCGGCTTGATGCGTGGAAGGCTCGAACAGAGATGTGTGAATACTGTAGCCTCCAGGGGAGGGTAGGCAAGAGGCTCGCGCACGATGCCCGTCGAACCTCATTCGGACTTGCGCCTAAAGGGCGCACCTGCCGGATTGACGGAACGTGGGTCTACTTCGCCGGCGGCTTCGGCCAGGGCTTCTGCGCGCCGCGCAGGCCTTCGAACGCCTTGGCCATGCCGAGCACGCCGATATCGTCGAAGCGGCGGCCGACGATCTGCACGCCGATCGGAAAGCCGTTGGAGTCGAAGCCGCCGTTGAGGGAGACCGCCGGGTTCTCCGACATATTCCACGGCACGGTATAGCAGATGTGCTCGAACGGCCTCATCGGATCGTTGGTGGGCGAGGCCCAGTCCGCCGGATAATTCACGTTCGGCGCGGTCGGGGAGATGACATAGTCGAGCTCGCAGAACAGCTTTGATGCGGCCGCGCGGATCGCCATGGTCTGATTGAAGCCGCGGATGACATCCACGCCGGAGAGCTTTGCGCCGGATGCGCCCCATTTGAAGATGTAGGGCAGCACCTTGGCCTGTTCGGCCGGCGTCAGCTTCGACAGATCGTCCCACATCCGCGCCCGCCAGAAATTGTCGAGGCCATCGAGCATTTCGCGGGTCAGGATGCCGTCGACCTCGGTGACGACGGCGCCTGCGGATTCGAACGCCTTTGCGGCTTTCACCGCGACGTCGCGAACGGGCCTTTCCGCCGGCAGGCCGACGCCGGCGTCGAGCATCAAACCGATGCGCAGCTTGCGCGGCGATTTCTCCAGGCCCTTCCAGTTGAGCGGCTCGGCCGGAAGGCTCATGCCGTCGCGCCGGTCGGGCTTTGCGATCACGCTCATCATCAGCGCGCAATCATCCACCGTGCGGGTCATGGGACCGGCGACGCGGCCGACATAGGTGGGATCGATCGGCACGCGGCCGAAGCTCGGCTTCAGGCCGACGAGGCCGCACCAGCCAGCGGGCAGGCGGACCGAGCCGCCGATATCGGTGCCGAGGTGCAACGGCCCATAGCCGGCTGCAGCAGCAGCACCTGCGCCCGCGCTGGAGCCGCCGGGATTCTTGGAGAGATCCCAGGGATTGCGCGCCAGCGCATGGAAGGAGGAGAGCCCGGAGGACAGCATGCCGTAATCGGGCATGGTGGTCTTGGCGAAGATGATGCTGCCTGCTTCGCGCAGGCGCGCAGCAGGCGGGGCGTCCTTCTCGGCCGGCACCAGCTTGACGCTGGCCGCGCCCAGCGGCACCGGCACGCCCTTGGTCGCGATGTTGTCCTTCACCGTGACAGGCACGCCGTCGAGCGCACCCGACGGCTCGCCGCCGCTCCAGCGCGCGGTCGAGGCCTTGGCGGCCTCGCGCGCGCCGTCGGGGTCGAATGCATAGAGCGCCTTCAGATGCGGCTCCCACGCAGCGACATGCGTGAGCAGATCCTCCAGCACCTCGCTCGGCGAGAATTGCTTGGCGCGATAACCCGCGATCAGATCGACGGCGGACAGATCGTGCAGCGAGGTGACCGCTTCCTCAGGGCTCTTCTTGTGCATGGCTAACCTACCGGCATCCGGGTCTCGATGATGCGGGCGAACATGCTGGCGCCGATCGGCAGGATCTTGTCGTCGAGCACGAAGCCGGGATTGTGCACCGGCACCGAGCCGTCATGGCCGACCCAGAAATAGGCGCCCGGAATGGTCTCCAGCATGTCGGCGAAATCCTCGCTGCCCATCTTCGGCTGGGCGCGGGTGATGACGTTGGCGGGGTCGACGATGGTGCGCGCGACGTCCTCGACCACCTTGGACTGCTCGACCTGGTTGACCAGCACGCCGAACGTGTCGCGGATGTCGACGTCGATCACGCAATTATAGGCGCTTGCGATGCCGGCGCAGATGGTGCGGATGCGCTCGCTGACGAGGGTGCGAACTTCCTTCGAGAAGGTGCGGATGGTGCCGCAGAGATGCGCATCGCCCGGAATGACGTTGTAGGCGGAGCCCGCATGGATCTGGGTGATCGACACCACCGCGGCCTGCAGCGGCTCGACGTTGCGGCTGACGATGGTCTGGATCGCCTGCGCCAGCGTGGTCGCGATGATCACTGCGTCCTTGGAACGCTCGGGCATCGCGCCATGCGCGCCATAGCCGGTGATGCGCAGGTCGAAGAAGTCGGCGCTGGCCATGGCCGGGCCGGGCAGGATCGCGATCTCACCGTGGTTCAGGTCGGGCGCGTTGTGCAGGCCGTAGAGCTCGTCGCAGGGAAACTTCTCGAACAGCCCGTCCTTGATCATGGCGCGCGCGCCGCCGAGGCCTTCCTCGGCCGGCTGGAAGATCAGGTGCACGGTGCCGTCGAAATTTCGGGTCTCGGCGAGGTAGCGCGCGGTGCCAAGCAGCATGGTGGTGTGGCCGTCATGGCCGCAGCCGTGGAAGCGGCCCGGGATCTTGGAGCTCCATTTCAGGTTGGTGTTCTCTTCCATCGGCAGCGCGTCCATGTCGGCGCGCAGGCCGATGCGCTTGTTGCCCGAGCCCTTGCCCTTGATGACGCCGATCACCCCGGTGCCGCCGAGACCGCGATGCACCTCGATGCCCCAGCTCGTCAGCTTGTCGGCGACGATGCCGGAGGTGCGTACTTCCTCGAAGCCGATCTCGGGATGGGCGTGGAGGTCGCGGCGGATGGCGGTGAGTTCGTCGGCAAAGCCGTCGATGCGCTCGAGTGTGGGCATGTGTTCCTGTCCGGTTAGCGTGAAGGGGGATTGAAGACGGGGCCGTTCGGCTTGATGCGGATGCCCGGACGCAGCCGCGTCCAGGGCAGCGAGGCGGTGTCGGCCGGCATCGCGCCGGGTGCGGCGCAGATCATCAGCTTCTCCGCGATCGGCTCGAAATCGGCGCGGAAATGCACCGAGCTCTTGTTGACCAGGATCTTCTCCTTGGTCGGCTCGATGCCGACATAGCGGTACATCGCCTGGTCGGCGAGCTGGGCCTTGTGCGAGGAGACGACGACGCGGACATCGCCGATGCGCAAGGCTGCGGAGGGACCCATCTCCATCTCGCGGCCGCCGTAATAGGGGCCGGGTGCAATGAAGCGGCCGTCGGACAATTTCTCGACGACGAAGGTCTCGGTGTAGGGCTCGTCGCCGGGAATGCCGGACTTGCCGCCGAGCGACAGCGTGACGGTGGCGCCGACGCCCCCCGCATGCGCGGCCTTGGCCGATTCCGGATCGTAGATCGCGCCGGTCGCCGCGCTCGCCCTGTTGCGCACCAGCGCGCGCAGCATGCCGGTGGTGTCGGAATCGCCGCCGGCGCCGGGGTTGTCCTGGGTGTCGGCGATGATGATCGGCTTGCTCGCGCCCTTCGCAAGTTCCATGGCGTGGCGCACGCCGTCGTCGGGCGACCAGATCTTGCCGTCGAAATCGTCCTCGTGGCTCTCGATCAGCTTGACGATCGCATCCGCCGCGCGGTCGGCATCTTCCTGCGTCCTGCCATAGGCGAACACGCTCGGGCCGCAATCGCGGAAATCGGCGGCGGGGAAGCCCGGCGCGAAGGAGAGCGTCGGAACCGCATCGCCCTCCAGCGCGGCGAGCTTCTCGTAGATGCCCTTGGTGGGCTGGTCGTTGGTGCATTGCCAGCTGATCGGAATCAGGAACGGCAATTGCCGGAACGCCTTTGCGAAGCGCTGCTTGGTCTTCAACAGCAAGGCCAGATGTCGTGCCGAAGCGCGGCCGGTCTCGGCCATGTCGACATGCGGATAGGTGCGGTAGGCGATCAGCGCATCCGCATGCTCCATCATCTCGGGCGTGACATTGGCGTGCAGATCGAGGCTGGTGACCAGCGGAACATCCTTGCCGATGACGCGGCGCACGCGCGCCAGGATCTCGCCTTCGCCGTCGTCGAGATGTTCGGTCACCATGGCGCCGTGCAGGTCGAGATAGACGGCGTCGACGGGGCCGGCGGCTTTGATGCCGTCCACCATCACCTTGACGATGCGCTCGAAGGCGTCCTCGGTGACATGTGCTGACGGGCTCGCGCCGCAGGCAATGGTCGGAATGAGTTCCCAGCCGTGGGCTTCGGCCGCATCGACGAAGCCGGCGAGGCCGACATTGATGCGCCGCATCACCTTGAGAACGTCGGTACCTTCCGTCATCGCCGGCCAGCCGCCGCCATGCTGGAAATCGGCGAAGGTCGCCTTGGTGGGCGCGAACGTGTTGGTCTCATGCAGGAAGCCGCCGACGGCGATACGTGTCATCAAATCAAGTCCAGCGTTGGAAAGTGCGCGACGTTAGCCTTGGCCCGGAGGCGAGGGCAAGGTGAGAGGCCATCGCGCCGTGCATGGCCTCAAGCTGTTTTGGGAATGTTGCGGATGCAGGGAATGTGGTGAGCCGCGATGCCAGCCAGACTCTCGCTGTCGTCCCTGCCTAGTGCGCAATTGAGCACGGGGCGCAGGGACCCATAACCCCAGGAAGCAGTTTGGCGAAGGCCGGTCGTTCGGGATCAGCACCACCCGTAATCGACAGATCACGCGGTATGGGTCCCCGCTTTCGCGGGGACGACATCGTGAATGTCGTTACACCGCGGCCGCCACGCCTTCCGCCACCGGCCGGAAGTTCGCAAAGTCCCAATTGCGGCCGGGCGCGGCATCCAGCAGTGCCTTGGTGTAAGCCTCCTTCGGATGCGTCAGCACTTCGGCGGCGGGGCCCTGTTCGACCACCCGGCCGTGCTGCATCACCACGACCTCGTCGCAGATTTGCGCGGCGACGCGCAGATCGTGGGTGATGAACAGGATGGCGATGCCGAGCCGCTTCTGGATCTCGTCGAGCAGGTCCAGAACCTGGGCCTGCACGGAGACGTCGAGCGCGGAGACCGCCTCGTCGGCGACCAGCACGTCCGGATCGAGTGCCAGCGCGCGGGCAATGGCGATGCGCTGGCGCTGGCCGCCGGAGAATTGGTGCGGATAGCGCGAGACAGCATCGGCGGGGAGGCCGACCAGCTCGAGCAACTCGCGCGCGCGCTTGATCGCATCGGCATGCGAGACGCCATAATTGATCGGGCCCTCGGCAATACTCTCGCCGACAGTGACGCGCGGGTTGAGCGAGCGGTAGGGATCCTGGAACACGATCTGGATCTTTTGCCGGTGCGGCTGCAGCAGGCGGCGCGAGATGTCGGCGATCTCGCGGCCGGCAAGGCGCACGCCGCCGGAGGTCGGGTCGATCAGGCGCACGATGCAGCGCGCCACGGTCGACTTGCCCGAGCCGCTTTCGCCGACGATGCCGAGCGTGCGGCCCTTGCGCAGGGTCAGCGTCACCTTGTCGGCGGCGACGACCTCGCGGCCTTTGCCGAAGAAGGCGCGTTCCTTGTAGACCTTGCTGAGGTCGTTGGCCTCGAGCACGACGGCCTCACGGCTTTCCTCGCGCGGCGGGCGCGGCACCAGGCTGGGCACCGAGGCCAGCAGGTTGCGGGTGTACTCCATGGTCGGGTTGCGCAGCACGGTCTCCAGCGGGCCGGTCTCGACCAGCCGGCCCTGACGCATCACCGCGACGCGGTCGGCGATCTCGGCGACCACGCCCATGTCATGGGTGATGAACAGCACGGCGGTGCCGTGATCGCGCTGGAGCTCGCGGATCAGGGACAGGATCTGCTTCTGCGTGGTGACGTCGAGCGCGGTGGTCGGCTCGTCGGCGATCAGCAGCTTCGGCTCCAGCACCAGCGCCATCGCGATCATGATGCGCTGGCGCTGGCCGCCGGAGAGGCGGTGGGGATAGGAGGCGAAGATGCGCTCGACCTGGGGCAGGTGGACCTGCTCCATCATGTCGAGGATGCGCTTCCTGCGCGCCCTGGCATCGAGCTTGGTGTGAGCGCGCAGCACCTCGTCGATCTGGCGGCCGACCGGCACCACCGGATTGAGCGCGGTCATCGGCTCCTGGAAGATCATCGCCATCTGCGTGGCGCGGAGCTGACGCAGGCGGCGGTCGGTCGCGGTGAGGATTTCCTCGCCGACCAGCTTGACGCTGCCGCCGGTCGGAACCAGCGTGCCCTTCGGCAACAGGCCCATCGTGGTGAGCGAGGTCACCGACTTGCCCGAGCCGCTCTCGCCGACGAGGCACAGCGTCTCGCGCTCGCGCACCTGGATCGAGATGCCGTCGATGATCTTGTGCCCGCCCGGCTTCTTGCCGACGGAGACGACGAGGTTGTTGATGTCGAGGATGGTGTTGGTCATCGACTTGTCGCTCATCACTTGCCCTCCCGCTGCTTCATGCGGGGATCGAGGGCGTCACGGGCGGCGTCGCCGATCAGATTGATGCTGAGGATCGCGATCGAGAGCAGCAGGCCCGGCCAGAAGATCAGCGACGGCTTGATCTGGAAGTACTGGCGGCCCTCGGCCATGATGTTGCCCCAGGTCGGCGTCTCCGGCGAGATGCCGGCGCCGAGGAAGGAGAGGATGGCCTCGGTGAGAATGGCGCTCGCGCAGATATAGGTGCCCTGGACGATCAGCGGGGCGACCGTGTTCGGCATCAGATGCCGCCACATGATCTTCGGCAGCGACGAGCCGACCGAGATGGCGGCCTCCACATAAGGCTCCTCGCGCGCCGACAGCACCACGGAGCGCACGAGGCGAGCGACGCGCGGAATCTCCGGAATGGTGATCGCGATCAGGACGGTCCAGATACTGGCGCCGGAGAGCGAGACCACGGCGATCGCGAGCAGGATGCTCGGCATCGCCATCAGGCCGTCCATGATGCGCATCATCACGGCGTCGACCAGCTTGAAGAAGCCGGAGACGAGGCCGATCGCGAGCCCGATGGCGATCGACAGGATCGCCGAGCCGATGCCGATCAGGAGCGAGATGCGGCCGCCATAGACCACGCGCGACAACAGATCGCGGCCATAGGCGTCGGTGCCGAGCAGGAATTGCGCCGAGGACGGCTTCAATCGCTGTGACGGGGCAAGCTGAATCGGATCGTGCGGCGCGATCAGCGGCGCGATGATCGAGATCAGCAGGATCAGCGCGAGCAGCACCGTCGCCGTGGCGATGATCGGCGTCGAGGTGAGGAACCCGAAACGCGGCCGCAGCGGCGACGTGATCGGAATGGAGGACTGGGGAAGGGTATCGACCGACATGTTTGTTCTTAAATCCTTGCCTCAGTACCGGATCCGGGGATCGAGCAGGGTGTAGGCGACGTCGATCAGAAGATTGACGACGACATAGACCAGCGACGTCAGCAGGATCATCGCCTGAATCACCGGATAGTCGCGCGCCAGCACCGCATCCACGGTGAGGCGGCCGATACCGGGAATGTTGAACACGCTCTCGGTGACGACGACGCCGGAGATCAGCAGCGCAAAGCCGGTGCCGATCACGGTGATCACGGGCACGGCGGCGTTGCGCAGCGCGTGGCGCATCATCACGGCGACCTCGTTGATGCCCTTGGCGCGCGCGGTGCGGACGTAGTCCTCGCCGAGCACGTCAAGCATCGCCGCACGCGTCATGCGCGCGATCAGCGCGATGTAGATGAAGGAGAGGGCGCAGGTCGGCAGGATCATGCGCTCGAAGAACGGACCGAAGCCGGCGCTGATGCTCTTGAAGCCCTGCACCGGCACCCAGCGCAGCTCGAGCGCGAACAGCTCGATCAGGACATAGCCGACCACGAACACCGGCACCGAGAAGCCGAGTACGGAAAGCCCCATCACGAAGCGATCGATCCAGGTGCCGTGCTTCCACGCCGCGATCACGCCCAGCGGTACTGCCACGAGCACGGCGAGGATGATGGTGCACAGCGCGATCGAGATCGAGGGCTCGACGCGCTGGCCGATCATCTTCATGACCGGCAGATTGGAGATCAGCGAGGTCCCGAGGTCGCCGTGCAGCAGCTTGTTCACCCAGGTGATGAACTGCACGATCAGCGGTTCGTTGAGACCGAGCGAGGTGCGGATGCGCTCCAGCCGTTCCGGGGTCGCGTTGTCGCCGGCGAGGATTGCGGCGGGATCGCCGGGGGTGAGGCGGAGCAGGAGGAAGACGAACAGCGCGACGACGCCCATGACGGGCACGGCGGCGAAGATTCGGCGAAGGAGATATCCGAGCAAGTTGGATCCGTCTGATTAGAGTCAAATCGGCGGCAGCCGCGATGGACTGTTCTGCCACCAGCCTAACATTTCAGCAATTCCCGTGCCATCAGGGCCACAGTTTTTGCAGTGCGGCTAAGCCCGCAAGGTGGGCAAAGCGGAGCGGCCCAGCCTCCGGAACCGGCGCGCCGTCACTCCAGCGTCGCCAGCAGCCCCGCCATCAGCCGGCCGCGCTCAACCAGGCTCTCCACCTCGATATACTCCTCCAGCGTGTGGCCATTGGCGCCGCGCACGCCCAGGCCGTCGAGCGTGGGGATTCCCATCGCGCCGGTGAAGTTGCCGTCGGAGCCGCCGCCCGAACTGGCGTGCGGTAATTCCGCGCCGAGAGATTTGGCAATGCCGCGCGCCTTTTCATACAGCGCCATCGTGCCGGCATCCGGTTCCCACACCGGCCGTGTCACGCCGCGCGTCACCTTGAAGGCGACGTCGTTGGCGGTGCCTGACAGCGCCAGCATCCGCTCGACGCCGCGGTCGAGATCGGCCTGCCGCTTGGCCATGGAGAGCGCTTCGCCGGTGGCGGTCGTGGCAACGCAATTGACCCATTGGCCGCCATGCACGACGCCGACCGAGAAGGTGCAGTCCTCCGTCGTCATCGCATCGATGGCAAGGATCTGCCGCGCCATCTCGCGGATTGCCGAGCGTCCTGCCGACAGCGTCGCGCCGGCGTGGCTCGGCCGGCCCGTCGCCTCGAGATTGAAACGCGCGATGGCGTAACGTCCGGTGGTGACGCCGTTGTCGGCGCGGCCGGGCTCGGGCACCAGCACATATTTGTTGCGCGCCGCCTCCGCCTCGATGATGTCTCGCGTCGAGGGCGTGCCGACTTCCTCGTCCGGCGTGAACAGCACGGTGATCGGCAGCGGCGTGGTGAAGGATGCGCGCGCCAACTGCCGGATCGCTTCCAGCGAAAGGTAATTGCCGCCCTTCATGTCGTAGATGCCGGGGCCGTAGCACTTGTTGCCCTCGCGCCGCCATTTCAGCTTCTCGATGGTACCGACCGGGTGGACGGTATCCATGTGGCCGGCGATCAGGATGCCCGGCTCGCCCTGCTTTGGATGGGGAAAACGCGCGCGGATCACGCCGCCGAAGCCCTGGCGGCCGGCGATGCGTTCGATCGTCGCACCCATGATCGCCATATCCCGCGCTGCGATATCGAGCATGCGGTTAACGGCGCCGGCATCCCATGTCGGGCTCTCGCATTCCACCCAGGTGCGCAGGCCTTCGAGCATGGCTTCGGAATCGAAGGGAAGATTGGCTGGATTCATCTGAATGTCTCTCAAGCTTCGCAAAGGTGGAACGCGCATTGCATCGCCACGGCGGGACGAGCGGTGAGTGTTGTAGAGCCAAACCGATCCTTGTGGAGCCTGTGCGCGCGCCGCCAGGGCCTGCAGCGAAACCGGATTGACGCGATCAACACTGTCTGCAAGTCTCGAAAGATAAAGGCATTGCATGTGGTTAGTTCGCCCAAAGAACGACCCATATGCTCAACCAATAATCTGCCTTTGAACAGTTTCACGTCAGGAGAGACTTTTTATGTCCAACTTCATGCGCCGGGGGTCTCGCGCGTTCGCCTCCAAACTTGCGCTGTCGGTCGTCGCGCTTTCGACGGCGCTGGCCTCGCCGGTGCTTGCCGCCGGCAAGACCATCACGGCGGTGATGCATTCCGACCTTCGCATCATCGATCCGATCTTCACCACGGCCTACATCACGCGTGACCACGGCTACATGGTCTACGACACGCTGGTGGCTCCTGATTCCAACTTCAAGATCCAGCCGGAGATGGCGGACTGGAAGATCTCCGACGACAAGCTCACCTACACCTTCACCCTGCGCGACGGCCTGAAGTGGCATGACGGCGCGCCGGTGACGGCAGAAGACTGCGTCGCCTCGCTGAAGCGCTGGGCCGCCGTCGACGGCATGGGCCAGAAGCTCATGGACTTCACCGCGAGCATCGAGGCGACCGACGCCAAGACCATCACGCTGAAGCTGAAGGAGCCTTACGGCCTCGTGCTCGACTCCATCGGCAAGCCGTCCTCGCGCGTCGCCTTCATGATGCCGAAGCGCCTCGCCGAGACGCCGCCGGACAAGCAGATCCCCGAGCAGATCGGTTCGGGTCCGTTCAAGTTCGTGGCGTCTGAATTCCAGCCCGGCGTGAAGGCGGTCTACGTCAAGAACACCGACTACGTGCCGCGCAAGGAGCCGGCGAGCTGGACCTCCGGCGGCAAGGTGGTGAAGGTCGATCGCGTCGAATGGATCACCATGCCGGACTCGCAGACCGCAGTGAACGCGCTGCAGTCGGGCGACATCGATTTCATGGAGAACCTGCCATACGACATGCTGCCGGTGCTTGAGGCGAACAAGGAGCTCACGATCGAGGTCCTGAACAAGTTCGGCTATCAGACGCTCGGCCGGATGAACTTCCTTTATCCGCCGTTTGACAACGTGAAGGTGCGACGTGCTGCCTTGCTGGCCATGAACCAGAAGGACGTGCTCGACGCGCTGGTCGGCAATCCCAAGTACCAGAAGATCTGCGGCGCTTTCTTCATCTGCGATACGCCGTTTGCGACCGAGGTCGGCGCCGAGACGCTGACGAAGGGCAATGGTATGGCCGAAGCCAAGAAGGCGTTGGCCGAGTCCGGCTATGACGGCACCCCGGTCGTGATCATGGCGCCCGGCGACGTCACGACGCTCAAGGCGCAACCGATCGTTGCCGCCCAGCTGATGCGTGAGGCCGGCTTCAAGGTCGACCTGCAGGCGACCGACTGGCAGACGGTGGTGAGCCGCCGCGCCAGCCAGAAGCCTCCGAAGGAGGGCGGCTGGAACATGTTCTTCACCAACTGGGTCGCGCCCGACGTGTCGAACCCGATCGCCAATCTCTCGATCGGCGGCCAGGGCAAGAAGGGCGGCTGGTTCGGCTGGGCAGACGATCCCAAGATCGAGCAGCTCAAGGACGCCTTCGTCCGCGCGCCCTCGCTCGACGAGCAGAAGAAGATCGCAGCCGACATCCAGAAGGAAGCCTACGAGCAGGTGATCTATATCCCGCTCGGGCAGTACCAGACGCCGAGCGGCTGGCGCAAATCGCTGACCGGCGTGCTCGACGGCCCGGCGACGCCGCTGTTCTGGAACGTCGACAAGTCGGAGTAAGGGACAGTCCTACGAAGGAAGGGCGCATCGCGCGCCTTTCACCCTGCGAAACGTTTTCGCGGCGCCGCCGTCATCAGCGGCGCCGCGCGCCATCCGCTCGCTAGGAGAACGACAATGTTCCAACTCATGCGTCGGGGGCGTCTCGCGTTCGCCTCCAAACTCGTGCTTTCAGTTGCGGCACTTTCGGCACTGGCCTCGCCAGTTCTTGCCGCAGGCAAGACCATCACCGCGGTGATGCATTCGGACCTGCGCATCCTCGATCCGATCTTCACCACGGCCTACATCACGCGTGACCATGGCTACATGGTCTACGACACGCTCGTCGCGACCGATTCGAACTTCAAGATCCAGCCGCAGATGGCGGACTGGAAGATCTCCGACGACAAGCTCACCTACACCTTCACCCTGCGCGACGGCCTGAAGTGGCATGACGGCGCGCCGGTGACGGCAGAAGACTGCGTCGCCTCGCTGAAGCGCTGGGCCGCCGTCGACGGCATGGGCCAGAAGCTCATGGACTTCACCGCGAGCATCGAGGCGACCGACGCCAAGACCATCACGCTGAAGCTGAAGGAGCCTTACGCGCTCGTGCTGGAATCGATCGGCAAGCCGTCCTCGCGCGTCGCTTTCATGATGCCCAAGCGCCTCGCCGAGACAACGGTGGACAAGCAGATCCCGGAACAGATCGGCTCCGGCCCCTTCAAGTTCGTGCAGGGTGAATTCCAGCCGGGGGTGAAGTCGGTCTATGTCAAGAACACCGATTACGTGCCGCGCAAGGAACCGGCGAGTTGGACCGCCGGCGGCAAGGTGGTGAAGGTCGACCGCGTCGAATGGATCACGATGCCGGACGCGCAGACGGCGTTGAACGCGCTGCAGTCGGGCGACGTCGACTTCATGGAAAATCCCGCCATCGAGATGGTGCCCGCCATCGAGGCCGACAAGGAACTCAAGCTCGAGATCCTGAACAAGTTCGGATTCCAGACCGGCGCGCGGATGAACTTCCTTCATCCGCCCTTCGACAACGTCAAGGTTCGCCGCGCGGCGTTTCTGGCGGTCAAGCAGAAGGACGTGCTCGACGCGATGATCGGCGATCCCAAATACTACAAGACCTGCGCGGCCGCCTTCATCTGCGACACGCCGTTCGCGACGGAGGTTGGAGGTGAGACCCTGGCGAAGGGAGGCGACATGGCCGCGGCCCGGAAGGCGCTGGCCGAGTCCGGTTACGACGGAACACCTGTCGTGCTGATGGCGCCGGGCGACGTGCTGACGCTGAAGGCGCAACCCATCGTCGTCGCGCAGCAACTGCGCGAAGCCGGCTTCAAGGTCGACCTGCAGGCGACCGACTGGCAGACCGTGGTGAGCCGGCGCGCCAGCCAGAAGCCCCCGAAGGAGGGCGGCTGGAACATGTTCGTCACCAACTGGGTCAGCGCCGACGCGGACAATCCGATCACCAACGTCGCTGTCGGCGGGCAGGGCAAGAAGGGCGGCTGGTTCGGCTGGCCGGAGGATGCCAAGATCGAGCAGCTCAAGGACGCCTTTGTTCGCGCCGCTTCGCTCGAGGAGCGAAAGAAGATCGCGACCGAGATCCAGAAGGAGGCTTACGATCAGGTGCTCTACATGCCGCTCGGCCAGTATCAGGTGCCGACCGCCTGGCGCAAGTCGCTGACCGGCGTGCTCGACGGTCCCGCAACGCCGGTGTTCTGGAACATCGACAAGTCGGAATAAGGGGAGGCGCTCTTCGCCTTCGGCTGCCATCGCCACGCGGCGCCGCTGTCATCAGCGGCGCCGTTTCCTTTGCCGGTCTCGCGCCGGCGTGGAAACCGTGGAGCCTTTAACCTTTCCAGTTTCCGATCATTGCTATTTGTTTCAATCCTGAAATAGATGTGCCGTCTTCGCGCATCACTTTCATTGTCCCCTTTATCCCCGTGCCGATCGATTTTGCATTCCAGGCGATGGCCGAAAGGTCCGATCGCGCCCCGGCACGATGGCGCCGGCCTTTTCTCCGGTGGCTCGACGGCGTCGAGGCGGGGTGGGCCGCGCCGCTTCTCATCGCCTGCTTCGTTGCGATCTGGACGCTGTATCTCGCCATCGCCTATGCCGGCGGCGGCCTGCACCCCGATACGCTCGAGGCCTGGACGCTGGGGCGGGACTTTGCCTGGGGCTATGCCAAGCATCCTCCGCTGATGGGGTGGGTTGCGGCGGCGTGGACCTCGGTATTTCCGGCCAGCGACTGGTCGCTGCAATTGATGGCGATGGCCAATGCAGGGCTTGCGCTGTTTTTCGTCGACTTGGTCTCGCGGCAGTTCGTGACCGGGCACAAGCGCATCCTGGTGCTGCTGCTCCTGATGCTGACGCCCGCCTATCAATTCCACGCTCAGCGTTTCAACGCCAATGCCGTGCTGCTCGCGACCTGGCCGCTGGCGACGTGGTGCTTCCTGCGCGCATTCGAGACCCGCGGTTCGCTATGGGCGATTGCCTTGGGATGCACGACGGCGCTGGCGATGGTCGGCAAATATTACTCGATCTTCCTCGTCGCGAGCTTCGCCTTTGCGGCGCTGGCGCATCCGGCGCGGCGCGCCTATTTCACCTCCGCCTCGCCCTGGATCTCCGTCGTGACCGGGCTCGTGGCGCTGGCGCCGCACCTCCACTGGCTGGCGACGACCGGGGCGTCGTCCTTTACCTACGCGCTGGCTCACGCCAATGGCATTGCTGCGAGCTCGCTCGTTGAGGTCAGGACTTTTGTGTTGGGGCTGGTGGCGGCGATGGGCGTGGCCGGCATGCTGTGGGTGTTGATCGCCGGCACGCGGCTGAAGCAGCTTCCGTCCGACTTCGCAGCCATGAGCCCGAGCCTGCGGCTGCTGTTCTACGTTGCGATCGGCACGATCGTGCTGCCGATGCTGACGTCGCTCGCGATGGGCACGGACCTGCCGTCGTTATGGGCGTTGCAGGGGCTTTTCCTGTTCGTCATCCTCATCGTCTGTGGTGCGCGCTACCCGATCGAGCGCTTCTACACCGTCAACGTCACGGTGATCGTGGCCGGCGTCGCGCTTGCCGCCGTCCTGATCGTGGCTCCGATCCATGCCGTTCATCGCAACGATCAGGGTTACGAGGAGAGGCGGAATCTCTACGCACAGGCGGCCCGCGAAGTGACGCGCCAGTGGCGCGAGCTCACCGGCGAGCCGTTGAGTGCCGTCAGCGGTGATGGTTCGCTGGCTTTCGCCTCCGCGTTCTACAGCCCCGATCATCCGAGCAATGTGGGGCCCTTCGAGCACGAGGATACGTGGGGCTTTCCGCGCAAGCCCTCGCCCGATCGCGGCTGGGCCGCGCTCTGTTTCCGCGATCAGGATCTATGCAACCAATGGATGGAGTGGGTATCCCCCCGCGTCCGCCATTACGTCAGGCGCGAATTTACCGTGCGGGCATCGCTGTGGGGCCGGCCGGGTCTTGCGCGGGAGGTGGTCGTGCTGATGGTGCCGCCGCTGGACAGCAAAGCGCCGGCCAGCGCTGCCGATGAATTCAGCGCCAACCGGCGCGCGACCGAGTAGGGCGCCCCGCTCAGCAGTGGCTGTCGCGCAACTGCTCAAGCCCTTCGCTCGCGAAAGGCGTGGTCAAAGCATGCTGTCCGGTGATGGGCTCGGAACGTTCCGTCGTCGGCGGCTCGACGTCGGCGTGATCTTGGCGGTGTTCCAGTTCCATCGCAGCGGCCCTTCAAAATTGCTGCACGACAACATCGCGGCCGCCGGGAAGTTCCTCAAGCGATCGGGCGATGATGCGGCATGAACAGCCGACCCTTCTCCACCACCAGCACGATGGCGAGCGCAGCGAGCGTCGACAGGAAGAAGCCGACCGAGAACGGCAACAGCGTTCCATCGAAGCTCTGTCCGATCGCCATGCCGACCACGATCCCGATCAACGTCGTGATCGAGCCATAGAGCGAGGAGGCCGTGCCGGCGATGCGGCCCTGCGGCTCCATGGCGAGCGCGGTGAAGTTCGCGACCATCATGCCGAACGAGAACATCATCAGCGCGGAGAGCACCATGAACAGGCTCAGCGGCAGCATGCCGAGGCTTTCCGTCAAGAGCATCACAGCGGCGACGACTGTGTAGAGCATCAAGGCCCCGTGCGAGATCACGCGCATGCCGAGCCGCCCGACCAGCCGGGCATTGAGGAAACCGGCGACGGCGGTGCCGGCCGCAATCGCGGCGAAAGCGAGCGGGAAATAATGGCCGAGGTGATAGATGCCGGTGAAGACCTGCTGGGCGCAGAAGACATAGGCGAACAGCGCGCCGATGACGCTGCCGGCGGCGGTGGCATAGCCGATGGTCTGGCGATTGGTCAGGGTCTGCCGGAAGGCCGAGAGCACATCGGCGGGCGCCAGCGACCGGCGGCCGGACTCGGGGAGGGTTTCAGGCAGGCGCAGAACGCACCATGCAAGCGCGAGCAGGCCGTAGAGCATCAGCACCACGAAGATGCCGCGCCATGCCGTCACCATCAGCACCGCCTGTCCGAACGAGGGCGCGATCACGGGCACTGCGATGAACACCATCATCGCGAGCGACATCACGCTCGCCATGCGGCGGCCGACATAGCAGTCGCGCACGATCGAGGTCGCGATCACGCGCGTCGCCGAGGTGCCGAGCCCTTGCAGCGCCCGCGCCAGCAGCAGCGTCTCGAACGAGGGCGCAGCGACCGCCAGCACGCTCGCTACCGCATAGACCGCCATGCCGCCGAGCAGCACCGGCCGGCGGCCGAAGCGATCCGACAGCGGGCCCATGATGAACTGGCCGGCGCCGAAGCCGATCAGGAAGGTCGACAGCACCAGCTGAAGATGGTTGGCGACGGGGATGTTGAACGCCGACCCGATATTGGGCAGCGCCGGCAGCATCATGTCCATCGCAAGCGGATTCAGCGCCATGATGGACGCGATCACGATGACAAATTCTGGAAATCCCATGGGTCGGTGTCCGGAGGACACCCAGGAGTCGGCATTGACGTCGGACAAGCAGCTCACCTTCTGAAATCGAGCGACTTTATCCATCGTCCATGCTGCGTTGCACAACCCATGTTTCGGGATGGCTGGCAGGCGGGCGGACAAGAATTGGTGAGGTGGCGGCCCGGGGACGGGGGCGCCTCCCCAATCAGCCGCGCTTGCGGGCTTGCTCGACCAGGCCGAGCGCCAGACGCCCGGCGGTGTCGACATAGTCGAGATCCCGATGGATCAGCATCACGGTCGTGGCCCCATCGAGCAGCACGACGAGCTGGCGGGCCAGCGTCTCCGCCCCAGCCACGCCGTGATCGCGCAGCTCGGCTTCGAGCCAGGCTTCGAACCGTTTCTTGTGCGCGGCGCCGGCTTTGACGGCCGGATGTGCCGGTGTGTTGGCGAGCTCGGCGATCGTCCGCAGGAAGCCGCAGCCGCGCCAGCGCGGCGTAGCCACGGAGCGTCCGAGCTTGACGAAGAGACCATGGACCTTGTTGGCGATACCGCCGTCGGTCTCGGCGAACCAGCGCATATAGAGCTCCAGCGTCGGCTGGTCCCTCGCGGCGATGGTCGCCGCGACGAGCTCGTCCTTGCTGGTGAAGTGATAGTAGAGCGTCTTCTTGGTGACGCCGGCCTTCTCGGCGACCGCATCCATGCTGACCGCCCGGATGCCCTCGCCATAGAACAGGCGCGTCGCCGCAACGACGATCTGCTCGCGCGTGGTGTCACCTCTTTCCGACATTGCTGCAATGTATACTGCCTAGTGAGTATACACAACGAGGCCGGTGTGGCTGACTTCCCTTCGGATGTTCGACCTGGAAGGAGCAAGACTTGTCCGATCTGATACTCTGGGAAACACGCGGCGCCACCGCGCTGCTGACGTTCAACCGCCCGGGCAAGCTCAACGCATTGAGCTACGCGCTCATCGACCGTCTGATGGCGATCCTCGACCGCATCGAGGACGATGCCAATGTCCGCGCGGTGGTGCTGACCGGGGCGGGCGATCGCGCCTTTTCGGCGGGCGCCGACATCGCCGAATTCTCCGAGAGCGTGAAGCGCGGACCGGACATTGCCGTGAAGGACTTCGTGCGCCGCGGGCAGGCGATGACGGCGCGCATGGAGGCGTTCTCGAAGCCGATCATCGCTGCGGTCAATGGCCTCGCCTTCGGTGGCGGCTGCGAGATCACGGAGGCCGTGCATCTGGCCATCGCCAGCGAGCGCGCGACCTTTGCCAAGCCGGAGATCGCGATCGGCATCACGCCGACTTTCGGCGGCACCCAGCGGCTGCCGCGGCTCGCGGGCCGGAAGCGGGCGCTGGAACACCTCCTGACTGGCGATTCCTTTTCATCACAGCGAGCCCTGGAGATGGGATTGGTCAACCGTATCGTGCCGCATGCGCAGCTTCTCGACAGCGCCTTCGCGCTGGCGGATCGCATCTCGCGGCACTCGCAGCTGGCGGTCGCCCGGGTCATCACGGCCGCCACGCGGGGCCTCAACGTCTCGATCGCGGAGGGCCTCGCCATCGAGAGCGAGCAGTTCGCGCGCATGGCCGCGGCGGCGGAAACCCGCGAGGCGCTCGATGCCTGGCTGGCCGCCCGCGCGTCGCGATAGGGCCCGACTTTCGCGGCGCCGGCAACCAACGATTCACCATATGAGCGGGCACGGCGCGTCGGGGAGATGAATCCGCAACCCATCCTGTCCATTGTGACCTGACCCGCGCCGCCCATTGCGCCCCGGGAACCCAGGAAGACAGGTATTTTCGCGGTGTCCGACGTGACCGATGCAGCACGATGGTTGGGACCCTCGGCCCCGGCCGCGAGGCGGGGGATCTGGCTGTCCTGCCTGATCGCGCTCACCGCTCTGGTCGTCTTCGGCAACCTCGCCAGCTATGCCTTGCTCGACCTGCGATATGGCTGGGATCTTCTCGTCAATTGCGCGGCGGTCGATGCGCATGTCGCGGGGCTCGATCCCTATTTCGTCAAGAACCTGAAGGGCACCAATTTCTCCTATCCCTATCTGCCGGTGACGCTGGACGTGTTCCGCCCCGTCTGCGCGGGTGGCCTTCTCGTCGATCACTACATGAGCCTCTATTTCGTCCTCGCCGTGCTCTGCGGGCTGCTCCTGCCCGGGCTCGGCCGAACGCGCCCGCGCGACGTCGCGCTGAGGGTGCTGTGCGTGCTCGGTGCTTTCGTCGGCTTCGAATGGGTGCACGTCTCGGGGAATTTCGCGATCCTGAGCGGCGTGCTGACCGCGATCGCGTTGATGCTCCTGCTGCGCGCGCCGACCGCCGGCGTGCCGGAAGACCCGGGCTTTGCCTTGCGCCTCGCCGGTGCCGCGCTGCTCGGCCTCGTAATGTCGTTCAAGCTGGTGTTCTTCCTGGTGCCGGCCGCGCTCTATCTTCTGCCGCTGCCGCGCGGCCGCAAGCTGTTGCTGATTACAGTGGCGGCGTTCAGCTTCGCCTTGCCGATCCTGATATCGTGGCTGTTCTATCCCGATCTGTTCGCGAGCTGGCTGCTCGCGATCGGGGGACGAATTCCGGGCCAGCACGCCGTCGATCTCGTGGAGATCAATCCGTCGCTGCTGCTGCTCGCGCAGAACCTGACGCATCACGCCGGCGTCGAGAGCAGGCCGGTCGTGCTCGCGACCTATGCGCTCGCCGCGCTCGCGCTCGTGCTTGTCCCGTTCGCCTTGTCGGTCCTGCGCGTGGCTGCGAGCCGGCCCGTGAGGGAAGGGGGATCGCGTCTCTCGCAACTGGACCGCTGGCTGATCGATCATCCGCGCGCGGCCATGCGCGTCACGGTGCTCGCGATGTTTGCGCTCTATCTCTGCTCGCCGCGCTTGAAGGAATACGCCTTCTTCGAGCTCGCACTCTATGCCGCCATTCTCGTCGTCGACCTGCCGGCCCGCCCGCTCGCTGCCTTTCTCAGCGTCGGCCTGATCGCTCCCGCACTGACCTCGCTGACACGGACGACGCTCGAGGGGACGTTCATCCTCCTCGTCGCCGCGCTGGCATGCTTCTGGATCCTGCTGCTGGATTTTCGCGCGGAGCCAACACGCCTCGAGATGGAGGGCGCGAGCCCATGACTGACATCACCGCGTCCGCGGAAGGCGGAAAACAAATGGCCTTTGCTACTGAGGCGCCGGGGAGCAATTGGATGACCCGCTTCATCCTGGCATTGGCCGTGCTGGTCGCAACGCTCGTGGCCATCGACATGGGTATGGACGGGACGTTCGGCTGGGATGCGCGGGTGAACTGCGCCGCCGTCGATGCGCATGTCCAGGGTCTCGATCCCTATTTCGTCAAGAACCTGAAGGACACCAAGCTCTCCTATCCCTATCTTCCGGTGACACTCGATGCGTTCCGCCCGCTTTGCGCCGGCGGTTTTCTCGTCGCGCATCACAAGCCGATCTTTCTCCTGCTCACGCTGATCTCCGCGCTGCTGCTGCCCGGTCTCGGCAAGTCCCGGCCGGGTTCGAGGGATATCGCGGTGCGGATGCTGTGCGCGTTTGGCGGCTTCCTCGGCTTCGAATGGATCGTCGCAACCGGCAATTTCGCAGCCCTGAGCGGCCTGCTGACGGCCGCATCGCTTGCCTTGCTGCTGCGCCCCGCGCGGTCCGCGCACGGCACCGGCACGAGCCTGCCCCCGCAGCTCGCAGGCGCGGCGCTGCTCGGCCTCGTCACCTCGTTCAAGCTGGTGTTCTTCCCGGTTCTGGCTGCGCTGTATTTCCTGCCGCAGTCGAGAGCTCGCAAGCTTCTGCTGATCGCCGTCGCGTCCGGCATGTTCGCCCTGCCGATCCTGGCCTCGCTGGCGATCTACCCTGACCTTTTCAGGAGCTGGCTGAGCGCGATCTTCGGACAGATCCCCGGACAGCATTCGCCGGGCAATGAGGTCAACCCGTCGCTGCTCTTCCTCGCGCTGATGTCTGCGGACAGCTTCGGGCTCGCCGGCAGCAAGCCGGTGGTCGCTGCGATCTATGGCCTGTTCGCGATCGCGCTCGTGCTTGCACCGCTCGCGATCTCCGTATGGAGAATGATCGGCACTTGGCGCCCGGCGCGCAAGGTTTCGCCGCTTCAAACGCTCGACGATTGGCTGCTCAGCCATCCCGAAAAGGCCATGCGCATCACCGTGCTCGCGATGTACGCGCTTTATCTCTGCGCGCCCAGGCTGAAGGAATACGCCTTCTTCGAGGTGGCGCTCTATGCCGCCGTCCTCGTCGTCGATCTGCCGGCCGTCCTGATGGCTGCCGTCCTCACGATCGCCGTCGCGATACCGACCCTGGCGGCGGTCTCGGGCGTCTTCGTGAGCGGCTTCGGCCAGCTCACATTTGCGCTGATCTGCTTCTGGCTGCTGCTGCCGCGCGAACCTTCGAGCGATGCGGCATCATCGGTTGAGCCCCGGCAGGCCTGATCTTAGCGGGATGAGGCGTCTTGCCGGGTGTAAAGGCTGACATACGCGCCGGTATATTGCTCTTTCCAGCCTCTCTCGCCGACCAGAAACTGCCGCAGCGGATCATGGGCCCTGATCCAGAGCACCGCGTCGATCTTGTACTTGCTGATCACCTTGTCCCAGCTGGCCGCGTCGATGTCCCAGCGAACCAGCTCGTGATAGTCGCGCAGCAATTCGTCCGGATAGGCAGTCGCCGCCCGTCCGTCGACGAAGACGGGCACTGATCCGCGCGTCCTGAAGATCAGGAGCCCGCCGACGTTCCAGTGGTTGAGCAGGCGCGCGTGCGAGGTGTGCGCCTCGAGATAGCGGGCATCGTCCTCCGACAGCATGTCGGGCAGGGCCAGAGCCGGCCGCACCTGCATGAACGTGAAGGGCAGCAGCAGCACGCCGACCACGCCTGCCGCGAGCATCGCGCGCCGAACCTCGAAGCTCGAGAAGCGCTTCGGCAGCAGCCGGTCGATGTGAAGCGCCATCGGGACGCTGGAGAAGATGAAGAAGAATGCGGTGTATCTGAACTGATAGAGACCGAGACACAGGAAGAGCCACGCGAGCACGCGCGCCTCGAGAGGAACGCGCGTGGTGTTGCGGTAGCGCAGCTCCAGGACGACGAATGTCAGCGCATAGACGATGCCGGGCAGGCTTCCCGGCAGCTCCATGTTGAAGAAGTACGACCGCCACTCGCCGATATCGGCCTGGATGAAATGACCGAGCGTCGCCCGCACGCCGTCATAGACATGCCATCCCAGCGGATTGACGAAGATCGCGAGGACGCAGCCGACGCCCGCCAGGCAGTAGTTCCGGAAATTCGTCCAGTCGCGCCGCAGCAGGGCGATGCCAGCGAACACGCCGAGGATCGGAAAGGCGAGCATGAAGCCGCCATGCAGATTGACCCAGGCGACCATCATCGGCGGCAACAGGAACCAATTCCGTCGCCGCAGGCATTCGCCGTAGAAGATGACGGCGAACAGCATGGTCGCGACGTTCGGCGAAGCCGCCAGATACATGTTGGGCGAGGCTTCGTAGCAGGGATAGAGCAGGCACGTCGCGAACACCGCAATGCAGACCGCCGGAGCCGATGCACCGCTGCTGAGGCCGCAGAAGGTGAGATACAAGGTGATGACCGCGCCGCAGGCGACGACCATGAGCACGATGCCGGCAAAGCCCGTATGCTGATACAGCACGCTCGCCATCACGTCCCAGAGCCAGGACAGGTTGTACCACTGCCTGTCGCCGAGGGTGAACGCCCACGGATCCTGGAACGGCACCTCGCCCCGCTGCCGGATCAGGTCTCCGGCGGCGAGGTGCCAGCCGAGATCGTAATGGCCCAGCAGCAGCGCTCCGTTCGACAAATAGAACACGGTGAGGAAGGCGATCAGGAAGACATAGACCTCGACCCCGTCGAGGTATCGTCCGGACGCTGCTCGTCCGTCGCCAATCCCGGGCCGGGACCAATCCTCGCGCGCGTCCATCGGAGCTCTCACCATCGCAGCCAGCCGCTCCAGGCCTTGCATGTCCCTGGGTCTGCATCCGCTTTAGCGGGAGACGCTCTAAGGCGGAGTAAAGGCCGGTCGCGCCCAGCGGCCGCACGAAGGATATGTTGGTGAACCAATGATTATGCTCCCGGCGGCGATCGCAGCCCTGCTTCATGGGATCCCACCCGAGGGCCGATCCCCGTTCGCCCGCTAAGTTACGGCAGCCATGATGGCTTTTGTCTCTATCGGCGCCGGTGCGACGGGCGTGGCATCTGCGGCGGTGCACTTGTTCTTGTGACACGCTGAGGTTGACGGTCGCTTGTCGCCGCCGTATCAATATTGATCTTTGCTGATCATTTCCGTTGCCCATTGCTTTGATTGTCGAACGATTTTTTCGGGCCGTTTGTCGCGCGGCCACAGGAGGATTGCATGACCAAGAAGCCGAAGGCTGGGATGTCGGTCGTCAGCCTGGATGGACAAGATCTTCCCTTCGCACTCCTTGCGCCCTTGTCGGATGCCGCCCCCTTGGTGGCTGACGTCAAGCCCCAGGTCATCACTGCGGCAAAAATGTCGGCGATTGGACGATACGAGTGGAAGAACCGCGGCGTCGCCTGCATCGGCTACACCGCAGGGATGGCGGTAGCTTACGCGTCGGCTTATGCAAGATTGCAGGCGCATGATCCCGTCGCGGACCGGATGGCGCGCACTCTGGAGCCGGCCTTCGTCGATTCCCACGGCAATCTGAAGGGCGATGCTCTGTCCTGGTATGCCGACCAGTTGCGAGCCATCGGCATGGGCACGGCGACGTCGGCCGAGCGCCTGCGAGCCCTGTTCGTGCTGCTGCTCGGTCTCGGGATGCGGGAGAGCAGCGGGCGCTTCTGTGAAGGACGAGATCGGCACGCCAACAATCGGGCCGCTGACACGGCGGAGGCGGGGCTGTTCCAGATGAGCTTCAACCTCGTTGCGCCGCGTGCCGAATTGCTCGACGTCTTCCACCACTATCAGGACCATCCCGATGAGGGGCTCCGCGAGATATTCGAGGTCGATATGCGGCCGCGGGAAAACGATAACGACCGCGAGAATTTCGGTGACCCCGAGTCCCGGGGCTTCGCCTTTCAGAGGCTCAGCAAGCAATGTCCGGCCATGGTGGTCGAGATCGCGGCGCTGGGACTGCGGGAGCAAGCGGGACATTGGGGACCGATCATCAATCGCGCTGCGGAGGTACGGTCGGCGAGCAAGGAATTGCTGCTGGCAGTGGAACGGATCGTCGATGCGCCTGCAATCGCGGAGGCCGGGCCCGCCGCGCGAGCGCTCGGCGCAGACGCGACGCTGAGCCGTGCGGATCTCGCCCGCCGCTTTTCCGCACCGGTTCCTCTCGCCTCTCTGCTGCCCATCAACACGGGACTATCGAGCGCCAAGGAGGAGACGATGATCTCGCTCCTCGGCTCGCCCCATATGCCCCTCACGACCGTCGGGCAGAACGAGCGCGCGTCCGATCTGGTCAAGCGCAATCTCGTGCTGGAGCGAATGTCGCCGCTGTTCCGCCTGACCGGCGTCAAGCCCGCGGTCGACGACGTGAAAGCCGTTCTGACGAAAGCATTCGCAAAACAGCCCGCTCTCGCGAAGGTTCTCTCGACGGAAGGCATGCTCAGCGTGCGCATGCGCAAGCCGACCAACGGTTCGGTCAGCACCCACGTCTCCAATCACGGCTGGGGGACGGCGGTGGATTTCAAGGTCGTCGGCTTCGACGCGCCCGCGAACACCGGTGCGACCGTGCCGGAGTTCATTGCGCTCTTGATTCCGCTTTTCAACAAGGCGGGTTGGTACTCAGGCGTCGCCTTCAACGACACGATGCATTTCGAGGTCTCGGAGGAGCGCATCCGGGAATGGGCGAAAAAGAAAGTGTTGAAGTAGGCGGTCGTGCCGGGAAGGCCTTCGTCGTCGCGAAGTCGCCTGGAATTGAACGTGCTGGGCGGAAGCCAGGTGCGGCGTGGCCATGAACAGTCGGCTGCCAAATCATGCTGCCCGCGACCGAGCCGTCGCATATCAGGTGGCATCAAATCTCGTGGTGCGGGCAGCCGGGGTCGAACCGGCACAGCGCTTGCGCACCGAGGGATTTTAAGTCCCTTGCGTCTACCAATTCCGCCATGCCCGCTTGATCCAACGAGATCAAACACTTAAGTCCATCCCCGGGCGTCTGGAATTGGTGCTTTGCGTCTGCCGGGGACGTTCTTCCTTAAGCGAGCCGGGCGCACAAGGCAAAGCCTCAATCCGGACACCGGGAGTTGCTTTAGGCATTCTCAATCCAACGGGACTATTCATCCGGCATGTTTGCTTCGTTTTCCTCTTCCCTGCGCGGCCTTGGTGCGCTCCTCGCGCTGCTTGTGGCCGGCGCCGCGCTGTCCGGTTGCGCCAGCATGAGCGAGACGGTCGCGCCGGCCTTCGCCGACCCGGCCAAATACGAATTGTACGACTGCAAGCAGCTGGAAGGTGAGCGCAAGCTGCTCGCCAAGCGCACCGACGATTTGCGGGCGCTGATGGAGAAGGCCGAGACCGGGGCAGGTGGCGCGGTCGTGTCCGAGCTCGCCTATCGCAACGATTATGTCGCGGTGCGCGGGCAGGCCCAATTGGCCGAGGACGCCTGGCGCCGCAACAGATGCCGGGAAACGCCGCCCGAGGCGACACCGCCTGCGCCGTCACCTGCCGCAGCCAAGCCCGCACCGAAATCCGGCAGAGCGGCCCGCTGACGCGCGGCACCGTCGGCGCTTCGGCTCAGGGCCGCCAGCCGTAGATCCAGTCCTGCCGCGCCAGCATGCGGTCCGGGCCGAGCGCGCGGATCGCAAGGTCGCGTGCGGCCGCAAACGGTCCGCTCAGATGATAGATGCGGCCCTGCTGCCGCGCGGTCCGCTGCACCCGCCGCACCCGCGCCTGGCGCGCGCGGCCGTATTGCGTCAGCGCCGAAGCAATGCCCGCGCTGCTCTCGGCGGCTTCAAGACTCAAATGCCGGGCCAGCACTGCGGCGTCCTCGATCGCCATGCCCGCTCCTTGCGCCGCGAAGGGCAGCATCGCGTGCACGGCATCGCCGAGCAGCGCCACCGGACCCTTGCTCCACGGACAGCCGTCGGGCACGCCGAACAGCGCCCATTTCCGCCAGCTGTCGACCGTGGCGAGCATCATGCGGGCCGAGGCCGGCCAGCGCGGGCCGGCGAAGGCGTCCATCACTTCCAGCGGGTCGCCCGGCGTGCTCCAGCCGGGTCTGTTCCAGGTGCCCGGCAACACGGCGACCACGTTGATCTGCCGTCCGCCCGCGATCGGATAGGCGACGAGATGGGCATTCGGTCCCATCCAGAGCTGCACCCGGCGCGCGGTATAGTCCTTCGGCAGTTGCGTGGCGTCGAGCGTGCCGCGCCAGGCGATCAGTCCGGAGAAGCGCGGCTGCACTTCGGGAAACAGATGCTGGCGCACCGTCGACCAGATGCCGTCAGCGCCGATCAGCGCGCTGGCGAGATCGCTGCGGCGGATCGTGCCGCTGCGATGGACCACCGTCAGTCCCTTGGCATGGGGGGCGACGTCCTCGAAGGTCGCGCCCAGCTTCAGGTCGACGTCGGGATGGTCGGCAACGGCGTCGGCCAGCGCCGATTGCAGATCGGCGCGGTGCACCACCCAATAGGGCGCGCCGGCCCGCCGCGAGGCGGCTTCACCGAGCGGCATGCGCAGGAGTTCGCCACCGGCCCGCGCGCTCATGATCGAGACAGCCTCCGGCACGACGGCGCGCAGCTTGAGGCGCTCGGCGAGGCCAAGCTCGACCAGCACGCGGCTGGCATTGGGGGAGAGTTGCAGTCCGGCGCCGACTTCCTCGAGGCGCTCGGCCTTTTCCAAAACGACGACGCGGAAGCCGCGGGCGGCGAGCGCGAGCGCAGCCGTCAGTCCTCCGATGCCGGCACCGGCGATGACAATCGTTCGGGAGAGCGCCACCCCTTAACCAGTGGAGGCGGTCAGGCCACCTTGTCCTTCAGGACGCATTCCGGCGGACGGGCTTCGCCCGCTTTCAGGTCGGCGGCGAAACGATACAGCGTCGAGCAATAGGGGCAGATGATCTCGTTGTCGTTGCCGAGGTCGAGGAAGACGTGCGGATGGTCGAACGGAGGGTTGGCGCCCACGCACATGAACTCTTGCGAGCCGATCTCGATGACGGGGACACCGGCATCGTTATGGAAGTGCGGGACGACATGGTCGGACATCGTAACTCATCCTGGAGTGGCAATGGCGGCAGACACAATCAAGAACTGACGCGGCATATTTGAGGCGCCGCGGACCATACTGGCGGGTGTGGATGATTGCTAGTCCAGCGGAACCGAAAGGTCCGCAATTGCCCCATGCTCATTTGCTCATGCAAATTCGACACAATCTTGAGGCCAGAGAGAAGCCCTTCTTTCGTCGGGGACGTTGTGTCGCAATTTTGGCATACTATGTCTCTCGGAGAAGCGAATTTGCGCCGAAAGACGAATCATCCTGCGCCATCGATCCCGAGGACCGCAGGGCTTTTCCGGATCTGGCTTTTCCACATGAAATGGCTGCGAATCACCATAGCTCTGACCGGTATCGCGGCCTGCGGCTTCATGCTCGCGCAGGTAGCACCGCACGCCCGCGAGGCCGGCGCGATCCTCGCCGCGAAGGACGATCCGGCCGCGCTCTCCGAGCTCAAGCTCGATTCATTGCTGCGGCAGAATGACCGCCTGATTCAGGACAACATCGAGGCCGCGCTTGCCGCCGGCGATGCCGATCTCGCCGACAGCTTTGTCGCGCTGGCGCGCGACCGCAACATCGCGCTGCCCGACGACCTCCTGAGCCGCGTCGGCGACGCGGTCAAAGCCGAAGCTTCCACGTCGCACTTCGCCAAGCGGTTCGCCACCGGCCTCGTCACCGGCAATGCCGACGACGTCGCGAGCCTCTCCGGCACGGTGGCCGGCGATCTCTTCGTGATCGGCGACATCCGCGACGTGGTGCGCGAGGGCAAGCATCTGGCCATGGGCGAGGACACCGACCGCCTCGTGCTCGGCCTTGCGGCCGCAGGCCTTGCGGTGACCGCGGCGACCTACGTCTCCGTCGGCGGTGCGGCGCCGGTCCGGGCCGGACTGACGCTGGTGAAGGATGCGCGGAAAGTCGGTCGGCTCGGCGAAGGCCTTGCCGTGTGGGCCGGCCGCTCCGCGCGCGAGATCGTCGACGCACCGATGCTCCAGAATGCGGTCGCCAAGGGTTCGGTGTTCCGGCCGGGCGAGACGGTGAGTGCGATCAAGGCCGCGTTCCGGGCCGAGAAGGCCGGCGCGCTGGTGCGGCTCGGCAAGGACGTGACCCGCGTCGCCGAGAAGACCGGCACGCGCGGGGCGATGGATAGCTTGCGCATCGCCGAGGGTCCGAAGGACGTCGCGCGCGCGGCGCGGCTTGCGGAAGCGCAGGGCGGCAAGACGCGCGCGATCTTGAAGCTGCTTGGCCGCGGCGCGCTGCTGCTTGTCGGAGGCATGTTCGATCTGGCGATGGCGCTGTTTGGCGCGGTGCTGACGCTGTTCGGCCTGTTGTCGTCGATCAAGGCGACCACAGAACGCCTGACCCAGGCCTGGTGCGATCGCAAGAGGGCGCGGCGGCTCCGCCGTGCGCAGATCGCCGTCGAGGCCGATCTGGCGGATGCCGTGCCCGCCTGACCCGCGAGCGGATCGGGTCAAATCGTCGTCGCTTTGGGCTATTGTTTGAGCATGATATTGCCGGAAAACCGCTGCACTGTTTTCCGGATCGTGCTCTAAGATCGACCCATCCCCCCACAAGACCTCACGGAACTGATGATGCCGAGCTTTCACAACGGCGCCGTTGAAATTGCCTATCTCGACGAAGGCGAGGGCGATCCGATCATCCTGGTGCACGGCTTTGCCTCCAGCAAGAACGTGAACTGGGTCTATCCGACCTGGGTTTCGGAGCTGCGCAAGAACGGCCGTCGCGTCATCGCGCTCGACAATCGCGGCCATGGCGAAAGCGCAAAGCTCTACGATCCCGCGCAATATTCGATTCCGGTGATGGCCGGCGACGTGCTCGCGCTGATGGATCATCTCGCGATCCCGCAGGCCGACATCATGGGCTATTCGATGGGCGGACGGATGACGGCCTGGCTCTCTCTCAACGAGCCGCAGCGCCTGCGCTCGGCGATCCTCGGCGGCATCGGCATCGGCGGCCTGATCGAAGGCACCGGCCCCGGCGAGAACGTCGCATTAGCGCTGGAAGCGCCTGCACTCGACGACGTCACCGATCCCGTCGGCCGCACCTTCCGTGCGTTCGCGGACCAGACCCGCTCCGACCGCAAGGCGCTCGCCGCCTGCCTGCGCGGCACGCGCGATCTCATGACGAAGGACGAGGCCGCGCGCATCGACGTGCCCGTGCTGATCGCGGTCGGCTCGACCGACGACGTCGCCGGAAGCGCCAGCGCGCTCGGCGCGATCATCCCCGGCTCCGAAGTGCTCGACATCCCCAATCGCGACCACATGCGCGCGGTCGGCGACAAGGTCTACAAGAACGGCGTGCTGGAGTTTCTGGCGCGGCGGGGGTGAGGGGATGTTGTCCGAAGCGATGAGGTTGTTGCCTCCATAACAGGGCCTCGCCCCCTCCGAGGCAGCTGTCCTCTCCTTCATGCGCAGAGATCTACAGCCCGCTAAGGGCGCTAACGAGACGGAGGAACGTCAGGAGGCCATAAGCGGAACGGTCCACTCTCTTCAGGTCTGCGAAGCAAGAACTGAACGCGCAAGATCGATTATCTCGGCACGAAGATGACTTTTTCCAACTCGGGGATGCAACAACATCATCCCCCAAGGGCTCGATCTCCCAACATCCAAGGAGTGAATGAGTGATAGGCCGGCCGAGTCGCCGAAGGCCTTTGTTAATTCTTCCATACGCTGAGCAAGAACTTTAGAGTTTGCCGCGACCGCATATCGGAGCTGGTACATCCCAGATCGCCGCATTGAAGCGAGAATGAGTGGTCCATATTCTCCGGGGGGAGGCACCTTGCTCGCAAGCACTTGGCTTACCAACCCAAACCAATAAAGGTCAGCGAATGTGAGGTCGACTGAAATGCGGCCGACTTCTTCTCTGTCCACGTCATGACCTCGGATGGCGCTAAATGACGCTTGAACGTAGGTCTCCATGCTCTTGAGAAACGGAATCACGTCATGCACCGACACCCGGGAAGGTAGTTGCAGTAGCGGATCCACGTTGCTCAACGCAAATCGCACCAAGGCCATCTCTTGGCTTTGTTGAAGGTGCATCGCTCCGACGAGGGCGCCGTCGCTCATGCGCCCCCTAGATTGGTGCAGATGCGATAACCAATAAACAATCTCTCGGGGGCCGCCGCCCGATCTCGCCAGCTCAAGGAGCGCTTTCTCCGTCACAGTTGCACATGCTGCGAGCTTTCGCTGGCTGTTGCGCTGCACTTCATCGATGTGAAATTCGCACCATGTCTCGCCGGCGCCGATAACGGAAAGACCCACTATATGATCGATATCCGCGAAGGATATTTGAAAGCGGCTTTGACCCGATGGCCCATGAGAAGAGCCGACAAGCTGTCGTCCGGCGCTCCATTTTCCTAACCATCGTCGAAGCTGCCTCAGGTTGTGCCTTACCTTCTTGTCGTACCCATGAACGGATCTTCTCATGTACATGAGAATGACGCACCGATCAGCGTACCAGACTAAGTCTGCCGGTTCTTCGGAAGCGCTCGTTTTCTCTGGCTGAAACAGCGCATGCGGTCCGAGTATTCTGGCGGAGAAGTTGAATATCAGCTCCTCCTGAACTGATGCGAATGATCTATTTAGCTGCATGGTGCCAGTTTAGATAACCGGCGGTGGCAGTCCACTCTTCAAGTGCGCCTAGGATGGGTTGAGCCCTTGCGAAACCCATCATGATTCGTCAGCGGCGAACGGATTGATGGGTTTCGCTGGTGCTCCACCCATCCTGCGCGTCAACCTTGGTGCGATCGATTGACTGACCTGGCATCTGCCGGTACCCGCCGTCCGCTCCCTTTAGCGGACCGCTCCCGGACGCGTTTCCGAGAGCGGCTGTTTTGTGTGGCCCGTCACGCTGCCTTTTCTTTGAGTTCGAAGTCCATCGTCCAAGTCGACTGACCCGGCTGCTTGCGGAATATCCAGATCGTCAAGGTCGAACCTGGTGGGATGACGATGCTGTCACCTTCGTGCATCGTGAACTGCCGAATGTTGCTTTCGGTCGCCCAAATCGAATGAGAGTAGACATCCTTGTCGCTGGACTTTGTGCAGCTCAATACGCCTCCGTTCAAAACGGCGCGGGTGGCGGTCTGGCTGATGCTCGAGTCCATGTGAATGGTAGTCATTTTGGCAAATCTCCTAAGGTATGAAAAACGGTAGATGCTCCCTTAGGTTGTTGTGGTGTGTCAAGCGTTCACGTAGGACACCGCCCACTCCTGAATGGATTGCTCTCCACTCCCATCGAGTCATTATCCGGCGCGATACCGGCCAATATCCCGTTATCAATTGGGTGGGGAACGCGCCGGCGCGGAGATCATCGAACAAGCGAGCGTGACGACGCTCCAATCTCACCGCTCTTTAGCGTCCTCACCAAACCGCCGCGCGACCGCCATCAACACCACAAACGTCGCCACCCACACCATCCGCGCGCCGTAGCGGTCATGGGGCCCTGAGATCACGCCGCAGATGAAGGCGTTGCCGAGCAGGGCCAGCGTCACGGTCGCTGCGAGCAGCGTCAGGTCGTCGAGCCGGCGGGTCGCCAGCGCATGGGCGAGCAGCGCGACCAGCGCCAGCATCGATGCCAGCGCCACCGGCACGTGCAGCCAGTTGATCGCGGTGAAGTCGAGCTGCCAGTTCTGCTGACGCGCCACGCGCATCGGCGCGGCCTGTGCGGGGATGTAGCGCTCGATGATGCCGCGAGTGTGCGGGATCCAGACGTCGGTGCCTTCGCCGGTCGCCACATGCAGCAATTGCTGCCCCATCGCGCGGAGCGCCGCGCCGGCCTGCCAGGCCGGATAGTCCTGGAGCGCATGCACGACGATGTAACCCATCTCGTCGTTGAGCCCATCGAAGCGGCCGAGCGTGTTGAACATGCTGTTGCCCCACAGGAACTCGTCGGCGGTGGCGGGCAGCTCGTTGCGATAGGGACAGAGCTTGTAGCGTTCGCGCGGGCAATGATCCCTGAGATATTGCGCGACGATGCCGTCCTGCATCATGCGGCCGAAGGCGACGCCGTAGCCGCCGGGCGTCCAGGCGACCTTGCCGGACAGCGCATAATTCGCCGAGACCAGCATCACACTGCCCGCGACGATGGTGAGGCTGGCCTGCGCCAATCCGGCCAGCGGAAGGCGCTGCTTCAGGAACGGCCGTGCCATCCAGCCCGCGACGCAAAGGCCGAGCAGCACGCCGAGCGTGGCGCTGTGGGTTGCCGCGGCGAAGGCGGTGAAGACGAACAGCGCGATCTTTTCGAGCGCCGACGTGCGGTTTGCGCCCACAATCAGCAGGAACAGCGACAGCACCGAAAGCCCGGCGAAGATGTCGGTGAGCAGCATGCTCGCAAGCCAGGGCAGCGCGGTCGACACGATCAGGCCAAGGCTGATTGCGATGAAGCGGAGGGTCTGCATCATCGAGAGCACGCGCAGTGTAAGCTGCAGCAGCCACAGCGTTGCCAGCGACTGGACCGCGAGGTTGATCCAGAAGCCGAAACTCTCGCCGTAGTGCAGGTAGAGGCCGAACACGGTGGAGCGGCTCGGGACAAGATATCCCTCATACCAGCGCGCCAGATAGCCGCCGGTATCCCATTGCAACAGCGGATAGCCGTTCCAGAACGCCGGCGCGATCATCAGCAGGGGCAGGGCCACCGCCGCCAGACGCAGCCAAGGCGCATCCGCGGCGCGCGCGCGCAATTGATCGGTGGTGATGCTCAAATCCGGCCCCGTCCTCGCTTGTCGATCATGCCCGCAATAACGGTTGGCGGAGAATTCACCAATAGTTTGACACCGCCCGGCTTGAATTTGGCAAAACTCTGACCACCTTGAGCCAACCTTGCCGCTTGGGGGCGTCAGAAGAAACCGTGGTGTTTCAACATCTTGACGCGCTTTTGCGGCGCAAGATGCTGTTCACTCTCAGGCAAGCCGGTCAGGACGTCGTCGCCTAGACTATGCTATAGAACCGGTCAAACGAGCCCCCCGAAAGGGCAAATTCGAAGAGCAAATCCATGGCAGTGCATCAGGTCAATCCCGGCGGAAAGCTCGCATCGCTCGATCCGATCTGGGATCGGATCCGGGGCGAAGCGGAGGACATCGTCCGTCGCGAGCCGGAGCTTGCGACCTTCATCTATTCGTCGGTGCTGCATCACAGCCGCCTGGAGGATTCGGTGATCCACCGCGTCGCCGAGCGGCTCGATCACTCCGCGCTGTCGGGCGACCTGGTGCGCCAGGCCTACATGGATGCTCTGCGCGACGACCCCGACATCGGCAACGCCTTCCGCGCCGATCTCGTCGCCGTCTACGACCGCGATCCCGCGACCTCGCGCTTCATCGATCCCTTGCTCTACTTCAAGGGCTTTCACGCCATCCAGACCCATCGCCTCGCGCACTGGCTCTATCTGAAGGGCCGCAAGGACTTTTCGTACTATCTGCAGAGCCGCGCCTCCGCGGTGTTTCAGACCGACATCAATCCTGCCGCGCGCATCGGCCGCGGCATCTTCCTCGACCATGCCACCGGCTTCGTCTGCGGCGAGACGGCGATCATCGAGGACGACGTCTCGATCCTGCACGGCGTCACGTTAGGGGGCACCGGCAAGGAGAACGAGGATCGTCATCCGAAGATCCGACACGGCGTCTTGATCGGCGCCGGCGCAAAGATCCTCGGCAACATCGAGATCGGCCATTGCGCGCGCATCGCGGCGGGTTCGGTCGTGGTCAAGCCCGTGCCGCACAATGTCACGGTCGCGGGCGTGCCGGCCAAGATCGTCGGCGAAGCCGGCTGCGCCGAGCCGTCGCGCACCATGGATCAGATGATCAACGCCATGGGACTTTGAGACATGGGACTCTGAGCCCGCGTGCAAGGGCCGGATTTTTGAGGCCCTTTTCCTCCCCAAATTCTTTGGCAATTCATGCTGGCGGTTCGTCGCGTCTCGTCCTAAAACGCGGCCAGCCATTTTCGATCGGAGACTTGCCGTGGACGTCAAAGAAGTCAGAAAGTTAGATGCGTATCTGAAGCGCGTATTCGGCAATCCCAAGATCCGCGTCGTGCCGCGGCCGAAGAAGGACGATTCCGCCGAAGTCTATATCGGCGAGGAATTCATCGGCGTGCTGTTCGTCGACGACGAGGACGATGATCGCTCGTTCCAGTTCCAGATGGCGATCCTGGAAGACGATCTGGTCGATCAGGAATAGTGCGAACCGATTGGTGATGCGGAACTCGCAAGTTTCACCAATTCGTGTCTGACGCGGCGGTGCGATCAGCCGCCGCATTTTCCATATTGCCTCAATGCAGACAGTGCTGATCTCCGGGGCGGGGATCGCAGGGCCGACCATTGCCTATTGGCTCAAGGCGGCCGGCTACGCGCCGACGTTGGTCGAGCGCGCGCCCGCGCTTCGTCGCGGCGGCTATGTCATCGATTTCTGGGGAGTGGGTTACGACATCGCCGAACGGATGGGGCTGCTGCCCGCAATCGACGACGTCGGTTATCATGCGCAGGAGATGCGGATCGTCGATGATGGCGGGCGGCGTATTGCCGGTTTCGGCACGCGCGTGTTCGACGAACTGACGGGCGGACGCTACATTACGCTGGCGCGAAGCGATCTGTCGCGTCTGCTGTACGGGACGATCAGTGACTCCACCGAAATCATCTTCGATGACGAGATCGTTGCACTCGAAGAGCGCGCCGACGAGGTCAGGGTACAATTGCGGCGGGGTGGCGAGCGCGGCTTCGATCTCGTGATCGGTGCCGACGGGCTGCATTCGACGGTGCGGCGCCTTGCGTTCGGCCCGCAACAGGCTTTCGAACGGCATCTCGGCTACGTCGTCGCTGCATTCGAGGCCCGCGGCTATGATGTTCGCGACGAGAATACGTATCTCATGTATGGGCAGCCGGGCCGCATGATGGGGCGCTTTTCCCTGCACGGCGATCGAACGCTGTTCCTCTTCGTCTTTGCCGACGCCGCCGCTGGATGGCCGGGCACGCCTGCCGACCAGAAAGCAAAGCTGCGCGACCTCTATGGCCGTGCGCGATGGGAGTGGCCGGCGATCCGAAACGAGCTCGATCGCGCCGATGAGCTGTATTTCGATCGGGTCAGCCAGATCAGGATGGGCAGCTGGTCGCGCGGCCGCATTGCGCTGATTGGCGATGCGGCCTTCTGCGTGTCGCTGCTTGCGGGGCAGGGCTCGGCTCTGGCCATGATCTCCGCCTATGTGCTTGCGGGCGAGCTCGCACGCGCCGAGGGACGCCACGAGGAAGCATTCAGCGCCTACCAGACCCGCCTTCGCGGCTATATCGGCGCCAAGCAGCGTGGAGCGGAGCGCTTCGCCACGGCGTTTGCGCCGCGGACGTCGTGGGGATTGTGGTTTCGCAATCAGATCGTGAGGGCGTTCTCGTTGCCGGGCGCGGCGCGACTGGCCATCGGCCGAGATATTGCCGACAAGCTGGATCTGCCGCGCTATCGCTGGGCCGATCGCGACAAGAGCGGCGTTTGAACGGCCTGTGGCCTCATGCGTGATGTCTTCCTGGAAGTCGCAGCCGCGCAGTGGCATCGGCGACCGGACGGCCCCGCTCAGCCCTTGGGTCCGCGCAGCTGTGCGGTCAGCCTGTCCATCGCCTCCGCCACCTCGCGCCACTGCGACAGCCAGCTGCGCGGAAAGCGGAAGGTGAGGTCGGCGCCGCCGACGCGGCGCTCCGACAGGCACATACCGGGCGTCGCCGCATCGCGCGTGCATCGCGCGGTCAGCGCCGGGCTTGCCGCGGAATAGAAATCCTCGCTGCCGTAAGGCGTCTCGGTGCGGAACATTCGCATCGTCAGGCCGTCCGCGGGCGTCGCTGCGGATGGGTCGAGATAGCGCGGATAGATCGTGGCCGTGCGCTGCTCCGGCGAGAGCGCATCGTGATGCGCAGCGATCGACAGGAAGATGCGGTCGATCGATTGCACCGCCGCTTCCACGGTGTCGGCGGTGACGTGTTTCGGCGCGCCGGGCGGCTCCAGCGAGGGATAGAGGAAGTCGAGATCGATGCGCTCCTGCGGTCCGGAGTGGCGCTGGATCTTCATGCGGATCGCGGTTACCGGCAGGTTGAACAGCGTGCCGCCCACGCTGACCGGCAGCTTGTCGGGAGCGTTCGCGCCGCCCGAGCCCCAGGTCGGCCACAACAGATAGGCGACCAGCGCGACCGCGCCCATCGCCGCCGCGCTGCCGAGCAGGATCGGCACGACATGCGCCCGGGGGCGCGTGCGTGGGGATCCGAGGGGAGCTGCCGTAAACATCGTCATGAGCTTGCGCGAGGTCGAGCCGGACGTCGGCCGGTGGCCGACGAATCAGCGGCGAATATGCCACGCGGCGGCGATTTCGCGCAGCGTTCCGCACCTGCGGGGCGCGTGGGCCGCCCTGCGCGGGCGGGGCGGCGGCGTTAACCTTCCCTTAAGGATAATGTAGCGTTAACCAGCCCTTTTTGTCACAGGAAGGCGGTGGCGTTGCGTAAGGGCGGACCGTTCCGATGACACCTGAAGCTTTCAATACCCTCTTCTCGATCTGCATCGGTTTCGCGCTCGCGGGCGCGCTCGTGAACGGATACCAGGCGCTCGCGCAGCGGCCCGCCGGCTTCGGCCTGCTGCAGGACGGCGTGGCGCCGAAGACCTTCGCGGCGGTTCCGTTCCTGGTGTTCGCCGCGCCCTTCATCATCATGCGCAACACGCTGCGCGGCATGCGGGTGGAAAGCCGCCGCGTGGAATTCGTGATGATGGCGACCCTCATCGCCGGCTTCTGGAGCATGATGAGCGGCACCTTCTTCCTGATGACGCTGCGCGCGGCCGGCGTTCTGGCTTGATGCCGGCGCCCTGGCCGCTGCCGAAACGGGCGGCCCTTTGCGTCAACGCTGCGGTTTGGCTATGCCTGTGGTCGACGTGACAGGAGACCTCCATGGCGATCTACGAGCTCGACGGGCAGGCGCCCGACCTTCCCGCCGACGGCAATTACTTCATCGCCGAGACTGCGACCGTGATCGGCCGCGTGCGCCTGAAGCCGGGCGCGAGCGTCTGGTTCGGCGCGGTGCTGCGCGGCGACAATGAGTGGATCGAGATCGGCGAGGGCGCCAATGTGCAGGACGGCTCGACCTGCCACACCGACCTCGGTTTCCCGCTTCTCATCGGCAAGAACTGCACGGTCGGCCACAACGTCATCCTGCACGGCTGCACCATCGAGGAGGGCGCTCTCGTCGGCATGGGCTCGATCGTGATGAACGGCGCCAGGATTGGCCGCAACAGCATCGTCGGCGCCGGCTCCGTCATCACCGAAGGCAAGGAATTTCCCGAACGCTCCCTGATCATCGGCTCGCCGGCGCGCGTGCTCCGCACGCTCGACGATGCACAGGTGCAGCGCATGGGAAGTGCGGCCAGGTTCTATGTCGCCAACGGTCCGCGCTTCAAAAAGGGCCTGAAGCGGATCGGTTGACGCTCGGGCGGTATCTGCCCGGTCCCGCGCAAACGGGTTCCACGCCGTAAAAATACCGGTTGAAACATTAAGCCTCCGCTAGCGCCGCACCGGTATCGTGGGGTGTTTTCAACCAGGGGGAGCTGCGCCATGAATGCTGCGGCACCGGCATCCGGCCTCGTCGCCGGAACCAATTTATTGAAGAAGTTCGTTCGCCTCGCGCGCGGCGCCGACACGCTGAGCGTCGCGGAGAAGGTCTACAGCATTGCCGCCTTCCTCGCGATCGTCACCACATTCCTGCTGGTGATGTCGGTGCAGACCGTACGTCTGCAGACGACGTATCGCCACATGCATGTCTCCTCCGCGGAGGCGGCGATCACCGTGGGGCGCATCAACGCGCTGATCTACGCCGTCGTGATGGAGTCGCGCGGCATCTACATGTCCACCGATCGTCGGGCGATGATGCCGTTCGCGGATAGGCTGAACCAGCGTAACCGCGAGCTGGCCGACGCGGTGAAGAGCATGGAGCGCACCGTCGGCAATGACGATGCCGAGCTGTTCGCCGCCTTCCGCCAGCGCATCGCGCAATTCATCGATTTCCGCAAGGAGCTGGTGCGGCGCGGCGTCGAGATCAGCTCCGCGGCGGCGCGCGAGTGGGGCGACAACACCGCCAACCGGACGCTGCGCAGCCAGCTCAACACAGACCTCGAAGCGCTCGAGCAGATCTACAGGCAGCGCGCCCTCGATGCTGACGCGCTCGCCGACGAGAACCGCTACGCGGCGGCCTATCTGTTCGCGCTCGGGCTCGCGGCACTGCTGTTCGCGGGACTGAACGTCGTCGTCATGCGCGGCTCCGTGGTCGGCGCGCTGGCCGATATCACGCAGGCGACCGACCGGATCGCGCAGGGCGACGTCAAGAGCGAGGTGCCGCATCTCGGCCGTCACGACGAGATCGGACGTCTTGCCCGTGCGGTGCAGAATTTCCGCGACGCCGTGGCGCGCATCTTCGAGCTCGAGGAGCTCGAGCTCGGCACGGCGCAGGCACGCGACGCGGCGAGGACCGAGCGCGACACGTTCAACGACAAGTACCAGGCCAAGAAGTGGCAGCTTTCGGCTGCGATCAACAGCATGCCGCAGGGCCTGATCATGTTGGACGGCAAGGCCAACGTGGTCGCGATGAACTCGAAGTACCGGCAGATCTACAATCTGCCCGAGACGATCCAGGCCGGATCGACCCTCGAGGAAATCCTCGAGCACCGGGTCAAGAGCGGGCTGTTCAATGGCGACGTCACGAAATACGTCGCGGCGGTGCTCGGCCGGATCGCCAGGCGCGAGCCGACGGCCTATGAGATCGCCTTGAACGACGGCCGCAGCATCAAGATCTACGAGCGACCGATGGACGGCGGCGGCTGGGTGTCGGTGCAGGAGGACGTCACCGAGCAGCGTCAGCGTGAGCGCATTCTCGAGCGCATGGAGCGCTTCCTCGCCACCATCATCGAGAACGTGGCCGAGGGCATCATCGCCAAGGACGCGCGCAATTTGCGCTACGTCTTCGTCAACAAGGCTGCCGAGAAGATGATCGGAATGTCGCGTGGCGAGATCATCGGCAAGACCGCGCGGGAATTGTTCTCCGCGGAGGCGGCAGCGCTGATCGAGCGGCGCGATCAGCAGCTGCTCGCGCAGAAGCAGCAGCTCGAACCGATCGTCGACACCATCGACAATCCCACGCGTGGCCGCCGTGTGATCTCGGCCCGCCGGGTGCAGATCGGCGGCGCCAACGAAGAGTCCCACATGTTCGTGACGATGGTCGAGGATCGTACCGAGGCACTGGTCGCGGCCGCGTAATTGTCGGCGCGCCGCCGACACGGCGCGTCAGCCGCCTTCGGATTCGCCCGCTTCGATGGTGCCGGCGATCTTCTCGTGGCCGGCGGCCCACAGGGCATGCTCGTCGCTGCCGTTCTGGTAGGGATTGGCCTCGGCCGGAATGTTCTCGCGCGCGGCGCGTTGGCCCTCCGCGAAGGGATCGCGATCTCTCATCGTGACTGGTCTCCTCAAACCTTCAAGCTGGTGCGGTGGCAATTGTTCCGGAACCGGACTTCGCAGCGGCGGTTGACCGGTGAAGGAGATTTCCGATGGCCGCATCCTCCGCAACCGCTTCACTCAAGACCATGATTCTGATCTTCGCGCTCGCGGCGATGCCCGCAATTGCCTTCGCGCAGGCGGCCGGCGGGTCTGCCGGATCGAGTGGTGGCTCCGCGGGATCGACCGGGGGCGTCGCCAATTCGCCGGCCCCACCGCCCGGCACCAACAGCCTCGGCACGGCTCAGTCGTCAGGTCCCGGCGGTGGAGGCGGCGCCGCCACCGGCGGCGGGACGGATGCCGCCGTCGCCGCCGAGAACCGTATCCTCGACAAGAAGCTCAAGAGCATCTGCCGCGGTTGCTGAATGCTCGCGCGGAAGTGAGGCAGGGTGGCTGTCCGGAATGCCCTGCTGACGTTAGCTTGGTCCCTGCTTTGAGCGTGGAGCGTGTCCACGCGGAGGAATCGAGTGATGTTACGCAGGATGATGATGGCGGCGCTGGCCGTAGCAGTGATCGGGCTGTCGGTGCCACAGGCGGCCGAGGCGCGGGGATTCGGGCACGGTGGCTGGGGCCACGGTGGCGGCTGGGGCCATGGCGGCCACTGGCACGGCGGCGGCTTCTGGCCGGGAGTGGGGATCGGGGCGGGCATCGCAGGCGCCGGCCTGTACGGCGGCTATTACGGCTACGGTTACGGCTACCCCTATTACGCCGTTCCCGACGACTATGGTCCTGCCTACAATGATGGCTATGGCGGCTGCTACGTCGTGCGCAAGCGCGTCAGGACGCCTGCGGGATGGCGGTATCGCCGTGTGGACGTCTGCGAATAGCGCCTTGAAATGCGCCTTGGCGCGAGGCTGACCGACCAAAAAACAAGGCCGTTGACGCAGTATACCGTCAACGACCTTGCCAGCCCCGGACATTGAAATCGGCTCACGCCATCCGGTAGCCGCAAGCATCGCGCGGAATCATACGGACGAATGTGATCCAGTTCACAAGTCGGAAAAATTAGTCCCGTTGTGAGGTGCTCAGCCGCGCGAGCGCTTACGTGCGCTGGCGTGGACGCGATGCCGCACCGGTTTCCTGCGGGTAACCGTGGGGGTCTCGACGTCGGTCGATCGTGCGCTGGCAAACGATTGCCGCAGGCCGTCGATGGATTCGTTCAGCGATGCCACCTGTTCGGACAGGCGCTTGGTGTCGGCCTGCTGCGCCGCCATCAGCCGCTTCATGGTCTGGAGCTGGTCCTGCACCACCTGGAGCTGGTCGATCGATTCCTGCTGGGTCGCCTCCAGCCCCTTGGTCTTCTCGACCAGTTGCTCGGAGGCCTGAGCGGTCCGGGCCTGAAGCTGCCGCGAGGCCACCACCCGGTCGGGCTCCGGCGAGGCGCCGGTATAGGCCCGCCAGATCGCGATCGAGGTCACGCCGGCGATCAGCAGGAGGAGGGCGGCGGCGGTCAGCGCGATCGGCTGGGCGCCAAGGCGAAGCAGGGGGTTGGACGGTGTGTCCTGGGCGAGATCGATCATCGCTGACAAAACCCAAATTGAAACTTGGTGAGTGGCGAAGAGCGGCAGCACGGGAACGCAGAACAAGGCGCGGCCGGGAGGGTCCCGAAAGTGTTACTGATCGGCAACAATTGGGACCAAAAAGAGGCTGAGGGTGGAAAAAGATAAGCGGTCCAGTCCTTTCGGCCCGGCGGCCGGCTCATCGAAGTTGATCTCCGTAAAACTACGGATGCGTATCCCCGCGACGGTTCGGCCGCGCTCCGCGACGCGACAACGCCTGCGCCTTCGCGTCGAACGTCCTTCATCTGATCCGGCTTCGTCCGTTCGCAATCGCAAGACATCACGCCTTGCCGCGACGATGCGGCTCTTCGATCGCGATAGGAACAACCACAACGCGCGCTTGTTCGGGAATCGATCCGTCCCCAAGCCCGAGGCCTCTTCCCTATGTATCACCACGTCAAGAAACTGATGTTCACCGTTCGCGTCGACGAGCCGGACCCTCGCTTCGGCAACATGCTGCTCGAGCAGTTCGGCGGCGCCAACGGCGAGCTGGCGGCCGCCATGCAATACTCAATTCAGGGCCTCAACTGCGAAGACCCTGACCGCAAGGATCTGTTGATGGACATCGGCACGGAAGAGCTGAGCCATCTTGAAGTCGTCGGCACTTTGGCGCGCATGCATTTGAAGCCGTCGAAATTCGACCGTCAGGCGGCCGAAGCCGATCCGCTGATCGCGATCGCGGGAGGCGGCGGCGTCAATCTGTTCAATTCGCAGGGCAATGCCTGGACTGCCGACTATCTGAAGATCACCGGGGAGCTGGATGTCGATCTGCGCAGCAATATCGCTGCGGAAGCGCGTGCCAAGATCGTCTACGAGCGGCTGATCAATTTCTGCGACGACGCTGGCACCAAGGACGCGCTGCAGTTCCTGATGACGCGCGAGATCACCCATATGAAGGCGTTTGCGCTGGCGCTTGAAAGCATGGAAAAGCCTGCCTTCAGTATCGGCCGCCTCGCGCCGACGCCGGGTCTGGTCGACCAGTTCTTCAACGATTCGACGGGTGCCGGCGACCACGGCGAGATCGACACCCGCGGCCCCTGGAACGAGGGCGGCGACTGGGTCTTCACGGAATCGCCTGCAATCCAGGCCGGTGAACCCGGGCCGGCGAGCGCCATCGTGACCGAGAGCTCTCCGCCCGTGGACGAGACCGGGCTCGGCGATCTCCTGTTCGACGAGCTTCGCGATATCCTTCACGCCGAGAAGCAACTGACAAAAGCGCTGCCGAAAATGGCGGAGGCGGCGCGCTTCGATCAATTGCGCGAGCTGTTCGAGCTGCATCTCGCCGAGACCGAGGCCCAGATCGAGCGCATCAACGAATGCTTCGAAATGCTCGGCAAGACTGCGCGGGCCAAGCCCTGCAGGGGCATGATGGGCCTCGTCGAGGAAGGGCAGGAGATCATCGAGGAGAGCGAAAAAAAGGAAGATGCGGCCGCCGATCTCGCCTTGATCGGCGCGGCACAGCGCGTCGAGCATTACGAGATCGCCGGCTACACCACCGCGCGCAACCTCGCCCAGCAGCTGCGCCACAGCGCCATCGTCGCCTTGCTGTCAAAGTCGCTGGCGGAGGAGGAGAATGCGGATCAGTTGCTCAACCAGGTCTCGCGATCCCTGATGTCGGTGGCGAAGATGCCGGCGGCGGTGGAGCAAACGGAGTAGCGCGATCTGGATTTCGCGAACCAGCCATCGGCGGCCGGCGAGCCTCATCGGAGGTCACCGGCCGCAAGCTGTTCATACGCCCCGGACGGCTCCGAGCCTACGGCTCGAACTGCGAGAACGGCCCTGCATAGGCCTTGGCGCGCGGCGCCGCATAGGGCCCCAGCCGCGACGTCTTCAGCCCCAGCCGGACCAGAGATTCCGCCAGCGTCACAGCAGAAGCGACGCCGTCGATCACCGGCAGGCCGTGGGTGGCGGCGAGCTCGCTGGCGAGATCGGCCATGCCGGCGCAGCCGAGCACGATGGCCTCCGCGCGGTCGTCGCGGATCGCGGCCGTGATCTCCGTGGAGATCTTGCCGAGCGCCTCGGCGATGCGCTGTTCCAGCGCCAGCACCGGGACATCGGCGGCGCGGACGCGGGCGCAGCGATCGGCGAGGCCGTATTTTCGTAAATTGTGCTCGATCGGCACGATGGAGACACCGAGCGTCGTCACCACGGCGAAGCGCGCGGCGATCAGGCTCGCCATGTGGAAGCCGGCTTCACCGATGCCGATCACGGGGGCCTTTGCGACCGCGCGCGCGGCATCGAGACCGGTGTCGTCGAAGCAGGCGATGATGTGCGCCTCGGCACCGTCGCGGTCCGCCTCGCGGATGCAGCCGAGCATGCCGGGCACGGCGAAGGCTTCGTCGTAAAATCCCTCGATCGAGACCGGGCCCATCGCCGGCTGCCGCGCGTCGATCACGGTGCCGGGCAGCGCAACTGTGCGCGCCGCAGCGGCGATCTTCGCCGTCATGGACGCGGTGGTGTTGGGATTGACGATGTGCAGTCGCATCGCGATCAGACGAGCCCTTTGCCGGCGTCCGATCCTTTGGCCGCCTGCCGCTTGTTGAGCATGTGGATGGTGCCGAGCGCAAGCGTGATCACCGTGAACGACACCGCCGAGATCACCGTGCCGAGCGCATAAATATCAGGGTTCGTCACCGTGGTGGTGAGGCCTTGAAGATCGAGGGGCAATGTATTCACCGCGCCGATCGCCTGGCTGGAGCGGGCGAGCTCGTCCCAGGACAGCGTGAAGCCGAACAGGCCGATGCCGATCACCGAGGGCAGGATGATCGGCAGCACGACATGACGGAAGGTCTGCCAGGGCGTCGCGCCGAAATCGCGCGCGGCTTCTTCCAGCCTGGGATCGAAGCGGTTGAAGATCGCGAACATGATCAGAAGCCCGAACGGCAGCGTCCAGGTCAGATGCGCGCCGAGCCCCGAGGTGAGCAGGCCCATCGACGTCTCGAAATTCTCGTTCCAATGCGCCTTGATCAGATCGTCGATGATACGGAATTCCAGCGAGATGCCGAGCGAGGTGATGATCGAAGGAACGATGAGGCTCGCGATCGCCGAATAAAACAGGATGCTCTGCGCCCTGAACTTGCGGCGGAACGCCATGCCGGCGGCGACCGACAGCACGACGGTGACAATCATCACGATCACGCCGAGCAGCAGTGAGCGGCGGAAGGCTGCGCCGAGATCGACGATGCCGGTGCCCTGGAACAGCTTTGCGATCCAGAATGTGGAGACGCCGTTCATCGGGAAGGTGAGTCCGCCCTGCGGCCCCTGGAACGACAGCACGTAGATCGCGATCATCGGACCGTAGAGAAACAGCACATAGGCCGCGAAGAAGATCGCGAGCACGTAGAACGACCGCGGGCGTCCTTCCTTCATGCTCTAGAGCTCCTTCTTGATGTCCACGATGCGCGACATCATGGTGATGATCAGGAAGGTGATGACGAGCAGGATCACCGCGTTGGCGGCAGCAGCCGGGAATTGCAGCGCATTGACCCGCGTTTCGATGATCTTGCCGGCGGCCGCGATCTGCTGTCCGCCCATCACGCCGATGGTGATGAAGTCGCCCATCACGATGGTAATGACGAAGATCGAGCCGATCACGATGCCGGGCTTGGCCAAGGGAATGATGACGTTGACCAGTGTCTGGAAGCCGGTGGCGCCGGCGTCATAGGCGGCCTCGATCAGCGACTTGTCGATGCGGATCATCGAATTGAAGATCGGCACCACCATGAAGAAGGTGAAGAGGTGCACCAAGGCCAGCACCACGGAGAATTCGGAGAACAGCAGCCATTCGACGGGATGGTTGATCAGGCCCGTCTTGATCAGGCCTGAGTTCACGAGGCCGTTGCGGCCGAGCAGCGGAATCCAGGCGATCATGCGGATCACGTTGGAGGTCCAGAACGGGATCGTGCAGAGCAGCGACAATCCCATCTGCCAGGTCTTGGACCTGACGTGGAAGGCGAGGAAATAGGCGACCCAGAAGCCGATGAACAGCGTGATCCCCCAGACCATGAAGCAGAGTTTGAGGGTCTTCAGATAGGTCTTGCCGATGGTGCAGAGATCGGGGAGCTGCGCGATGCAGCCCTCGAATGTGTCGGTGTAGCCGCGGCCGGAGAACGCCGGCAGCAACTGGTACTCGTTGTAGTCCCAGAACGAGACGATGACGACGAAGACGAGCGGAATGAGGAAGAAGGCGAGAAACACCAGCATCATCGGCCCGGCCTGAAGCCAGGAGATGAACGACGGCGACAGGCGCGTCGGCTTGGCCGCGCGCACCGTGCCTGACCCCGGGATCAAGCCCGGGGATGCCTGTTGCAGGACTTCTTCCGACATCCGCGTTACGCCGCGATGAACTCATTCCATTTGCGGACCATGTAGTCATTCTCGTCCATCACCGCGTTCCAGCAGGCGACGCCGCCCATGCGGTCCTCATAGGAGCCGCCGTCGCGCACCGCGCCGGCCTTCTCCAGCAGCGAGCCGTCGGGCGCCTTGATGTCCTTCTCGGCGGGCTTGCCTTCCATCCAGTAGGCCCACTCGTAGGGCTCCATATGCGCCTTCGCGGTGGAGAGCACGGCGGAGTAATAGCCCTGGCGGTTGAGATAAGCGCCGGCATAGCCTGATAGAAACCAGTTGACGAACTCGTAGGCCCAGTCGAGCTTCGCGCCAGACACGCCCTTGGAGACACAGAAGCCCGACGCCCAGGAGCGGTAGCCTTCCTTCAGCGGCTGGAAGATGCAGGCGATGCCCATCGAGCGCACCTTCGTCACCGCCGGCGACCACATCGATTGGATGACAGTTTCACCTGACGCCATCAGGTTGACGCTCTCGTTGAAGTCTTTCCAGAACGCGCGGAACTGGCCGGCCTTCTTGGCTTCGGTCATCACCTTCATGGTGAGATCGATCTCTTCCCTGGTCATGTTGCCCTTGTCGGCATATTTGTGCTTGCCGGTGGCTTCAACGACCATCGCGGCATCCATGATGCCGATCGAGGGGATGTTGAGGATCGAAGCCTTGCCCTTGAATTCGGGATTGAGCAGCTCGGACCAGGAGCTGATCGGACGCTTGATCAGGTCGGGGCGGATGCCGAGCGTGTCGGCGTTGTAGACGGTCGGGATCAGCGTGACGAACTCGGTCGCCGACGTCGCGAACTTCTTGGAATCCTTGCCTTCGAGGTAGAGCACCTTCCACGGCGCGGTGCCCTGGCCGCCGATCTTCTTGCCGCCGGGCGTCTCGCCCTTGGTGAAGACGGGCGTAATGTTGTCGAATTCCTTGATCTTCTTCGCATCGAGCGCAAGGATGTTGCCCGACGGAACGATCTTCTTCAGCGAGAAATATTCGGTGTCGAGCACGTCGAAGGAGTTTGGCTGGGTCATCACGCGCTTGGTGACGTCGTCAGTGGTCGCGGTGATGTATTCGATCTTGATGCCGGTGTCCTTCAGACACTGCTTGGAGATGTCGTCGCCCTCGTTCACGGCGGTGCCGAGATAGCGCAGCACCTTTGCGTCGGCCGACTTCACATAGGGAAAACCGGTGATGGCGCCGGAGCCGGCGGCAAGGCCGGCGAGACCGGCTGTGCCTTTGAGCAGCGTGCGGCGGCTGACGCCCTTCGTCCCAGTGATCTTGCTCATGTCAGTCACTCCTCTGTTGCGCATTTCCAGTGATCGATCGGCGCTATTGCAGGCGTTGCGCCTTGGCGGGGTCCCAGGTGGCCAGCACGCGATCGCCCGGACGGAACGGGTGGACGTCGAACGCGGCCTCGGGAACGTGGGAGAACAGGGCGGTGCCGTCGTCCAGCGTGAGCGAGACGGCGATGTAGGAGCCCTGGTACTCGGTCTGGGTCAGCAGCGCCGGCGCGCCGAACGCGCCGTCAGCGAACGGCACGATGCCGAGCTGATCGGCGCGCACGGCGATGAGGTTGCCGGCGTCGCTGAGCACGTTGTGGCCGCCGATGAAGCGCGCCACGAATTCGGTGCGGGGGTGGTGGAAGATCTCGCGGGCTGTGCCCTGCTGCTCGATCTTGCCCTGGTTCATCACCACGATGTGGTCGGCGAGCGCCATCGCTTCTTCCTGGCCGTGGGTGACCTGGATGAAGCTGATGCCGAGCTCGCGCTGCAGACGCTTCAGTTCGCCGCGCATCTTCACCCGCAGGAACGGATCGAGCGCCGACAGCGGCTCGTCGAGCAGCAGGATCTGCGGCTCGGTGATTAGCGCGCGCGCCAGCGCCACCCGCTGCTGCTGGCCGCCGGAGAGTTGCGCGGGCAGGCGGCCTGCATATTGGCTCATCGCGACGAGCTCGAGCAATTCGCCGGCGCGCTTGTGCCGCGTCGGCTTGTCGATGCCGCGCATCTTCAGGGCGAAGGCGACGTTGTCGATCACGGACAGATGCGGAAACAGCGCGTAGGACTGGAACATCATCGCGGTGCCGCGCTCGGCCGGCGGCAAATCGGTGACGTTCTGGTTGCCGAGGATGATGTCGCCTTCGCTGACCGCCTCGTGGCCCGCGATCATGCGCAGGGTCGAGGTCTTGCCGCAGCCGGACGGGCCGAGCAGGCAGCAATAGGTGCCGGCCGGGATTTTCAGATTGACGGTGTCGACCGCCAGCGTGGTGTCGTAGCGCTTGGTGACGGCGACCAGTTCGAGGGCGGCGGGAGTGGCCATGGCATGTCCAGGGAGGCGGTGCTTGGGCCTCTCTCCGCAAGGTCCGTGCCAACCGCCCGTCCGGAGGCCAAATTCCGGAACTGTGCAGCGGAGTCAGATCGTTAGATCGAATCCCGGAGATCGGGCTACCTGCCGCGCACACTATTGCCTGCACACAAAACGGGCGCCGATTGTATAAAGTTTCGCCTGTGATTGGATACAGCTCGTCGACTAACATTCGAAGCGAACGTCGTCGATCGAGCCCACGCACCATGGCCGCCAAGTCCCGCCCCAAATCCGACGTGCCAGATGCGAGCGATCGCGTCGGCCGCATCCGGGAGGGGGTGACCGCCGCAATCCTCGAGCATCGCCTGCTGCCGGGCACCAAGCTCGGCGAGGACGAGATCGGCGAGATTTACGGCGCGAGCCGCACGCTGGTCCGCACCGCGCTGCAGCAGCTCGCGCATGAGGGCATCGTCAGCATCGAGAAGAACCGCGGCGCCTTCGTCGCGCGCCCGACGCCGGCCGATGCCCGCGAAGTCTTCGAGGCGCGCCGCCTGATCGAGCCCACCATCGTCGATCACGCCATCGATGCAGCATCGCCGGCATGGCTCGATCGTCTCGGCCGGCATCTTGCCGAGGAGCGCGAGGCCGAGCGGCGCGGCGATGCGCGGGCTTCGGTCCGACTCTCCGGCGAATTTCACAAGCTCGTCGCCGAGATGAGCGGCCACAGCATCTATCTCGGTTTCCTCAAGGAGCTGATCGCGCGTTCCTCGCTGATCATCCTGCTTTACCGCCGCCACGACACGCCGGCCTGCGGCACCGATCATCACGCCGAGATCGTCACCTCGATCCGCGAACGCGACAAGGCGAGGGCACGCGCGCAGATGCTCTCGCATCTGAACGAGATCGAGGCCGAGCTGTTCTTGAAAGATCCCGCCGCCGACGAACTGCGGCTCGCGGATGTGCTGGGTTCCTGAGCGCGCGCAGCACCAGGGCACGATCGTCCGGACTGGATTGCTTCTATTCCTGATCGTCGGGAACCTGCTTCTTGCATTGCGAAGCAGTTGCGGTTTGCAGGACGGCAGGAGACGGCGCGGAGCTTGTCACAATATCGGGTCGGTCATCGGAGGCGTGACTTCTAAGCGTCTCCAAAACCAGAAAGAATTTCTCGGCCAGCATGAGTCAGGTTCGCTGATGCGTTCGTCTTGGTTTCGAGAGTGGCGAGATTCGCTATCAATTCGATCGCCCGCGAATCTCTGCAGCAATTTAGCTCGCAACGTCGCGACGAATTATGACAGTCGACGATCACGCCGCGCGACGTAACGTGACTATTCCTCGCGGGCCTGACAGGCTATATGCTGGCGCTCTGTCATCGAACTGTCATGTCTCCGGAAATGCTGAAATCAGACGCTACGCCGGCGTGCAAAACTGTGAGCGCGCCGCACGGGATTCCTGTCCCAAAAGACAACAAGAGAACGCAAGTTATCGCCGGCTTCCTCAGGCACATTGAACCGGCCGAGCCCGGCGCGGAACCTGCGGTCGTCGAGGGCGCTGTGATCGATCAGACGCCATCGCAAGACACGACGCCCACGCCGCAAGCAGCTCAGTCGACGGTTGCCGCGCATCCCGCCGGCGAGATCGAGCTCAAGCTTCTCGTCGATGCCGATCGCATCGCGGATTTCGACGCCGCGCCCGTCATCGCGGCCAACGCGCGCAACAAGGGCGTGCGCAAGCATCTCAAGTCCGTCTATTACGACACGCCGCAGCGGACGCTTCGGCGCAACGGCCTGAGCCTGCGCGTTCGCCAGAATGGTGCGCGCTTCGTGCAGACCGTGAAGACCGAGGCTGCCGACGATCCGCTGCGCCGTGGCGAGTGGGAGGCCAGCGTGCCGTCGCTTGCTCCCGATTTCGCTCTGGCGATGCCTTTCTTTCCGGAGAAGCTTCGCGGCTCCCTTCAAACGCATCCGCTCGAAGCCGTGTTCACCGCCGACATCCATCGGCATGCACGGATGATCGACCTGCCGACCGGCGTGGTGGAAGTCGCATTCGACCAGGGCCGGCTGACGGCCGGCGACCGTTCGCTGCCGGTGAGCGAGATCGAGCTCGAGCTCAAGAGCGGTAGCGCGAGCACGATCTACGATGTTGCCTTGCTGCTTGCGGAGCAGGGGGCGGTGAAGCCGTCGATCCGCAGCAAGTCGGCGCGCGGCTTCGACCTTGCCGCCGATCTGCCGCCGTCGGCGCGACGGCCGCGCAAACTTCGCCTCGATCCGTCGGTGACGCTCGACGAAGCCTTCGCGACGATCCTGCGCTCCTGCTTCCTTCATCTGCTTCAGTCGCTGCCCGCGGCCGAGGACGGCCGCGATCCGGAAGGCGTGCACCAGCTGCGCGTCTCGCTGCGCCGGTTGCGATCGGCGCTGGATCTGATGCGATCGGTCGGCGCGCTCAGCGATCTCGACGCGCTGCGCTCGGAAGCGAAATGGCTGGCGCAGGCATTGTCCGCTGCGCGCGACTGGGATGTGTTCCGGCTCGAGACCTTGCCGGCGGTCGCAACAGCCTGTCCTGCGGTGGCAGGCTTCGATGCGCTCGGCCGCGCTGCCGCCAGGCGCCAGTCCGATGCCTATCGCGGGGCGCATCATGCGCTCGACGATCGCCGCTGCGCCGTATTCCTGATCGGCCTCGGCCACTGGATCGAGACGCGCGGATGGCGCAACGATGTGGCCGCCGAAGATCTCGGCCGGCTCGCCGAGCCCGCCGTCAACTTCGCGCAGCGCATCCTGTCGGAGCAGCACGCGAAGGTGCTGAGGCGCGGCCGCCGCTTCAAGTCGCTCACGATCGAGGAGCTGCACAGGGTCCGGCTCGCGACCAAGCGGCTGCGCTATCTCGGCGAATTCCTGCTGCCGCTGTATGAGGACCGCAAGTCGACGAGACGCTTCTCGCGCCGGCTTGCCGATCTGCAGGAGCAGCTCGGCGCCTTCAACGACATGGCGGTCACGGCCTCGTTGCTGGAGGGGCTCGATGCCGAGCCCGACAGCGCCATCGCCGCGGCGGCGATTGCCGGCTGGCAGGCGCGCGCATCGGTCGGCGTGCAGCCCGTCTTGCAAGGCAGCTGGCGCGATTTCACCCGCGCACGTGTGCCCTGGTCGCGGCCGACACCGCAGGACTGAGCGCGTCTCGCAGCCCCAAAAAAGTTGCGGCCAGGCTTTGGGGGAAGCCTGGCCGCGCGCGAACCGGTCTGGGACGGGGAGGGGTGGGGATGTGACCGGGTCGCGTAACCTGTTGTCTCGTTTCTAATCTCTTGCCTAGTCTCTTGCGCTGGCGGTGGAGACCGCCGGCCTGGTATCGCCGAGCGAGACCCAGACGTTGGGATCGCTCTGCGACTGGCGCTTGACGAAGCGGTAGCCGGTCTCCGTCCAGGCGACGACGTTCTCGTTCTGATTGTCGAGAACGAACTCGCCCTTGTCGGTCTTCACCGTCAGCACCGCGTGTCCTTCGCCCTTCTTGTCGCGCACGACGGTGATGAGCAGGGCCTCGCGGGGCCAGCCGGCATCCATCAGCATCTTGCGCTTCAACAGCACGTAGTCCTCACAGTCGCCGTAACCGTCGGTCGGCAGCGACCACTTCTCGATCACGCCCCAGTGCTCCTGGTCGGTCAAAGGCTTGACGGTCTCGTTGACCCAGCGATTGACCTTGACGAGGTCGCGCCATGCAGCCTGCGACATCACGATGTCGCGCGGCTGCGTCGGTGCGCCCTGGCACTGGGCGGCATTGTCCGCGCAGAACTCGACCCAGCCGATCGGTGCACGCGTGGTGTCACCGAGGCTCGCGTAGAGCAGACGGCCTTCGCCGGCCTGCGCTGCCGCGCTGATCCCGAAGAGCATGGCGGCGATCGCCAGACCCTTCCCCTGTCCCCTGAAGTCAAACATTGCGGCCCCCGTTTCTTGTTGGGACCACATTTCGCACGGAGCTTTTGAGTTGCCGCTAAGTCAGCCAAGTCAAGTCGAGACGAATACAAGTAAAAGCTGGAGCGAATTCGATCTATACTTGAATCGAATTCTCATAAAATTTGAAACAACTGCAATTGATTCAAATTTTATCGATTAACCCGGAAATGCTGGCGGAACCGCCATTTCCCTCCGCAAACGGCGCGCGCGTTAACCCACGCCGGAGCCGTCGCGAGGCACGAAAAAGGCGGCGTCCGCATCGCGGAGGCCGCCTTCGAGGCTGGAAATACAGGGGTTTTGGCGCGGTTGCGCTTTACCGCGCGGTAACGCTCTCTTCGAGAGTCTCGATCGGTTGCTCGTGCAGGAACTCCAGCGCGAAGCCGTCTTCGAGGTTTCGGACCACGCGGCCCTGGACCCGGCCGAGCAGAACCGTCGATTTGAGCGGCGGCCGGTTCTCCGCGGCAATGGCCGCGCCGGACAGCGAGAGGTCGATGATGCGGCAGGTCATCTTGGTGCCGTCCTCGAGCGTCAGCACCGCGATCGGGTTGCGCGGCACGATACGATCGTGACGGCGGTCTTCCGGCAGATTGAGGATATCGCGGTTGGCGAGCCATGTCAGCTGCGCCGCGAGCTTGTCGCGCTTCCTCGGCGTCGCCCCGATCGTCATGGCAAAGCCGTTGTCGATGATGCGGGTGATCTTGCCCTCGACGCGGCCGATATGGTCGAGATAGGCGACCACGCGGTCGCCGACATTGCCGATGCCGGGGGCGAGCAACGCGAGGCCGCCCGGTGACATGTTGATCACCTGGCAGGGAAATTCCCGGCGGTCGGGCAGCATGTAGCGGCCGAGCAGGTGCACTTTCACCCGCTGGAAGCGCCGACGCTCCTCGGCGGCCGGAAGAAATTTTTTGTTCGCCAACGCCATCATCAACACCCGACCCCCCGCCCGGGCGGAGTCCGGGACGACCCTAAGGTGCACAGGGTTAATGCCGCGTTAGGATTGGGCGCGGCGGACACGGACAGACACAATGCGCTCGAAAAGCCACACCCGATGGCGGCGCTCAAGCCGGCCTCCTCGCCCGACGCTGCAGCACCACCAGCAGCGCCAGCAGCAGCGCGGCCGACAGGCCGAGCGACCAGTGGATGCCAATCGCCGCGCCAAACAGCCCGACCGTGATGCCGCTGAAGGCCCGCATGCCGAGCCCCGCCATATTATAGAGACCGACGACGCGGCCGCGAATGTCGGACGGCGCGTTCAACTGCACCAGCGCCTGCGCCATGGTGTTGAACGACAGCTCGAAGAAGCCGGCGCAGAACAACAGCACGATCGCGACCGGATAGATCCGCACCATTGCGAAGCCGAGCAGTGCCAGGCTCCAGAGCATCGCGAGCAGGATCGCGGCGCGCGGCGTACCCTTGAGGCGTCCCCAGGATTCCAGCGCGATCGCGGCGAGCACTGCGCCGGCCGCATCGGCCGCGAGCAGGACGCTGTAGGAGACGCCGGGATCGCCATGGCCGAGGTCGCCGGCAAAGCCCGGCATCTGGGCGTGGTAGGCATTGCCGATCATGAAGGAGGTGAGGCCGGCAAGCCAGGTCATCGCCGTCAGCACCGGCTGGGTGCCGATGGCGCGGATGGTCATGACGATGTCGGCGAAGCCACGGACCGCAAAGCGCCGCGCTGCCACGCTTCTGTCGCGCACCGGCGCCCAGAACAGCCACAGCAGCATCGGCAGATAGAACAGCGTATTGAAGATGATGCCGTGCGAGGTGCCGAGCGTCAGCATGATGATCCCGCCGACCGCGGGCCCGACCAGGATGCCGAGATAGCGCGCCATGGCGTTGAGCCGAACCGCGCTCGGCAGGTCGGCGGGGCCGACGAGGTCGTAGAGCAGCAGCTGGTTCGGCGTCTGCCAGAGCACGCCAGCGCAGCCATGGATCACCAGCAGCAGCATCGCGTGCCACATCTGGATCGTATCGGTGAGAAAGAAGAATCCCCATCCGCTCGATGCCACGATGAACAGCAGCATGCCGCACTGGATGATGCGGCGCGGATCGAACCGGTCGGCGAGTCCGCCGACCGCGACCGAGAACAGCAGGAACGGTAGCCAGTGCGACAGCACGGCAAAACCCGCCAGCGCCGGCGAATGGAATTTCTGGAACACCACCCAATAGCTGATCACGTGCTCGATATTGTCGGCCATCATCGCCAGCACGTAGGAGGCGAACTGGAGCCGGTACGGCCCCGACTTCATCGCCGCGAACGAGCCGGACGCGGCGGCAGGATTTTGGGGCAGGGGGTTCAAGAGATGACCTGAGGTGAGAGCTCATCCGGCCATACACGCTGGCAAATGAGCGCTCAAGACAATTGGATACGTGGGCATCTGCCATGCGCTGCTGCCGCACGCTCAGTCGTCATCCTGAGGTGCGCGCTCTTGCGCGCCTCGAAGGATGGGCTGCCGGCGCCTGTCGCCCATCCTTCGAGGCTCGCCTTGCTTTGCAAGACGAGCACCTCAGGATGACGGCGGAATGTGGGGCAGGCTGCGAGACTGCCCGCTTGGCACGGCAACGCATCTCACATACGCTTTCCATCAGCCCGCACCAGCAATCATAACAGACGGGCATCGAGGAAACGTCCATGGAATCCATCCGCGTCTGCACTCACGCCGGTCCCGGCTCGGAGCCCGTCATCAAGACCGTGCCATGGCCGAAGGTCGGCAGGAAGGCCGCACTGATCAAGGTCGGCGCCTGCGGCGTCTGCGGCACCGATCTGCACATCCTGAAAGGTCATTGGCCGAAGCCGCTGCCGTGGCCGTTCACGCTCGGACACGAGCTCGGCGGCGTCATCGTCGAATGCGGCGAAGAGTTCACCGAGGATTTCATGAGCAAGCCGCTCAAGGTCGGCTCGAAGGTGATGATCCCGCCCTTGATGCCCTGCGGCCATTGCTATTACTGCATCCACTATCCGCAAACCGCCAACAAATGCCTGACGCCGGTCTATTACGGCCGCTATCTCGGCTTCGACAAGGCGCCGCATATGTGGGGCGGCTGGGCCGAATATGTCTATGTCGATCTCGAGATGCTGCCGGGCACCAAGATCTACAAGCTCCCCGACGACATGTCGCTGCGGCTCGGCGCACTGTCGGAGCCGCTGACCTCCTGCATCCGCGCCTTCAACCGCGCTACGCGTGCGGGCGGCTTTACCTGGGGCGACACGGTCGTGATCCAGGGCTCGGGCCCGATCGGCATTTTGGCAGTCGCAGCCGCCAGGGAGATGGGGGCAGGGCGCGTGATCTGCGTCGGCGCGCCCGAGGAGCCGCGGCTCAAGCTCGCCCGCGAGTTCGGCGCGGAGGCGACGGTGAACATCGAGGAGCTGAAGTCGCCCGAGGGGCGCATCGCGCGCGTCCGCGAGATCGTCGGCGGCTTCGGCGCTGATCTCGTGATGGATTGCTCGGGCCACCCGACCGCCGGCCCCGAAGGCATCGAGATGCTGCGCGACGGCGGCACCTATGTCGAGATGGGCCAGTTCACCGACGCCGGCTCGATCGACACCTCCTGGCACCGCATCTGCACCAAGGACCTCAACGTGCTCGGTTCCTGGGGCTTCACCGGCAACGATTTGCCGCTCGGCGTCGACATGCTCCACCGCACGGCGAACAAATATCCCTGGCTGAAGATGCAGACGATCTACCCGTTCACGGAAGCGGGCGTCGCGCAAGCCGTGCAGGACGCGATGGCGATGAAGACGGTGAAGTCGACCATCGTGCCGTGGCCGGAGCTGGTGGAGTAGGAGATGCCGTCGATCCCGCATGATCTCGCGGCGTTCCTGGTCGAGGCCAAGCGGCGCACCTATGCCGGCCTCGACGATGACGCGACGGTGGCGACGCCGCTGCTCGCGGGGTCAAAGCCGCCTCGCGATCCCGGCTTCAATTCTCTGCGAAAGCATGCGCGTGTTGCTTCCATCTGAAGTTGATGCATCTATAGTGCGCGTCTCGCAAATAGTCCCATGTGCCATGAACACATCTACCGATATTCCAAGTTCCAAAATCGCGTCTCTCGTTCCCGACCTCGATCGGCTCGCTGCGGAGGCGATGGCGGTCTGGAAGGTGCCGGGCGCCGCGCTCGCCATCGTGCAGGGCGACGAGGTCGTGCTCACGCGCGCCTACGGGCAGCGCGACGTCGAGGCGGATCTGCCGGTCACGCCGCATACGCATTTCGTGATCTGTTCGATCACCAAGTCCTTCACCGCCACGGCTATCGCGTTGCTGCACAATGAAGGCGCGCTCGACTGGAGCAAACCGGTCCGCGACTACTTGCCTGAGTTTCGCCTCTGCGATGCTGTCGCGACGGAGCGCGTCACGGTGCGCGATCTGCTCAGCCACCAGTCGGGACTGCCGCGTCACGACTGGATTCATCTGCCTGGCGACCTTGCGCCGGCGGAGATGCTGCCTCTGATGCAACATCTCGAACTCAGTCGCGATATCCGCGCGGCCTGGCAATACAACAATCTCTGCTACAACGCTGTCGGGCTCATGATCGAGCGGCTGAGCGGGAAGAGCTTTGGGTCCTTCATTCGCGAGCGCCTGACGGATCGGCTCGGCATGACGGTAAGCTTCTCGCTGGACGAGCTCGAAGCCGGGCCCGAACCTGCGCGTCCTTACAAGATCGACGTCGATACGCGATTGCCGGGGTTGCGGCTGCCGATCCGTACCATTGCTGCCGGCGCGATCAACACCTCGGTGGCCGACCTCGGCAACTGGATGCGGTTTCATCTCGGCATGGGCGAGTTCGAGGGGGAGAGGCTGCTGCCGGCAACACTGGTGGAGCAACTTCATGCACCACTGGCGCATGTCGGCAAGTCCGAGTTTTCGGAGTTCGGCCAGGCGCACTATGGATTGGGCTTTCAGTCCAACGCCTATCGGGGCGATCGCGTCGTCTCGCACAGCGGCGGCTGGAACGGTTGGGGTTCGCTGATGACGCTGGTGCCGGAGGCCGGCATCGGTGTCGCCGTGCTGACGAACCGGAGCCCGAGCGAGATCCCGCCCATCCTGACCTGGTATATCCTCGATCGACTGCGAGAGCGCGAGCCGGTGGACTGGTTCGCGCGATTCCGCAAGATGCGCGAGGAATTCATCGCTCACATCCCGGTTGACAAGGCGGCGCGCGACAACACCCGTCACAAGGACACCAGGCCTGCGCACGCACTATCCGCCTATGTCGCCGATTACGCCCATCCCGCCTATGGCGTTATCTCGATTGGCGAGCGGGAGGACGCGCTACATTGGTCGTGGCGTGGCATGGGCGCACCGCTGTCGCATTGGCATTTCGAGACCTTCGTCACGCCGGAGATCGTCGACCAGCTCCATCCGGATCATCTCCCCATCACCTTCCAGACCGACCGTCACGGCAACATCGTGCATTTGTCGGCGCCGCTGGAGCCGACGGTGAAGGACATCATCTTCGAGCGCCGCGCCGCCGGCGATTGCGTCGATCCCGCGTTCCGCGCGCGTTGCGTCGGGCAGTTCAGGAGCGGCGCCATTACCCATCGCGTGACCTTGGACGGGGAGGGCAGGCTCATTCTGAAGCCGGACTACCAGCCTGCGTATCGTCTCGAGCCGCAACAGGGCCGTCGGTTTCGCATCGTTGAGCTGGAAGGTTTCGCCGTCGAGTTTCGCGGAGAGCGCGAAGAGATCAGCCAACTCGTCTTCCATCAGCCGAACGGCACCTTCGTCGCCGATCGCTTGCTGGACCAGAAGTAGGAAAGCCAATGACATCCAGCCCGCCACGCTCCCCTTTCCACGCCATCCGCGCGATCGACTACACCGTCATCTTCGTGCGCGACATGGTCGCGATGCGCCGCTTCTACGAGGACGTGCTCGCGTTTCCGCTGCTGCGCGAGTTGTCGCCGAACTGGATCGAGTATGGCCTCGGCAGCAACACGCTGGCGCTGGCACGACCGAGCCGAACTGCGGCCGATGCGCCGCTACCTCGGGGCAGCGCCGCGCTGCAATTGGCCTTCAAGGTCGCCGCGGCCGAGGTCGATGCCTGCGCCGACGAGCTCGTCCGGCAGGGCGTGGCGCTGGTGTCGCCGCCGACGAACCAGTCCTTCGGTCACCGCACGCTGTTCTTCCGCGATCCCGACGGCAATTTGCTGGAGGTCTACGCGGAGATCTGAGCGGAAGCCGACGCCGGAAAAGTTCCCTCTGGCTGCGGCGAACTATCCATGCGCAGGTGAAACTTGGGCCGGGGTTCCGGCTTTCCCTCTGCGGGAGGGATGCCGTGCAGCGAATCTTGAAACCGATCACCTACATCCTGGCCACGATCTACTTCCTGGTGGATGCGGTGTTCATGGCCGTGGCGAGGCCGATCGCGCGCTGGATCGGGCGGCATTTCGAATTCAGGCGGTTGCGCGCCTGGATCAGGTCGCTGTCGCCTTATGCATCGCTCGCGCTGTTCTCCGTGCCCGTCATTGTTCTGGAGCCGATCAAGCCGGTCGCTGCCTATCTCACCGCAACCGGTCAGGTCCTGAGCGGCGCGGTGACGTTTATTGTCGGCGAATTGCTCAAGCTGGTGCTGGTCGAGCGCCTGTTTCATCTCACCCGCGACAAGCTGATGCGCATTCGCGCCTTTGCCTGGGCTTACGGGAAATACGCCGCGGCGAAGGCGTGGCTGCAGGCGACCGAAGCCTGGCGCGCCATCCGTGCCGTGAGCCGCGCGGTGAGGGACGTCGTTGCGCGCGCGAGAGCCAGGCTGGTCGGCAGCTTCAGCCGGTTGGCGGCCTCGCGGGACTAGACCGCGCGGGCGCTAAGCCAGCTTGCGCTTCGCCGCGGTGGCCTTGTCACCGGTGTTCGGCGTGCCGGTCGGCTCGATCAGCATCAGGTGAACCTCCTCGCGCGCCACCGGGCGGTGCTCGACGCCTTTGGGCACGACATAGAGCTCGCCCGGGCCGAGCGTCACGGTGCGGTCGCGCAATTCGATGTCTAGACGTCCTTTCAGAACCAGAAAGAAATCGTCGGTGTCGTCGTGCTTGTGCCAGGTGAACTCGCCCTTCACCTTCACCACCATCACGTCGCAATCGTTGAAGGTGGTGACCGTGCGCGGCGACCAATGCTCTTCGAAGGTCGCGAGCTTGTCTGCCAACGATATGCGATCTGTCATGTTTCCCCCGTTGCTCTCGCGTGAGGTGGGATGTGGGATCGCATGGCGGGCGCCGCAAGCCATGGTCGCTGACCGGTCGATCCTGCCGTGCCGATGTCTCTCGGAGATCGCGCCGCAGCCGGCTATTGGACGCATCCGGTCAACATGGCCTGCGCCCAATCGGGGCGGTTGTTGGCGAGCGCACGCGCCGATGCGGCGTCCCAATCGTATTCGAGGGCCAGCAGCTCGACCTGCCAGCCCCTCTTTTTCCTGGTGAGGATCGCGTAGCGGGCGTGAGGCGAGCGGTGCTCGAGGCTTGCGGCAAACGGAATGTCCGCGAAGACGGGGCAACCGACGCTGCCGGGATTGAGCACCAGGCAGTCGCCTGGTCCCTGAACCGCGGCCTGGCGGTGGCTGTGGCCGCACAGCACCACGCGCGCCGAAGGCTCGCTTGCCAAGCGCGTCGCCAGCACCTCGCGGCGTGCCGGCACGAAGCGGCCGTCGTCGAGCGATTCCTCCAGCAGGCATGCCGTATCGCTGTCGGGCGTGCCATGGCAGGCCAGGATCCCGTCGTCGAGACGAACTTGCGAGGGCAGGCTATGGAGCGCGCGCCGTTGCTCGGCCGTCAATGCGTTGCGGGCAAACAAGCCCGCCGGCGACAGCTTGTCGTCCGGAAACTCCTCGATCCAGCGGTCATGGTTTCCGCGCACGGTCGGCAACGCCAGCGCCTGCAGCGCCTCGAAGGTTTCTTTCGGCCACAATGGGCTGGTGACGCAGTCGCCGAGATTCACGGTGCGATCGACGCCCCGCGCCTTGATGTCGGCCAGCACGGCCTCCAACGCAGCAAGGTTGCCGTGGATATCGGAAATGACTGCCAATCGCATCGTTGCGCTCCCCGTCCAATTCGGTTCGATCGATCCCGGTCCGTTTGTCGCCAGATCCGCTGCGCCGATGTTAATCAAGACTGCCGCAAAAATCCGCTGCAACCTTCAGGCGGGGCGCTCCCCCTCAAGCCATGCAACATAGGCATGGTGATTTCCGCGCGCTTGGCGTAAAGAGCGCCCAGATCAAATCGCCAGCGTGCGGCCGGGCCGATTGCCGCGCACGTCAGCCTCAGGCCTCTCGGCTCACTGTGCCGCGCCTGAATTAACCAAGGTTCTCCATCCCGTGTCTCTTCCGGCCCTGACCCCGCCGCTCGCCCGCGCTTTGGCCGAGCGGAACTATGATTCACTGACCCCCGTCCAGCTCGCCGTGCTCGCCCACGAAGCCACCAGCCGCGACCTTCTGGTCTCGGCCCAGACCGGCTCCGGCAAGACCGTCGCCTACGGTCTGGCGATTGCCAAGAATCTCCTCGGCGACGACGAGCGGTTCGAGCAGGCCGCAGCTCCGCTCGCCCTGATCGTGGCACCGACCCGCGAGCTGGCGCTCCAGGTCCAGCGCGAGCTGGCCTGGCTCTATGGCCATGCCGGCGGGCGCGTCGTCTCCTGTGTCGGCGGCATGGACCCGCGCCGCGAGCAGCGCGAGCTTGCGGCCGGCGCGCACATCGTGGTCGGCACGCCCGGCCGTCTTTGCGATCATCTGCGGCGCAACCGCCTCGATATCTCCGAACTGAAGGCTGTCGTTCTCGACGAGGCCGACGAGATGCTCAATCTCGGCTTTCGCGAGGACATGGAATTCATCCTCGAGACGACGCCCGAGACGCGCCGCACCTTGATGTTCTCCGCGACGTTCCCGCGCGGCATCGTCGCGCTGGCCAGGCAGTATCAGCAGGACGCCTTCCGCATCGAGGTCGCCGGCGACGAGGGCGGCCATGCCGACATCGAGTATCGCGCCATCCGGATCGCGCCCGCCGACGTCGAGCACGCCGTCGTCAACGTGCTGCGCTTCTACGAGGCGCCGAGCGCGCTCGTCTTCTGCAGCACCCGCGACAACGTCAGGCATTTGCAGGCAGCGCTTTTGGAGCGCGGGTTTGCCGTGGTCGCGCTGTCGGGTGAATTGACGCAGAACGAGCGGACCATGGCGCTGCAGTCGCTGCGGGACGGCCGCGCCCGCGTCTGCGTCGCGACCGATGTTGCCGCGCGCGGCATCGACCTGCCGAGCCTCGACCTCGTCATTCACGCCGACCTGCCCAACGACGCCGAGGTGATGCAGCATCGTTCGGGCCGCACAGGACGCGCAGGCCGCAAGGGCACGAGCGTCCTGCTGGTGCCGCCGGCACGGCGACGCCGGGCGGAGCTCTTGCTCAATCTCTCAGGCACGGATGCGACCTGGGGCACGGCGCCGCAGGCGGAGGAGATCCGCAAGCTCGACCACGATCGCATGAAGGACGTGCTGTTCACTGAGGAGACCACGCCCGACGATCTGGCGCTGGCGCAGGCCTTGCTCGCCGAGCGATCGGCCGAGGACATCGCCGCCGCGCTGGCGCGGCTCTATCGCGCGCGGTTGCCGTCGCCGGAGGACATCATCGATCCCGGCGAGCGGCCCGCCCGGTCGCGTGACGATCGCGGTCGCGACAAATTCCGCGATCGCGGCGAGGGTGGCGACGACCGCGCCGACAAGCCCCGGCCGAAATCGGGGAAGGCGTCGGCAAAGCACGCCATGGCCGAGGGCAGCGTCTGGTTCCGCGCGGCGATCGGACGGCGCAAGAATGCGGAGGCGCGCTGGCTGCTGCCGATGATCTGCCGCCGCGGCGGCATCGACAAGCGCGACATCGGCGCCATCAAAATCATGGACACCACCACCGAGTTCGAGATTTCCGAGCGGGTCGCGGAGTCCTTTGCCGCCAAGGTCAAGCGCCCGGACAAGGAAGACAGCATCCGCATCGAGCCGATGACGGAGGCGCCGCAGCGGCAAGAGGCCGCGGACGAGCGGCCGCACGCGCCGCGCCGGGAGCGGGACGATGGTGATCATCGCGAACGCCGCGACGAGCGCCCGCGCGAGCCGCGCGAATTCAAATCGCGTGATTTCAAGTCAAGTGATTTCAAGTCACGTGAATTCAAGCCGCGCGGCAAACCAGCTGGTGAGCGCGGACCGCGTTTCGACGATGCGCCGCCGTTCGGAAAGAAAAAGAAGCATCGCGACAAGCAGGCGCGGGCGGAGCCATCGGTCACGCCATGGCCGGTGAAGGGTGCGCCGGGAAAGAAGCCGAAGAAGAAAAAGCATCGCGGCTGAACGGCCGGCGGCCAGCACAGACAGCAATGATGCCGCCGGAGGACACCGGCGGCATCATCTGAAGGGTCAGGTGTGCGTTCAGCGACCGCCGCCGCCACCGCCACCACCTCCGCCGCCACCACCGCCACCGGCATCACGCATGGATGAACTGTAGCGGGGATCGGTCTGCTTCATATAAGTGGGCGAGGTGTCGTGATGGATGACACTCGGGCGGCTTCGGCCCACGTTCGGCGTCTCGACCACGATGCCACAGCCTTCGAAGAAGGCGGTGTCGCAGCCATAGGTGCGATACTGAGCCGCGTTGGCGCTGGTCGCGCTGAATGCGGCCGCGGCAACGCATGCAATCAAGGCAACTTTCGGCAAAGTGAGTTTCATGGATCTTCTCCAGCCTCGGTTCGGCGAGACCGGAACGGCTCGCACCTTCCTTCGACGGAGGCTGATCGAGGTCGGTTCGAGGCGGAGGTTCACGCCCGCGTGAGGCGGGGCGGTTGGGGAGGGACGTTACGTCGCAGTGAGATCGCGCAGCATGTAGGTTGCGCCTTCGCCGTAGGAGGCTAGCTTTCCGCGCAGCGCCGCATCGGCGGTGACGGCCCGAAAGCCGAGACGCTCCCATAGCGGCCGGGTGGCGTAGACCGAGACCAGCGCGAGCGTCGTGATGCCGGAGGCGCGCGCCAGCTCCGCAATTTCGGCGATGTAATCGCGTGCCACGCCGCCGCGCCGGTCCGGCAGCACGGCGACATCATGGACGTAGAGGCAGTCTGCATGTTCGGGCAGCCGTTCGAGGAAACCGTCGAGCTGCGGGATCTTATGCCGCGTCCAGGGATGCGCGAGGCCGTAGCCGTCGACCGTATCCTCCGACGCGAGCACGCGGCAGCCGGGAGGATAGAGCTGCATCTTCTCCATGAACACTTCCGGGCGTTCCGGCAGATCAGGATGGATCTGCGCGGCGATCGCAACGATCGCGCGGAAATCGGATACGCGCGCGGGGCGCCAATGCGGCTTGCTCATCTCGATCCGTCGTTCTGTCTCACATCATCCAGTTTATTCCACCGCGCAGTCGCGTGCAGTGAAAAATATCTTCGTCCCCTTTTCAGGAATACAAGGCTTCGCGCGGCGTCCTACCCCATGCAAGCCAATTGCATGACAGGAGATATCATGACGTCCCCGATCCGCCTCGCGCTCACGCTCGCAATCTCGCTCGCGATCGTTCCGGCCGCCTTCGCCGCACCGCCGACCAAGACCGGCAAGACCGACAAGGGCAATGTGCTCACCGATGCCAAGGGCATGACGCTCTACACCTTCGACAAGGACATGGACGGCAAGTCCGCCTGCAACGGTCCGTGCGCGACGAACTGGCCGGTGCTGAAGGCCGAGGCGAGCGATGCCGCCGGCGACGGCTACACCGTCATCACCCGCGACGACGGCTCCAAGCAGTGGGCCTACAAGGGCAAGCCGCTCTACACCTTCGCCAAGGATACCAAGCCCGGCGACATCACCGGCGACGGCTTTCTGAACGGCGCCTGGCACCTGGCGACGCCGTAAATGCGCAGCGTGCGCCGGCTGTCGTGTGCGACAGCCGGCGCGCGGTCGTGCCGCTATCTCGGATATTCCAGCTGCATCGCAACGAAGTCGGCGGTGCGCGTCCCGTAGCGCGCATCGATGGCGTGCAGCGTCTGGTCCAGCGCGCGCGCCGGCGGCAGGTCGATTGCGGCCGGCGGCGTCAGCCTTGCCGGCCACTCGGTCGCGACCTTGTCGGGCAGGATGCGAAGGCCGCCGCGGCTGATCAGCGGCTCTGTCGTAGCGGCGAAGGTGAGGGCGCGCGAGCGATAGGTGCGTGACCACGCGTCAGCGACGAGCGCAAGCGAGACCTCGTCGACACCAGGCGTCAGCGCAATTCCGAGCTGCTCGCGATTCCAGAAGGCGAGCGTGTTCGCGATCGCCGTCAGCGCGAAGGGGCGTGCGAATTGAAACGCCTCGCTGCGGTGGCGCGCATCCCAGTGCGCAAGTCCAATCTCGCGGGCGACCGCCTCCGCCCTCGCGCGGCCGGCGATGGCCTCGACCAGGGTCAGGGCCATTGGCATGGACGCGGTGATGCCGGTCGTTGTCGCAACGCCGCGGTCGACCACCAGCCTGCGATCCGCGACATAACGGATCTTCGAATGCTTCCGCAGGTCGCGCACGGAATACCAGTGCGTGGTGGCCTGCCGGTTATCGAGCAGCCCGGTGCTGGCAACGACCATGGCGCCGACGCAGACGCCGATGACGATGGCGCCCTTGCCGGCCTGGCTTCTGATCCACTGCAAGGCCGCGGCGTCGTCCTCTCGGCTCATCGCGGGCACGATCACGTAATCGGCGCCGTCGGGATGGGCCGCATCGAACGCGGCGATGGTTGCGTGCGGCTGCACTTTCAACGCGGGAAAGAGTGTGACGGGTCCAGGCTGCGTCGACAATGTGAGGACGTCGGCAACGTCGGCGCGCGCGAGGATGCCGTAGGGCATCAGATAGTCGGTCGTCTCGGTCATGTCGTTGATGCCGACGATGGCGATCACGGGACGCTTGCGCTTGGGCGGCTTCAGCGCCGCAAGCGTCGCCTCGGTTTCCTCCTTCGAGATCGCAGGCGCGGTTCCCGAAGCCGGGGCGCCCGGCAGCAGCAACAGCCAGGTTCCGCCGACGACTGCGAGCAACGCCACGCAGCCGAGAGCGCTCAATGCCAGAATGCGCCAGCTCATGAGATGTCACCCGATCGTCGTTGCTTCACGCAGCGCGGAAGCTACTCGTTCGCAGCACGATCAGGAATGACGCAGATCCCGCAAAAACGGTCGCGTGCGCCGGCGCGATCAATTGTCACGCAGTGGGAACTACCGCAGTCCCTCATACACCATGAGCCCGCGTGCGATCTGCAGCTTGCGGATCGCGCGCGGCAGCAGCTTCTCGGGCTGGTGCAGATAGCGCCAGGAGGTGAGGGTGAAGGCCGAAAGCGCGCCGCACTCGTCGTCGAACGGCGCGAGCACGCCGGTCACGCTCACCGGCGTGTGCGGGCGGGCGTTGAAGGGCAGCAGCAACAGCTCGAGATGCGCCTTGCTGCCGTCCTCGCGCGCGGCCGTGACGCCGGCGATCGCACCCAGCGTCTCGTCGGCGACGATGGTCGCGATCTCCTCGAGCTCGCTGCGGCAGGCGTCGGTGAACAGCGCCGCAAAGCTCTGGTCCTTGAGGTCGCGCCCCGCCAGTGCGCAGACGCGCGTGCCGGCGACGCGGAAGGGAAAGCCGAGATTGGGCTCGCAGGAGAGCACGAAAATGTCGCCGAGCAGGCCGCGCACCGCGGCCGGATCGATGTCGGCCCTGTCAGGGGCTCGCGCGGCGCCGCGCTTCGTGTCCCAATACGCGAAGAACGCGCGGCTCGACGAATGTTTCATGTCTGAACGCTTACCCCGGAGCGCACATGCGCGGGACAGACCTGTCCCGCTTCAGTGCACCCGCGATCCCTTGTGTTGTTGTGCAGGAGGGGATTTGCAGCGTCCATGCCGCAGCGGCGTTTTCGCCTCCCTCGAGGCCGCCTTTGCGCCGTTAACGTTAAGTTAACTATGCGCTTTGCCCCGCGCGCCGCGCTGCTATGGTGACCCCAGTCGCAAGTCCCGCCGCTTTCTCCAGGTTCTCGGCGGGGTCTGTACACAGGGCGTCAAACAGTTTGGCCACGGGCCGGGGAGGGGTGGGGATTCACCTTCATTCCCTGGGCACGAAAAGGCCGACACGGACAGGCGGGGCTTTCCCAGGGCCCTGCCTTTTCCTTTTGTGCACTTGCGCAAGGCCGGGAAAGGCGACTATCTGCAAGGGGATCGCTCCGATCGCGCCTGAAAGCGAAGCTGCCTTGGATTCCCCGCCGCACGATTCGTCGCAAGATCCCCAGCCGGGCCTGCCGGCCGCCCAACAGGCCGTCCATGAGGAGGCTCCGCGCGAGCCGATCCTGACGCTGCCTGTGGCGCTGACCGCCTATATTCTCCTGCTGGCGGTGATCCATCTGCGAGTGCTGCTGCCGCCGGAGCTGGAGAACTGGACCATCGACGTCTTCGGTTTCATCCCGAAGCGTTATGATTCCTCGCTGCTCAATCTGCAGATCCCCGGCGGCGCCGGCGCCAAGGTCTGGACCTTCGTCACCTATTCGCTGCTGCACGCCAATCTGACCCATCTCGGCTTCAACGTGCTCTGGCTGCTGCCGTTCGGCAGCGCGCTGGCGCGGCGCTTCGGCGCGGTCAGGTTCTTCCTGTTTCTGGCGGTGACGGCGGCGGCCGGCGCGCTCGCCCATCTCATCACCCACGAGCACGCGGTGGCGCCGATGATCGGCGCTTCGGCATCGGTGTCGGGGGCGATGGCCGCTGCGATCCGTTTCGCCTTCGTCCGCGGCAGCTTCCTGTCGTTCAACCGTTCGGATGCCGATACCGCCGCAAGGGTTCCGGCGCTGCCGCTGTCGCGCGCACTGCGCGACGGGCGGGTGGTCGGCTTCCTCGCCGTGTGGTTCGGCGTCAACATCATCTTCGGCGTCGGCGCGATCGGCGTCGATTCCGAAACCACGAGCGTGGCCTGGCAGGCGCATATCGGCGGCTTCTTCGCCGGCCTGTTGCTGTTCACCCTGTTCGATCCGGTGCCGCGCGTGCGAAGCGATGCTGCGGATGCGTCATCACAGGACGTTTCAGACCGTATCTGAAGCGGCGCTTGCGGCGCGGCCCGAATTCATCCATCATTCGCGTGAAGAATGTTGCGAAGCGACGGCCCTAGCCGCGCCTCGCAAAGCGCGCGAGCGTGAAACCCGCGCCAAGCAAAACTGTTAGTTGAAGACTCGAAGAACAGGTCCGGACCGCCCACGGGTGGACGGCTCGGATTCAGGGAGGCGACAATGACGGTACGTTCCATTCTCAACACCAAGGGCCACCAGATCATGAGCGTCGAGCCCGACGCCAAGCTGGCGGCCGCGGTCAAGCTGCTCGGTGAGAAGAAGATCGGCGCGGTGCTGGTGATGAACCAGAGCCGGCTCGAGGGCATCCTGTCCGAGCGCGACATCGTGCGCGTGCTCGGCGAACGCGGCGCCGGCGTGCTGGACGAGCCGGTCTCCCAGGTCATGACCCGCAAGGTCGTCACCTGCAAGGAGACCGACACGGTCGCCGAGCTCATGGAGATGATGACGTCGGGCAAGTTCCGCCATCTGCCCGTGATCGACAATGGCAAGGTGGTCGGCCTGATCTCGATCGGCGACATCGTCAAGCGCCGGGTCCAGGAATACGAGAACGAGCAGGAAGCCCTGCGCGACTACATCAAGACGGCCTGATCAGGCCTGCTCGTCGGCTTTCGGCGCGTGGCCCGCGGGCGCTGGCGCCAGCACGTCGATCGCCTCCTGGATCGACTCCAGCGCGCGCTCGGCGGCGCGCGCGCCGTGGGCGATCAGGTCCTCGGAACGGTGGAAGTCGAACCAGCCGAACTGGCCGACCCGGGGCGAGATCAAGAGATCCGGCGGATCGCCGGCGAGGCGCGCGCGGGTGATGCGGTCCTGCATGATGTTGAAGGCGTCGACCATCACCGAGGAGATGCCCGGGCGCCCGGCGCTGCCGAAGAACTCGCGCTTCATGGTCTTCTCGGGCGAGAACAAGCGCGGAAAGCGCCGCTTGGCGGTTGGCTCTTCCGGCTCGGCTGTAACAGGCGCGGGCATCGCCCCGTGCGAATAGATCGTCGTGGAATGGGTGAAGATATCGCTGGAAAGATTTGCCGCGATGACGATTTCGGCGCCGAGCGCACGGGCCGCCGAGACCGGTACGGGATTTACCAGCGCGCCGTCCACCAGCCAGCGATCGCCGATCAGCATGGGCTGGAAGATGCCGGGCAGCGCATAGGACGCGCGCATCGCATCGACCACGCGGCCATGCGTCAGCCAGATCTCGTGGCCGGTGCGGACCTCGGTCGCGACGCTCGCGAACTTGACCGGCAAATCCTCGATCAGGGTCTCCCCGACCGCGTCCGCGAGGCGGCTTGCCAGCTTCTCGCCGCCGAGCAGGCCGGAGCCGTTGAGGCGGATGTCGAGATAACCGATGATGTTGCGCATGCCCTGCAGGCTGCGCCCCCATTCCTCGAACGTCTCGAGCCGGCCGGCCGCATGGAGGCCGCCGACCACGGCGCCGATGGAGGTGCCGACCACGACGTCGGGCACGATGCCGTTGGCGAGCAGGGTCCTGAGGATACCGATATGGGCAAAGCCGCGCGCCGCGCCGCCACCGAGGGCGAGGCCGATGACGGGACGGCGGGTTGGGCCAAGGCCAATCTTTTCGCCGTTCGCCCCGCTTGCGCCGCGCCCCTTCAAGATCTCCAGCACCGAAACTCTCCTACGCCGGGGCCAAGGCTGCGGCTATGCCTGCGGCCGAGCCCGTCTCGTCAGACTAGGCACCGCACTCGCACTCTGCCATCCCGGGCGCGAAGCATGGTTTATGCCGCTTTGGAGAGGGCACCGGGCAGGAGTATGGCGAGGGGCGGTTGCCTCAGGACTAATCACGCAGGCGTCAACTGGGTTCCATCAATCCGGGGGCCCGTATTTCCTGGGGTTTCAGAGGCTTGAATTTGCCGCGTTTTCGGTGAAAAGCAGGGGGCATGACACGCGGGGGTGACGGCATCATCGGATGGCGGCGCAGCGGCAGGCTGCTGCCGGCGCTGATCTTTGCTGCGTGCCTCGCTACCTCCGGCCAAAATGCTGCCCAGGCGCAGCTATTCTCCGATCGCCCGCCACCGGTCCCGCCCGCCTCGGTGCCCGATCCCGGCGGCGCTATCAATCTGGCACCGCCCGGCGGGCCGGGTGCCGGCCCGCCGAGCCTGCCGCCGACCCTGATGCAGCCGGCGACGCCCAGCATGCCGCCGCCCGCGGTGTCCACCGTGCCGCCCGCCGCGCCGCTCAATGCGGCCGTGCCCGGGCAGGGCGTGCTGTCGCTGACCGCGAAATACGGCAAGGACACGCCGGCGATCACCAGCGGCCTGGTCTGGCGCGTGTTTGCCGACCGTCCCGACGAGAACGGCACCTTCAAGCTGATCCGCGAGGACCGCAACGCCTCGCCGAACATCGTGCTGCCGCCCGGCAATTACGTCGTGCATGTCGCCTTCGGCCTCGTCAGCGCGGTACGCACCGTCAGCCTGAAGGCCGAGACTGACCGCGAATCCTTCGTGTTGCCGGCCGGCGGCCTGCGCATCGAGGGCCGCGTCGGCACCAGCCGCATTCCGCAGAACCAGATCTCGTTCGCGATCTACAAAGGCAGCCAGTTCGAATCCGGCGAACGCGCCTCCCTGGTGCCGAACGTCGCCGCCGGCGACGTCGTGCTGATCCCGGAAGGCACCTATTACATCATCTCTAACTATGGCGACGCCAACTCGGTGGTGCGCTCGGACATCCGCGTCCAGGCCGGCAAGCTGACCGACGTCACCATCACGCACCGCGCCGCCGTGATCACGCTCAAGCTGGTCAGCGACAAGGGCGGCGAGGCGCTCGCCAACACCGCCTGGTCGGTGCTGACCCCCGGCGGCGACGTCATCAAGGAATCCATCGGCGCCTTCCCGCGCGTGGTGCTCTCCGAAGGCGAATACCGCGCCATCGCCAAGAACGAGGGCAAGGTCTACGAGCGCGGCTTCAACGTCGTGAACGGCGTCGACGGCGAGGTCGAGGTCGTGGCGCGGTAGTGCCGGGCGGCGCGGCTGCCTGCCGGATCAAGTCCGGCCTGACGTCGAGCGGCGGCTTCTCATCGCGCGCATCATCATGCATCTCCTGTTACCGCTTGCCAGTTGCGGGGCCGGAGAGCCGATCTTCGCGCTCTGTGTACGGTGTTGAATACCGAGGCAATTTGCCGCTCGGGGCCGACCAAACACCGCTGATCACTGCTTATTCCCGCGCTCTGCGCGTTCATCACAGCCGGTGCAAGATACCTATTTCCGATCATCAATTTTATTCTCTTTCCGTCCTGCTGCGTTATATGTCGGGCATCCGTCTAATGGAGGAGGCCGGAGCAGGCTTGTGCGTCTGCGAGACCGGCAAGGAGCAGGGGACCAAGCTCGTCGGCATGTTCGAAGTGATCCTCACCAGGCGCAAGCGGTTTGGCTGGCGATGGCAGGTGTGCGACCAGTCCGGCAAGATCTTTGCCGACGGCTTCGAGCGCACCCGGCCGTCGGCCAAATATCATGGCGAGCGTGCATTATTCTTCCTGTTGTCGCAGGCTTACTTGCGCAACCGCTCCGCTGCGTCCAGCGAGGACTAGCGGCGAGCGAACCTTCGTAGCCCCACCTCACACATCGACGACCAGCTTGCCCTTGGCGGCGTGATCCCTGATCAGCGCATAGGCTTCGCCGACATTCTCGAGCGTGAAACGCCTTGCATCGACGAGCGGCACCAGCTTGCCGGCTTCGGCGAGGCGCGTGGCCTCGGTCATGATCTCCCCATGGTGCGCGCGGCCTTCGCCCGACAGCAGCGGCAGCAGGGTGAAGACGCCGGAATAGGTGGCGGCGCGGAACGACAGCGGCGCGAGCGCGTGCGTCCCCCAGCCCAGTGCGCTCACCACATGGCCGAAGCGGCGCACCGCATGGAAGGACGCGTCGAGCACTTTGCCGCCGACAGTGTCGTAGACGACGTCGAAGCCGCGGCCGCCGCTATGCTGCGCAACGTAGGCGTCGACCGGGCTGTCGCGGTCGATGAACACCGCGCCGAAACCTTCGATGGTGGCGCGCTGCGACGCCGAGCCCGTGGCGAACACGCTCGCCCCGAAGGCGCGCGCGATCTGGATTGCGACATGACCAACGCCGCCGGCGCCGCCATGGATCAACACCCTCTGGCCCGCCTTCAGGCCCGCGCGATCGATCAGGCCTTCCCAGGCCGTGATGACGATCAGGGGCAGGGCGGCTGCTTCCCGCATGCTGAGATTGGCAGGCTTCAATGCGAGCAGATCGGCATCGACCGCGGCGAATTCGGCCAGCGATCCCTGGACGCCGCCGACACCTCCGGTCATGCCATAGACCTCGTCGCCCGGCTTGAACCGCGTCACCTCGGGCCCGCTGCGCGCGACGATGCCGGCCAGATCGATTCCGGGAATTGCCGGCAGCGGATGGCGCGCATGCACGGCCGTGCCGGCATGGATCTTGGTGTCGAGCGGATTGACGCCGCTGGCCCGCACACGGACAAGCACGTCACGCGGACCGATCTCGGGCGTGGAGATGGTCGAGAGGCGCGGCGGCACGTTGTGGGCTTCCAGCACGGCCGCTCGCATCGTCGATTGTGTCGTCATGATCGTCTCGCTCCGTTGTCGGCCTCCAATATGCCCATGAATTTTTGCATGAGAAGGAACAAGGATGTACGATCATCGTGCGTTTTTGTATGAGGGCTTCCCATGGATTGGAGCGATCTGCGCGTCTTCCTGGCGATCGCGCGCGAAGGCACGCTCGGCGCGGCCGCCCGGAAGATCGGCCAGACCCAGCCGACGATGGGACGGCGGCTTCGCGCGCTCGAGGCGGCGTTGGGTCAGACGCTGTTCCAGCGGACGGCGGACGGCTTCGTGCTGACCGACGAGGGCACCGCGGTGCTGCGTCACGCCGAGCGGATCGAGGACGAGGCGCTCGCGCTTCAGCGCCATGCGACCGGCGCCGAGACGCAGCTCGACGGTACGCTGCGCCTGTCCTCGTCGGACTGGTTCGGCACGGTGATGCTGTCGCCGGTGATTGCCGCATTCGGCAAGCGTCACCCCGCCGTGACGGTGGAGCTTCTGACCGATGCGCGGCTCTACAGCCTGCCGCGGCGCGAGGCCGATCTGGTCTTCCGCATCAAGCCGTTCGGTGAGCCCGAGGTGATCTCGCGAAAGCTGCTGCACATTCCCTACGCGCTCTATGGCAGGAGAGGCAGCAAGCCGCCGCGCGCCGGCGACGGCAGCGGCGTTCGCGTCGTGACCATGAATGCCGAGTTCGCCGACATGCCGGACGCGGTCTGGCTCAAGCGCATGCTGCCGCATGCGGACGTCGCCTCGCGCAGCAACAACAGGCAGGTGCAGGCCGAGCTTTGCGCGCGCGGCGGCGGCCTTGCCGTGCTGCCACGTCCGCTCGGTGACAGCGACCGCCGCCTGGTCGCACTCGACATCGGCACGGCGCCGCCCGGCCGCGACACCTATGTCGGCTATCACCGCGACCTGAAGCGCCTGGCCCGCCTGCGCGCGCTGCTGGATCTGGTGATCGAGCGGCTTGCCGGCTAGGCTCCGGCAGCCGCGGTGCCGTAAGGTGGGCAAAGCGAAGCGTGCCCACGATTGGCCCGAGTGGAGAGAGATGGCGGGCGCAGCGCGTTGCGCTTTTGCCCACGCTACGAATACGACCCACAAGCCCTTGCGTTGCCCGACGGGCAAAACACCCAAGATGCCGGTCAACGCGCGCCAGCAAAAATATTCTTCTTTACCGAAATTCGGAAAGAGCGTATCCATCGCGGCAACCCGGCCCAAGGAAGAGGGGCGTATCGCGATCGTCACGAACGCGGGCCGGGCGGCGGTGGACGCAGGCCATATCGGCGCGAAGGGTTTTTGCAGGGCAGGCAACTGTGAGCAGGGCCGTCGCGCACACGACCGGTATGATCGGCGTACGGCAAAATCGTGTGGTCCTGGCGCCCGGGGTCTGTGCGCCAAGTCTTGCGGTGATGCGATGGCCCAACCGGGCAAGCGCATCAGTCATCCGAAAGGCGACGGGGGCAATAGTGCAACGCTCCCCGGGGAGAGCACGACATAAGCCGTAAAGCCACTGCGCAGGGAAGGCCGGGATGTCCTGGCTACACCTGTATGCCGCTGTGCAGCTTCTTGTTACGCAGGATTCGCACAGTGGACCGCGGGTGCCAGCCGGCGCCCGGCCTTCCCTGCGCCCTCTCCATTCAAGAGGGTGAAGAGATCAGGCAAAGCTCGGGCGAACAAGCCGCGAGAATGCGATCCCATGTCAGCTATTCAACAACGTCAGTCATTCAACAACGCTCTCGTGCCCCGGACGCAGCGCAGCGCTACTTCAGCGTTGCGCTGCAGAGCCGGGGCCCACGTTGCAGCACGTGCTGTGGCTTGCTGGGTCCCGGCTCAGCGCAGCAACGCAAGAGCGTTGCAGTGCGTCCGGGACACGAGAGACGGGGGCCGAACTTCGAACGCGCGCCCGAACGCATCGCCTTCGCACCACCGTCATAGTCTCTAACGCGCACTAACCAACACCTGACTTAAAACTGTCATAATCGCCGAACGGAACCCGCGCCTGCGTCCTTTTTACACGTCGTTAAGTGCGCCTGCATTGGATGCGCCGTGAAAGTGCGTTGGGGACTGCCATGACTGCCGCGAAGAAGATGCCGGGAAAACCGGCCGCCGAAATGTTCGACGACATCCCGGTGCTTCAGCGCAAATGGCGCGCCGCGTTGAAGCCGGGCGACCGCTTGCCGCGCTACGAGGACGTCATGCTCGGCAGTCTCGGACGGCTCGCCGATCACATCGCGCTGCTGAGGAACGACGGCAGGCTCGAACTGTCGCGCAGCGGACGCTACGTGCAGAAATGGCTCGGCGAGGAGCGTTGGGACATTGCGGTCGCGGAGCTGTCGCCCGATTGCGCCACGGCGCTGACGGAAGCCGCACACATCGCGCTCGCGACGGGGCGGCCGCACCACGTCAGCGCGCATTGCGTGCGCGACGGCATGGTCAGGACCTACGATGTGCTGACGCTGCCGACGGCCTCGCGCTGGGGCACCACGCTGGTCGGCGCCTATATCAACGAGCGCGGCGCGCAGTACAATCTGCTGGACGCGATCTTCGCCGCGACCGACGACGCGGTGATCGCGCTGGCGACGATGCGCGATGCCGGCGGCAAGCCGTTCGATTTGCAGGTCGTGCATCACAACAACAGCGCAGGCGCGCTGCTGAATGTCGCGAACGGCAGCCTGTTGTGGCGGCGGATCGGCGAGGGCAACACGCTGCTGGCCTTGCCCGAGATCATGGATTTCCTGCTCAAGGTCGTCGCGGGCAGCCGCGGCGAGCAGCTCGAGATCGAGCACGGGGATCGTCACCTCCGCCTCAGCGCCACCGCCTTCGCCGACATTGTCTCGCTGACGATCTCCGATGTCACGGCCCTGAAGCGGCGCGACGCCTCGTTCCGCCTGCTGTTCGACAACAACCCGATGCCGATGTGGGTGTTCGACGCCGAGAGCAAGGAGTTCCTCAGCGTCAACGACGCCGCGGTCCAGCATTACGGCTACAGCCGCGCCACCTTCCTGCGCATGAAGCTGCACGAGATCTGGCCCGAGGACGAGTGGGACAGCCACGCCGAGGCGCTGGAGCGCGTCGGCGAGGCCTATCATTCCTCGCGCAACTGGCGGCATTTGCGCGCCGACGGCAGCGAGATCGAGGTGCTCACCTTCGGCCGCCGCGTCGCCTTCGACGATCGCGACGGCTATCTGGTCGCCGTGGTCGACATCACCGAGCGGCGCAAGGCCGAGGCGCGCATCGCGCACATGGCGCATCATGACGGGCTCACCGATCTGCCGAACCGCGAATATTTCCAGGAGCGCCTGAAGCAGGCTCTGGACCAGGCCGGCGACAAGCGTGTCGGGGTGCTCTACATCGACCTCGACCTGTTCAAGAACATCAACGATTCCTTCGGTCATCCCGTCGGCGATCGCCTGCTCAAGGAGGTCGCCGGACGCCTGACCACCGCGGTGCGCGGCGCAAATCTCGCGGCCCGGCTCGGCGGCGACGAATTCGCGGTGATCCTGGGGGCTGACGTCTCGCCGAACGAGGCCAGCGCCTGCGCCGGCCTGCTGATCGACATGCTGAAGGCGCCTTACGATCTCGACGGTCAGGAGATGGTGATCGGCGCCAGCATCGGCATTGCGCTGTCGCCCGGCGACGGCGTGACACCGGAAGAGCTGATGCGCAATGCCGACATGGCGCTGTACCGGGCGAAGTCCGAGGGCGGCGGCGTGCACCATTTCTTCGAGCGCGAGATGGACCTGCAGGCGCAGAAGCGCCGCGACATGGAGCTCGATCTGCGCCGTGCCTTCGCCAATGGCGAGTTCGAGCTGCACTACCAGCCGCTGGTGTCGATCGCCTCCGACCGCATCTCCGGTTTCGAATCTCTGCTGCGCTGGCGTCATCCCGACAAGGGCATGATCTCGCCCGCGGAGTTCATTCCCGTCGCCGAGGACATCGGCCTCATCACGCAACTCGGGGAGTGGGTGCTGCGCGAGGCCTGCGCCGAAGCGGTGAAATGGCCCGTCGACGTCAAGGTCGCCGTCAATCTGTCGCCGGCCCAATTCCGCAGCCGCAATCTGGTTCAGATCGTGATCTCGGCCCTGGCGCAGTCCGGCCTGTCGCCGCGACGTCTCGAGCTCGAGATCACCGAGTCGATCTTCCTGGCCGAGACCGATGCCAATCTCGCGATCCTGCATCAGCTCCGCGAGCTCGGCGTCGGCATCTCCATGGATGATTTCGGCACCGGCTATTCCAGCCTCAGCTATTTGCGCAGCTTCCCCTTCGACAAGATCAAGATCGACCGCTCCTTCGTCAAGGATCTGGCCGAGCGGCCCGATTGCGGAGCGATCGTGCGCGCGATCTCCGGGCTCGGCCGCAGCCTCAACATCACCACGACTGCCGAGGGCGTCGAGACCGAGGACCAGCTCGACTGGCTGCGCGCCGAGGGCTGCAACGAGGTGCAGGGCTTTCTGTTCAGCGCGGCGCGGCCAGCGGCCGAGATCGCAAAGCTGCTCGCCGATTTCGGCCAGCGCGCCTCACGGGCGGCGTAGGCCTTCGGGGTAGCTGTCATAGACCAGCGCCTTGAAGGCGGGCGTGATGCGGCTGCGCTCGTTCTGGGTCTGCTGCATCATGAGGTAGACCATGTCGAGCTTGGGATCGACGCCGAAATAGGTGCCGCTGCCACTGTCCCACTTCAACTCGCCGAGCGAGCCCGGCGGCGGCGGCTTCGCATTGCCGGGATCGGTCCGCACCGCAAGGCCATAGCCATAACCAAAGCCGTCGCCCGGAAAATAGAAATAGTCGCGTCCGACGCCGGAGCCGGGCCCGATATGATCCGTCGTCATCGCCTTGAACGCGGCGGGGCTCAGATAGCGCCGGCCCGCAAACGAGCCGCCGTTGAGCAGCATCTGCGAGAAGCGCTGATAGTCGGTGATGGTCGAGAGCAGGCCGCCGCCGCCGGATTGCCATTCCGGATGGTCCAGACGATCGCGCTCTCCAGCGAGCAGGATGAAATCGTTCGGCAGCGGCCGCGCCATCCGCGCCAGCTCATCCTCGGTCGCCAGCGCGAACTTGGTGCTGTTCATGCCGAGCGGATCGAAGATGCGAGCTTTGAGGAACTGGTACAGCGTCTGGCCCGAGACGATTTCGATGACACTGCCGAGCACGTCGGTGGAATGGCCGTAGCGCCACAGCGTTCCCGGCTGCCGCGCCAGCGGCAGCTTGGCGATGCGGTCGGCGAATTCCCTGTTGTTGAACTGGCCTTCGAAGATGTCGGCCGCCTTGTAGGCCTGCTCGACCCATTTGCCGCCGATATAGTCGTAGCTGATGCCCGAAGTGTGCCGCAGCAGATCCTCGATGTTGACGGGACGGACCGGCGGCACGAGATCGAGCTCCAGCTTGCCGTCCGGCTCGGTGACCTCGAGGCCGACCTTGGTGCGCGCGAACAGCGGGACGTATTTCGACACGGGGTCGGTGAGCGCGAGCTTGCCGTCGTCGATCAGCATCATCGCCCCGAGGCACGTGATCGGCTTGGTCATCGAGTGGATGGCGAAGATCGTATCGGGCGTCATGGCAAGGCCCGTCCGGGTGTCGCGCACGCCGAAGGTCTTGAGATAGACCGGCTTGCCGTGCTGCTGCACCATGATCACGGCGCCGGGCAGACGGCCGCTTCCGACCTCGTTGTCGAAATAGGCGGTGATGCGGTCGAGCCCCTCGGGCGAGGGGGCAGGGATGTCGGCGGCCCGGCCTCGCGCCATCGAGCCGGCGAGCGCCGCGGCTCCGACCAGAAAATCACGACGCTTCATTCGGGCTTCCTCCCTCGGCGGGATCAAAGCCGCAAGGCGTCGCAGGCGTCAACACGCCATCGATCAAAAACGCGTCACGATTTCCGAAAGGAACGGTCGCGGACGGTCCTCGCTCGGCTTGGTCGGCGTGCCCACGTGAATGAAGCCGGCGAGCTTCTCATCCGGCTTGAGGCCGAGGCCGTCGAGGACGTCGCGGTCGAACGAGAACCAGCCGGTCAGCCAGCAGGCACCGTAGCCGAGCGCGGTCGCGGCCGTGACGATGTTCATGGCGCTGGCGCCCGCCGACAATTCCTGCTCGAACGCCGGCACCTTCGGATGCGGCTTGGTGAAGCTGACGATGCCGATCACCAGCGGCGCATCCATCAGGCGCTTGCGCTCGATCTCGACGTCGGCCGCCGGCGCGCCGGGATTCTTCCGCGCAAACACCTTGGCGATCACCTCGCCGGCGCGTGCGCGGGCATCGCCCTCGAAAATGATGAAGCGCCAGGGGGCGAGCTTGCCGTGATCGGGCACGCGGGCGCCGATGGTGAGGATGGTCTCGAGCTCGGCCGCCGAAGGGCCGGGTCCGGTCATCTCGCGCGGCTTGACCGAGCGGCGGGTCTTCAGGAGTTCGATGGCGTCGGGCACTGCGATATCCTCTTCAAATGGTCTGCGGGCGTGCCATGCCGAGATAAGCATGCACGCCCGCAACCGGAAGCGAATTTAGATCGATTTCAGAGATCAGACCGCAGCCCGCGCCCGCTTGACATCGGGCGGCGTTGCCTCGTCGACCAGCGCGGCGATCGCTTCCTCGGTCGTCATCACCTTCTGGCCGTCGCTGCCGAGCCGGCGGACCGAGACCGAATGCGTCTCGGCCTCCTTTTTGCCGACCACGAGCAGCGCCGGGATCTTCGCCAGCGAGTGCTCACGGACCTTGTAGTTGATCTTTTCGTTGCGCAGGTCGATCTCGACCCGAAGCCCGGCGCGCCGGGCCTGCTCCAGCACCACCTTGGCGTATTCGTCGCCTTCGGAAGTGATGGTCGTGACCACCGCCTGCACCGGCGAGAGCCAGAGCGGGAAGTTGCCGGCATAGTGCTCGATCAGAATGCCGATATAGCGCTCCATCGAGCCGCAGATCGCCCGGTGCACCATCACCGGCGGTTTCTTGCCGCCGTCATGGTCGATGTAGAACGCACCGAACCGCTCCGGCAGGTTGAAGTCGACCTGCGTGGTGCCGCACTGCCAGTCGCGGCCGATGGCGTCGCGCAGCACATATTCGAACTTCGGCCCGTAGAACGCGCCTTCGCCCGGATTGATCTCGGTCTTGATGTGATTGCTCTGCGACTGGATCTCGCGCAGCACGGTGGCCATCACGCGCTCGGCGTGATCCCACATCTCGTCGGTGCCGACGCGCTTTTCCGGCCGCGTCGACAGCTTCACGGTCAGGTCGCCGGTGAAGCCGAAATCGGCGTAGGTCGACAGGATCAGATCGTTGATCTTCAGGCACTCCTCGGCGAGCTGGTCCTCGGTGCAGAAGATGTGGGCATCGTCCTGGGTGAAGCCGCGCACGCGCATCAGGCCGTGCATGGCGCCGGACGGCTCGTAGCGATGCACCACGCCGAACTCGGCGAGGCGCAAGGGCAGGTCGCGATAGCTCTTCAGGCCGTGCTTGAAGATCTGCACGTGACCCGGGCAGTTCATCGGCTTGAGCGCGAACCAGCGCTTGTCCTCGGCCTCGTCGCCGGCCGACTGCGCCGCGAACATGTTCTCGCGATACCAGCCCCAATGGCCCGAGGTCTCCCACAGCACCTTGTCCAGGATCTGCGGTGCGTTGACCTCGCTGTAGTCGCCGGTCAGGCGGCGGCGCATATAGGCGATCAGCTGCTGGAAGATGGTCCAGCCCTTCGGGTGCCAGAACACGACGCCCGGACCTTCCTCTTGGAAATGGAAGAGGTCGAGCTCGCGCCCGAGCTTGCGATGGTCGCGCTTCTCGGCCTCCTCGATCTGCTTGAGATAGGCGTCGAGGTCCTCCTGCTTGGCGAAGGCGGTGCCGTAGATACGCGTCAGCATCGGGTTGTTGCTGTCGCCGCGCCAATAGGCGCCGGCCACCTTCATCAGCTTGAAGGCGTTGCCGACCTTGCCGGTCGAGGTCATGTGCGGGCCGCGGCACAGGTCGAACCAGTCGCCCTGGTAGTAGATCTTGATCGGCTCGGTGCCGGGGATGGCGTCGACCAGCTCGACCTTGAAGGCCTCGCCCTTGTCCCGGAACACCTGCTTGGTCTTTTCGCGATCCCAAACCTCTTTCGTGAAAGGTTTGTCGCGCGCGATGAGCTCGCGCATCTTTTTCTCGATGGCGGCAAAATCGTCCGGCGTGAACGGCTCGTTGCGGAAGAAGTCGTAGTAGAAGCCGTTCTCGATCACGGGGCCGATGGTGACCTGTGTGCCCGGCCACAGCGTCTGCACGGCTTCGGCAAGCACGTGCGCGCAGTCGTGGCGGATCAATTCCAGCGCGCGCGGGTCGTCGCGATTGACCAGCTCGATCTTGGCGTCGTCCTCGATGGGGTCGTTGAGATCGGCGAGCACGCCGTCGAGCGCCATCGCAACCGTGCGCTTGGCCAGCGACGGCGAGATGCCCTTGGCGATCTCGAGGCCGGTGATGCTCTTGTCGTACTGGCGCTGGGCGCCGTCGGGGAAGGTGAGGGTGATTTTGGCGGCGGGGGTCACGGGCTTGAGATTGGAAAGGCTGTACTGGAAGCCGGACTCGGATTTGGGCTGGTCGGACATTGCTTTTCTCCTGAGGCTCACTCCTGCGAACGAGCGCAGGTAAGCGGGAACGAGCGATATATCAGGCGATTCGGCCTGCGCAATCCGGCATTTCCAAGAAAGTGGCGCGCAAAAGAAGGGACATTGCACCAACTATTTCACGCAACGCCCTTTAACCGGCGGCAAGGCCGCTCTACATGCATCTGCATGGAAAGTTCGCCCGCCGGCCGTTTCGCATCGACCGCCCTGATGCTCGGCAATCTCGTCACCGGCTGCTCGGTGTTGGCGCCTGCGGGCATGCTGCCGGAATTGTCGGCGGGGCTCGGGATCAGCATCCATGCGGCCGGGCTGCTGATCACCTTCGGCGCGGTGACGCTGTGCATCGGTTCGCCGCTGACGGCCTGGCTGACCAGCCGCATCGACCGGCGGACGCTGCTGACCGCGACGCTGGCGGTGCTCGCGCTCGGCAATCTCGCCTCGGCCTTCGCGTCCGACTACACCAGTCTCCTGATCATCCGCCTCGTGATGCTTGGCGTCGGCGCGCTCTACACGCCGCAGGCCGCCGGCACGGCCGCGTTGATCGTCCCGGCAGAGAAGCGCGGCAGCACCATCGCCTATATCTTTCTCGGCTGGTCGCTGGCCGCCGCCGTCGGCCTGCCGCTGATCACCTTCATCGCCAGCCGCTATGGCTGGCGCGCGGCCTATGGCGAGATCGGCGTCCTCGGCTGCATCAGCTTCCTGCTATTGCTGCTGCGGCTGCCGGCAGGCCTGAAGGGCGCGCCGGTGGACCTGAAGACCTGGGTCGAGGTTGGCCGCAACACGACGATCCTGCTGCTGCTTGCGGTCACCATGCTGCAGATGTCGGGCCAGTTCGTGGTGTTCACCTTCATGGGCCCGCTGCTTGGCAAGCTCACTGGCGCCGGCCCCGATGCGATCGGCACGGTGTTCGCGCTCTACGGAATCTGCGGCTTCCTCGGCGTCGTCATCGCCACCCGCATCGTCGATAGCTGGGGCCCTTATCGCACCTCGCTGCTGTTCACCTGCCTGTTGCTGACCGGGATCGCCGGCTGGGCGCTGGGTGCGGGCACGCTTGCCTTCATGACGGCCGGGGTCGCGGTGTGGGGGCTCGGCTTTGCCTCGACCAATTCGATGCAGCAGGTGCGGCTGGTTGCGGCGGCGCCGCCCCTCGCATCGGCGACCGTCGCGCTCAATACGTCGGTCCTCTATGTCGGCCAGGCCGTCGGCTCCGCCATCGGCGGCGTGTTGTTCGCCCGCGAACTCCTGCATACGCTCGGCTTCGCGGCCGTCGGCTTCGTCATGCTGGCGCTGATCCTGGTGGTCCTGACCCGGCCCCGTCGGGCTGCCGCCACGGCCTGACTTCCGCGTTTCCTGTGTGCAAGGTGCTTGGCAAACCGCGCGCGGGAGCGCTAGAAGGCCGGTCATGGGGACCAAAGAGAGTTGACTGAAATGAGGATGATTCTGGCGGTTGCCGCGGTGCTCTATTCAGCCTCCGCGTTCGCGCAAGCCGACAAGCCACCGATGGTGGGGGACAAGCCCTTGGTGCAGGTCAAGCCCAAGGGGACCAAGGCGGGGACCAAGGAGGCCGCGGCCAAGCCTTCGGCAGCGCCGAAGGGCAAGCCGCAATCGATCGCGGCCCGGCTTCAGGCCTGCCTCGAGCTTGATGATGGCACCAAGGACCGGCTCAATTGCTACGACGCCATCATTCCACCGGCGCCAAAGCCGAAGCCGGCGAAGGCCAAAGGCTACGCCGATTGCAAATTCTTCAAGGAAGAAGACGAGCGTCTGGCCTGCTTCAACGGCTTCGCCGAGAGCATTCCGAAGCTGCCCAAGACCTGATTCTCGGAGCTAATTCTCGCTGTGCTCAGTCGCTGATGCGGCTGAGCACGGCGCGGAAGGCGACGCCCGGCGCCTGCAGCGCGTTGCCTTCGAATTCCGCGGTGTCGCCGTCCTCGCGGCCGGCGAGCGCCAGCGTGATGCGGTCGAGGCCGAACAGCGCCTTGAAGGACGGGTCGTCGTTGTAGCGCTGGGTCGAGATCTTGACCTTGATGCCGTCGCCTTCGCCCGTGTACGTGCCGATGAAGGCGAAAGCGGAATTGCCCCCGCGCATCTTGCCATCCGTCACGTAGACGACGCCGCAGCCCGTTCCGTGAACGGTGTGGAAGTCGACCTTGTACAATCCCTGACGCACTGCCTGTCCCCGCGGAATTCCAGTCACAACGTGGTCGGCAAATTATGGCCGTTGCCGGCGGAAGCAATCCGGAGGCTTCCGGGGATGTCGGCCATCAACATCACATTTTGATCAGGGCCTGAGGCAATTGCAGGCAGCGCAGCCAAATGCCGGCTCGCGCAATATCCGTCAGCGGCTCGACGCAGAAGGGGCGGTGGCCGCGACGCGCGTGAGCGCCAGCGCCGGCGTCGCCGACATCTTCACCAGCACGTCCTTGAGCGGATCCCGCGTCCAGGCGCGGGTGACATAGTCGCGATGGGTGATGCCATCGCCAGTTTCGACGAACACGACGCTGCCGGGGCGCAGGGGTCCGTCCATGTCCTCGGAGACGCTGATGCCCTTCTGGCGGAGCGTGCTCATCAGCTCGCGGTCGCGCCGTGCCGTGCCGCTTGTGTAGGCGCTGACGAAGAAGCCGGAGCGGTGGCTCTCGATCCAGGAGGCGAACTTGTCCATTTCGCCGTAGATGGCGTCGAGCAGCACGACGCCGCGGACGCGGTCGCTGATGCCGCCGACTTCGAGGCTCCAGGCCGTCGGCAGGAAGCCACCGCTGTAGCCGACGATCACGATCGGCATGTTGGCGAAGGCGCGCGCGCTGTTGGGATCGCCGGTGACGCGGGCGAGGTGCTCGGCCGATTCCGCCATGAAGCGCTTGAAGCCGCCGGGCTGCCAGAACTTGCCGGCGCTGGAATCGGCGGCATCGACCGCCATCTGCGGGGCGAGCAGCACGGCATTGGCGCCGGAATCGGTGATTTGTTTCGGCACCAGCTGGCGATCGCGCACGTCGCGTTCGAGCTTCGCGCCATTGCCGTGGAAGAACACCACGATCACGCCCGGCTTGCGGACGTCGAAATGCTCGGGCACGTGCATCAGCACGCGGCTGTCATTGTAGGTCTCGTCCTGCCAGAACACGCGCCCCGAATAGCTGCGATGTCCGCGACGGTCGCCCTTGCTGATGTTGAGGAAGGGCGCGTCGGAGGCGGGGGTGTTGCCGAAATAGGGAAAGGCCGACGACTTCATGCTGACGAGCGTCGTCAGGTCGTCGCGGGGCGGACGCTTGTAGGGGACCTGCGGCTCCAGCGAAGCGACCTTGTAGGGCACCTGCTCCGGCGGCTGTTGCTGCACAGCGCGCTTGGGCGAGAAGTCCGACATCTGCCGTTGCAGCAGACTCTCGCTCGCCGTGGGAAAGCGCTCCTTGAACTGCGGCGCGGGAAAGCGATCCTCGAACGTGTCGCCGCTTGCAACTTGCTGGTTGGTCTTCGCGACGACCTGAACATTGGCCTGCGAGTTCGCCGCAAGCGCCGCCGGGTTCGGCGCCTTGCCGCATTGAACCAGCGTTAGCGACAGCGGCACCAAGGCTGAGACCAGGCCGACCCGAAGCGCGCGACCGCGCCGACCGGACGGTGTCCGGTCGCCACGACCATCAGCTCTCAGTTTCGGAACGGCCCCGACCATCCACCCATGACCCCAAAGTCACGTCCATCGGCATTTCTTGAGACAATTGAGCCGACTGGCGTTTAGGCGACGTTAAGCGTCCGGACAAACTTCCCCACATCCGGAACGCTTAAAGGGACCATGCAATCGTGTCCTGATTGTGGGGAAAAGGAACGGGGCTTCCCGGGGTATCGGCAGGCTTTTCGCCTGATAGCGGGAATAAGCGGTGCTGAAATACCTGTTCACGCCGCCTCATTTAACCCTTGTTAACCCTGCTTGAATTGACTGGGCCAAGTTGCACGATGCGCCCGCGAGGCAAGACGCCTGAGCGAAGGACCCTGATGACGGCATCAGATGCGGGAACTGCCCCCTGGACTGGCCGGCTGAGCGGAAGCGGGGTCTCGGTTCTGGTCGCAACCGCCATCGTGGTGGCCGACATGATCGGGGTCGGCGTCTTCACCAGCCTCGGCTTCCAGGTCAAGGACATCCCGTCCGGCTTCTCGATCCTGCTGCTGTGGACCGTCGGCGGCATCGTCGCGCTGTGCGGCGTGTTCGCCTATAGCGAGCTCGGGGCGATGTTTCCGCGCTCGAGCGGCGAGTACAATTTCCTGGGACGGGCCTATCACCCGGCTTTCGGTTTTCTCGCCGGCTGGGTGTCCGCGACGGTGGGCTTTGCTGCGCCGGTGGCGCTCGCTGCGATGGCGTTCGGCGAATACGCCAAATCGGTCGTGCCTGATCTGCCGCCGATCCCGCTGGCCATCGCCGTGGTGTGGCTGGTCTCGCTGGTGCAGCTCACCGGCGTCCGGCACTCCTCGACCTTCCAGTTGATCTCGACCATCATCAAGGTCGTGCTGATCGTCGCCTTCCTGGTCGCCGGCTTCGTCATCGGCGTGCCGCAGCCGATCGCCTTCACGCCGCAGCCCGGCGATCTCGCCCACATCGTCAGCGCGCCGTTCGCGATCGGGCTCGTCTTCGTGATGTACTCGTTCTCGGGGTGGAATGCGGCGACCTACATCATCGGCGAGATGAACATGCCGCAGCGTGATCTGCCGCGCGCGCTTCTCGCGGGCACGCTGATCGTGCTCGTGCTGTATGTGGCGTTGAACGCGGTGTTCCTGCATTCGACGCCGGTCGGGGCGCTCGCCGGTCAGCTCGATGTTGCCAGCGTCGCCGGCAGCGCGATCTTCGGCAGCCTCGGCGGCCGCATCGTCGGCGCCATGATCTGCGTCGGCCTGATCTCCTCGATCTCCGCGATGATGTGGATCGGCCCGCGCGTGATGATGACGATGGGAGAGGACATTCCGGCGCTGCGGGTGTTCTCGAAGCGATCGACGAGCGGCGCGCCGGCCTATGCCATCCTGTTTCAGCTTGCGGTCGCCAACCTGCTGCTGTTCACGCGCAGCTTCGAGGCGGTGCTCGATTTTATCCAGTTCGCGCTGCTGTTCTGCTCGTTCTTCACGGTCGCCGGCGTCATCAAGCTGCGCATCACCGATCCGGATTTGCCGAGGCCCTATCGCGCCTGGGGATACCCGTTCACGCCGCTGGTTTTCCTGCTCGTGACCGGGTTCATGATGTACTACCTGTTGACCGAGCGGCCGGTGCAGTCGCTCTCGGGGATGCTGGTCATGCTCTCCGGCCTGTTGATTTATGCTGTTTTCCGCAGGCGGCCGGTCGCCGCTGATACGTCACACAATCGCGAATAGACATGGTCCGAGCCCTGAGAATTGCGGCCGCCGCCCTTGCCCTGCTGGCCGTGGCCGTTTCCTCCGCACGCGCCGCCGAAATCACCTTCGACGATACCGCGCGCTTCCTCGCAGGCATGCAGCCTTCGGCGGACTCGCCGCTGGTGCCGCTCACGAAGGATCCAGCCTGGCAGCGCCACGCAAAATTCTTCGATGGCGCCTTCGCCCAGCTCGAGCAGCGCCAGCTCGCGAAGATCCGCGATTGGGCCGACGTCAATCTGGCAGCGCCCCGGCCGACCATGTTCTACATGTTCAGCGGTCCCGATTTCCTCTACGCCAACGCGTTCTACTCCAAGGCCAGCACCTACGTGCTCGGCGCGCTGGAGCCGGTCGGCGCCGTGCCCGATTTGACGCGGCTGCCGCGCGGCTCGGTCGGCGCCGCGCTCTACAACGTCGAGCGCTCACTCGGCTCGATCCTGAGCTTCTCCTTCTTCATCACCAAGCAGATGAAGGTCGACCTGCACGCCAACCAGGTCAACGGCACCTTGCCGATCCTCTATGTCTTCCTGGCGCGCTCGGGCAAGACCATCCGCAACGTCGAGATGGTCGCGCTCGACGACAAGGGAGGGCTCCATGTCGGCGAGGACAATCCGGGGCGCAACGCGACGCGCGGCGTTCGCATCACCTTTGCCGGCTCCGACGGCGAAGCGCGCACGCTGTATTATTTTTCGACCGACCTCTCCAATGCCGGGGCGCGCAATACCGGCTTCCTGAAATTCTGCGAGACCCTGGGGCCCGGCAACAGCCTGCTCAAGAGCGCATCCTATCTGCTGCACAAGAGCGACTTCGCGGTGGTCCGCGACTGGCTGCTCGCCAACAGCGCCACCATCATCCAGGACGATTCCGGCATTCCGCTTGCCAACTACGGCGCAAGGCAGTGGCGGTTCTTCCCGTTCGGCCGTTATCTCGGGCCGATCGGCGAATTCCCGGGCCGCTACCAGGAGCGCTATGCCGAACTGTTCACGCGCGCCCAGCCGATCGATTTCGGCGTCGGCTACCGGTGGCGGATGCACGAGTCGAACTTGCTGCTTTCGGTGAGAGTGCCAGGCACCGAGACGGCCCCGGGTGGGGAGGCCACTTCGTCGGCCGAGCCGCCGCCGAGAGCGCCGCGTCCGAAACGGCTGCGGCCGCCCGAGCCAATCCCGCCGCCGCCCGGGCGCTTCTACTGGTTCCGCTGATTACCAGTGCACGCTCTGGCTCGGCACGATGAACGCAGTCGTGCTTGGCGCCGTCGCAAGGCTCGAAGCCAGATACCAGCCAGAACCCAGCACGAGCGTCAGCAAGGCGACGATCGCGAGCAGGTCCATGGTGCGGGGGTCGTGGTGCCGCCTGGGGCTCGGGGTGGGCCCAGGCTTGAGCTGCAGATGAGGGCTGATTTTCCAGCGCATTGTTGTTTCCTCCCGGGGGAGCACCGAAACAACGCGGGAGGAACCTCTAAGGTTCCGCAGAGCTCACCGAGGCGCAAGGCAACGCTACAATCTCAAGATGCGTTGACGCCGCGCCAGCGGCCGTAGCGCCAGGGCAGATACCAGCGCGCTTCTTTCGGTGCGGCGAGCGGTACATTGTCGATGCCCGAGGTGCCGAAAGGGTTGCAGCGCAATATCCGCGCGAGTGTCATCCAGCCGCCGGCCCAGAGGCCGAAGCGTTCGATCGCCTCGTCGCCGTATACCGAGCAAGTCGGTAGATGCCGGCAATTGTAGCCGACGAGGGGAGAGAGCGTGTGTCGGTAAAGCCAGATCAGCGCGCGGCCTAATCGGCGCGGGAGTCGAAGCGCCCCCTCGACTGAACCGGAACAATGCCCGCAGGCTGAATGCTTCATGTGCGCGGTGCCGCCAGGTTACGCGATGAGTTGCACGGTTCCGATGCAGGGAACTGTAAGGTGTTGTTTGCACGCCATATTTTGCATGCTTTTTGGGAGCAGTGCAGCAAGTACCTATGGACGATCTGTATTCCCCCGGATACCATTTTTGTGACGTCCATGTGTAGACTCAACGGACGCAAAACGGGGCTTGCCTGAATCGCCTCTGGGGCTTGGGGAAGGGACCAGTTTGAAAGTTCTGAAGTCGCTCAACCTTCGCGGCTGGTTGCTTGTGGGAACCGCCGTCTGTGGAGTCGTGCTGGCTGGCGCCGTCGCGACGTTCGGGTCATCGGCCCGCGCCGGCGGCGCGCTCGAAGAGCGCAAGCTTCCGATGAAGTTCAACTGGATTGCCTGCGAGCCGAATTGCCGCGGCTGGGTTAGCGCGGTCGGCATCATCACCGCCGATACCCCGAAAGACTTCGAAGAGTTTTCTCGCGGCCGTCAGCTCGGCGGCGCCACCGTGGTGCTGGATTCCAGCGGCGGTTCCGTCAATGACGCGATCACGCTCGGCCGGCGCTTCCGCAATCTCGGTCTCCTGACCACGGTCGGCGTCAGCCTGCGCGGTGGCCAGTCGGCCCGCCCGGCGGTCGCGCCCGAGGCCTATTGCGAATCCATGTGCGTGTTCCTGCTGCTGGCCGGCAAGAAGCGCTACGTGCCGGAAGCGGCCCATGTCCGCGTCCACCAGATCTGGATGGGTGACCGCGCCGACGATGCCAAGGCGGCGAGCTACAGCGCGCAGGATCTGATGATCGTGGAGCGCGACATCGGCCGGCTCGCCAAATACACCTTCGACATGGGCGGCGCCGGCGACCTGCTGTCGCTCGCGCTCAGCGTGCCGCCCTGGGAAGACCTGCACGAGCTCGATGTCGGCGAGCTCAAGCTCACCAATCTCGTGACGACGGATCTCGTCGCCGACGTGCTGCCGCACGTGGACATCTCCGCGCCGGCGATGGCCGAGCTCGCTCCGAAGACGCAGGCAAGGTTCGGCGTAGAACCGGAGCAGCCGGCCAAGTCGACCAAGACGGCGGAAGCCCTGGTGCCGACCGGCGGCGTGGCCACGCCGGCGGCGGCCGCTCAGAAGTAAGAATCCCCCACGGTCATTCCGGGGCATCGCAAAGCGATGAACCCGGACCCCACATGTCGGCGCGCGCGATTCCCAGGTGCGCAGTTGCGCACCCGGTTCGCGCCGGCGCGCGTTTCGGAATGACGGCGAGGTTCAGCCCTGCGCTGCGGCCGGCTGTTTTGTGTCGGACTTCGTCTTGGCCTCGATCTGGCCGATGGCGTCGACCACGGCATCGAACGTCAGCAGCGTCGAGGCATGGCGCGCCTTGTAGTCGCGGACCGGCTCGAGGAACTTGAGCTCCTCCCATTTACCTTGAGGAGGCGCACCATTCTCCTTCAGCATCTTGCGAACAGTTTCGCGTAACTCGCGGAGTTCGCTCGCAGTCGAACCGACAACCTGACTTGCCATGATGGATGAAGAGGCCTGTCCGAGTGCGCAGGCCTTCACGTCATGGGCGAAGTCGGTGACGGTGTCGCCGGTCATCTTGAGATCGACCTTGACGGTCGAGCCGCATAGCTTGGAGTGGGCCGTGGCGGTGGCATCGGGGTCGGACAGCCGTCCGAGACGCGGAATATTGCCCGCCAGCTCGATGATCCGCTTGTTATAAATGTCGTTCAGCATGTGATGGAGTCCAACACTTCCATACCCACTTCCGCCCCCGATCGGCCTTGGCGGGCGCCGTCCACGGTCCTATATAGGGTCGGAACTGGCGGAAAAACAGTCCAGCGGTGCGGCGGCAGCGATCCAGATCTGCGCGTCCGGCGTTTTACCCAAGGCCCTTTTTCGTCAAAACTGTTCTCTTCAGGCGTCCGGCGGCTTGCCGCCCCGTCTGCCGGTGACACTCCGGCCGTTGAGGCCGTCGAACGGAGTAGACATGGACGCGACCATCAAGCCGATCCGCCCCAACAAGCAGCCCGAGACCCGTCCGGCCGAGCTTGATCCCGCCGAATTCCTCGCGGCCGCCGTCCGCGCCGACCAGCCGCGCCCCGCGCGCGCCGAGGCCGAAGCGGCGGTGAAGACGCTGCTCGCCTATATCGGCGAGAATACCGAGCGCGAGGGCCTGCTCGACACGCCGCGCCGCGTGGTCGAGGCCTTCGACGAGCTCTATCAGGGCTATCACCAGTGCCCGGCCGAGGTGCTCGACCGCACCTTCGGCGAGACCGCCGGCTACGACGATTTCGTGCTGGTGCGCGACATCGAGTTCACCTCCCAGTGCGAGCATCACATGATGCCGTTCTACGGCAAGGCGCACATCGCCTACACGCCGGTGGAACGCGTCGTCGGCCTGTCCAAGCTCGCCCGCCTGACCGACATCTTCGCCCGCCGGCTCCAGACCCAGGAGCATCTGACGGCGCAGATCGCAGCCGCCATCGACGAGGTGCTCAAGCCCCGCGGCGTTGCCGTGCTGATCGAGGCCGAGCATACCTGCATGTCGGTGCGCGGCGTTGCCAAGCATGGCGCCTCCACCTTCACCAGCCGCTTCACCGGCATGTTCCGCGACAATCCGGCGGAGCAGGCCCGTTTCCTGTCCCTGGTGCGAGGCCTGCAGCGCTGACCTCGCGAATAGATCGGCGAGGTCGCCCGTGTCTGCTCACTCCCATGAGATCGAGGAAGGCTTGTCCTTCCTGCCGCGCTTCGATGCGAACGGCCTCGTGACTGTCGTCGCGACCGACGTCGCCAGCGGCGACGTGCTGATGGTTGCGCACATGAACGACGAGGCGCTGCGCAAGACGATCGCGACCGGCGAGGCCTGGTACTTCAGCCGCTCCCGCAATGCCTTGTGGCGAAAAGGTGAGACCTCAGGTCAAACCCAGCGCGTGGTCGAGATGCGCACCGATTGCGACCAGGACGCGGTCTGGCTTCGGGTCGAGCAGATCGGGGCCGCCTGCCACACCGGGCGGCGCTCGTGCTTCTACCGCAAGGTCGAGGCCGAAGGCGGAGGAGCGAAGCTGGTCTTCGCCGATGCCGAGCGGCTGTTTGATCCCAGTGACGTCTACAAGAAGTAGCTCGCTGTCGTTCCGGCTCATCACTTCGCGATGCCCCGGAATGACTCGTTGAGGGGTGCCCCGGGAATTAACCCCGCATTAACCATACCTGTCCCACGGTGAGACGACAGGCGCCGAATTGCCGGCGCCGCTCAACGCCGCGCGAGGCGGGCACTTCATCATGTCGGTCGACAATTCCAGTGCCACGCAGACGGCCGCTCTCGACCCGACGCGGGCGCGCGTCGCCGGTGCGATCAAGCAGGCCTCGAACGTCACCGGCGTCAGCTTCCACTACATGCTGACCACCGCCAAGATGGAATCGGATTTCGATCCGACGGCAGGGGCCTCCACCTCGTCCGCGCATGGGCTCTACCAGTTCATCGACCAGACCTGGCTCGGCACGGTGAAGGAGGCCGGCACCCAGCTCGGCTACGGCAACTATTCCGACGCCATCACCCGGACCTCGTCGGGCGGCTACACCGTCGACGATCCCGCGATGAAGCGCTCGATCATGAAGCTGCGCGACGATCCGGAAGCCGCGTCCAGCATGGCGGCCGCGCTGACGCAGTCGAACAGCTTCAAGCTCACCGGTCTGCTCGGGCGCCGGCCGAGCGACAGCGAACTCTACATGGCGCATTTCATGGGCGTCGGCGGCGCAGCCAAGCTGATCGCCAATGCCGAGGACAATCCGCAAGCGGTCGGCGCGCGGCTGTTTCCCAATGCGGCCTCCGCCAACCGCTCGATCTTCTACGCCAAGGACGGCCGCGCGCGCAGCGTCTCCGAGGTCTACTCCGTGCTGGACGCGCGCTATACCAGCGCGGCCAATTCGAAAGTCACCCGCAGCGCGATGGCGATGTATGGCGGCACGCCGTCGACGACGCAGGTGGCGAGCGCGAATGGCGTGCAGCCGACCGCACCTGTTGTCGACAACGCGGCTTATCTGCAGACTTTTCCCAACACCAACACCAACACTGTGACGCCGATCAGCGCGACGTCGTCGACGACGGTCGCCGACAATACGCCCGTCGCGCCGGCCTTCCGCTCGATCTACCAGCCCGGCGATGCCACGCAGCCGGTCTCGACCACGGTGCAGAAATTGTGGGGCAACAACGCCTCGCTCACTTCGGTCGCCTCGGCCACGCCCGACGTGCGTCCGCCGCAGCCGCTCGATCTCTTCAGCGATCGCAGCGGCACGTTCTCAAGCTAAGAACTCACTCTCGTGTCCCGGACGCACCGCAGCGCGTAGCGCTGCTGCGCAGAGCCGGGAACCATGCCGCAAGCACTGCTCTCGAACATGATGGGCCCCGGCTCTGCAGCGGATCACTCATCCATTGAAGACGCGCGTGAATGCGCTTTTGGTGCTGCGCAGCGTCCGGGGCACGCCATCTGAAACGGCTTTTCTCCCTTAACAAATCATCAATAAAACCAGCCAGTTATGGTGAACGCTTTGTTAAGCGTCGTGGTTTATTTTGTGTTGCAGGTGACGAGCCGTCACCATTTTCGTTTGTTGTGTAAGCCGGAAGCAGCATGATTGTTCGGCAGTTCATCAATTGGATCAGAACCGCGCCCGCAGGCGAGCGGGCCGAGGCGACACGGGCGTTGGCCCGGGCCTGGCTGATCTCGGATCTTTCGACAGACGACCGCATCGCCGCCGAAGGCGCGCTGCTGATGCTGCTCGACGATCCCTCGCCGCTGGTGCGCCAGGCGATGGCCGAGGCCTTTGCGCGCAGCGCGGAGGCGCCGGCGTCGATCGTGCGGGCGCTGTCGGCGGACCAGCCGACCGTCGCGCTGCCCGTGCTCGAACATTCTCCCTTGCTGATCGACGCCGATCTCGTCGACATCGTCGCCACCGGCAATGACGACGTGCAATGCGCGGTCGCCCGCCGCATCGCGCTGCCGGTCTCGGTCTGCGCCGCCATCGCCGAAGTCGGCTGCGCCGCCGCCGCGCTGGAGCTGATCGAAAATCCCTACGCCGAGTTGGCGCCGTTCTCCTGGAATCGCATCGTCGAGCGCCACGGGCATCTCGCCGCGATCCGCGAGGCGATGCTGGTGCTGGATGATCTGCCGTCCGCAACCCGCGCCGCGCTGGTGGCGAAGCTCTCCGAGACGCTGGCGCAATTCGTCGTGGCCCGCAACTGGCTGAGCGCCGATCGCGCCGATCGCATCACGATCGAGGCGCGCGACCGCTCCACCATCAACATCGCGGCGCGCTCGCGCGGCGAGGACATGCAGGGCCTGGTGCATCATTTGCGCGTCACGGGCCAGCTGACTGCGGGCCTGATCCTGCGCGCGCTGCTGTCGAGCAATCTCGACCTGTTCGACGCAGCGCTGGCCGAGCTTGCCGACCTGCCGCTGGCGCGTGTCACCGCGCTGCTGCACGACCGCGGCGGCAACAGCCTGCACGCGCTGCTTCGCCGCGCCGGGCTGCCCGAGGCGACGTTCGCGGCGTTCCAGGTCGCACTCGATGCCTGCCACGAGCAGGGCTTCGTCGGCAGCGACGACGGCGCGGCGCGGCTGCGCCGGCGCATGGTCGAGCGCGTGCTCACCCATTGCGAGACCGACCGCGGCGCCACCGAGCCGCTGATGGTCCTGCTGCGCCGCTTCGCCACGGAATCGGCGCGGGAAGAGGCAAGGATGTTCTGCGACGAGATCGCCGCGGACGAAGCGATCGATCCGCTTTACGACGATCTGATCGCGGCATAACGAGCTGCCGTAAGGTATGCAAAGGCGCGAAGCGCCGTGCCCACGATCTCGGCATGATCGAGAGAGGTGGTGGGCACGCTACGCTTTGCCCACCCTACAATTCCGATCGTGTTGATAGAGCCGGGCCTTCCAGCCCCGTCATTGCGAGCGCAGCGAAGCAATCCAGAAATCCCGCAGCGGGGACAGTCTGAGAGGAGAGGGCCTTACTCCGCCGGCGCGATGCTCGGCGCCAGGATCACCTCGAGATGTTCGGGGCGGTCGCGGTTGACCTGGGTCAGATAGTCGTCGGCGACCTTGCGCAGGCGGCGGCTGAGCTCGGCCGAGACGCTGATGGTGTCGAGCTTGGTGTTCTCGTGCACGATGGCGAGGATGGCGTTGATGTGGTGCGTGAACAGTTCGGCCGGGACTTTTTCCAGATCGGGCGCGTGTTCGATGACGCGGCACAGGCTCTCGGCGATTCCCGACGCTGCCGGATAGCCGAACGTCGCGGCGTCGCCCTTGATGTCGTGGGCGGCGTGAAACAGCTCGTCGCGTCGTTCTCTGGTGAAGCCGTCATTGCGGATGGCGACATAGGCGGCCGACAGGCGGTTGACCTCGATCGTCATCCAGTCCTTGAACTCGCCGGAGAGGCTAGCTAGCGCCTGCTCGGCGCGGCCGACCGGATCGTCCAGGTCCTTCTCGTCGACGCGGCGCAGGACTTTGCGCAGCGGGTTGGGCTGCGTGATGATCTGGTGCGTGGCGAAGGCCTTGACCTCGATGTCCTTTGCGCTGTTCTTCGCCATGATACCTGCCTCGTCTGAAGACGCCTGCGCTAGATGGTGGAGCGGGCCTTGTCGAGCAGCGAGGGCTGCTGCAGCACCTCGTGCTTTTCGCCGACGCGGCGCTCGGGGCCCATATAGGCGGAGTTGGTGTTGCGGCGCCGGTCCGGACCGAAATAAGTCTTGGTCTTGATGAAGGGCCGCGGATTGGCGACGACGTTGAGGATGCGCTGATAGAGCCCCTTGGCCGAGATCGGCTTGGCCAGGAATTCGGTGACGCCGGCATCGCGCGCGACCGTGACGCGGCGCTTCTCTGAATGACCTGTCAGCATGATGATCGGCGCGTAAGGGTTGCCCTTGGATTCCGGCTGCCGAATCATTTGCGCGAGCTCGAGCCCGTCGAAGATCGGCATCGCCCAGTCCGTGATGACGATGTCGGGCACGTAATGGCTGTACATCTCCAGCGCCGTGGCGCCGTCCTCGGCTTCATAGACCTCGCGCGCGCCGAACGAATGCAGCAGCGTGCGCAGGATGCGGCGCATGTGCGGATTGTCGTCGCAGACGAGGAAGCGCAGCTTGTTGAAGTCGATACGGAACATGACGCCCGGGCCAAAGCGGTCAACCTTCGTTAACCATATCGTGGCGGGGGTTAACGAAGGGTTGCTGCTGCCCTTGCGAGAGGTTTCGAAGTATCGACGATGAATATCGTAATTCCGCCATTTTTTATCGTAAAACAATAAAAATACTCAGCCGGACGGGAGCTAATCCGATGAGCGTGATCGCGTTTCCTTACCCCGCACCGGTCCAGCCGCGGCTGCGCCGCATCGGACGGATCGTGGCGATCGGCGCGCTTGTCTGCATCGCAGGGGCAGTGCTTGCCGTCCCGCTGCTCTGGTCGAGCGACGAGCTGCTGCGGCACTGGATCGCGACACAGTCCCCGCTTGGGGGGCGGCCGTTCACGCTTCACCTCGGCACGCGCTTCATCGGCGCGTTGATCAGCCTGATTGGCCTCGCGCCCGGTCTCTACGCCTTGTTGCAGCTCTCGATGCTGTTCTCGCACTTTGCGCGCGGCGAGGTGTTCGTGACCGAAAACGCCTGGCGGATCCGCCGCATGGGCCTTGCGCTGATCGCCAATGCGTTGCTCTCGCCGCTGGTCCAGATGCTCACCACGATCAACCTGACGCGGGCAAACGAGCCGGGGCAGATCGTGGTGATGTTCGGCATCGAGCAGGCACAGGTGCTGTCGGTGCTGAGCGGCCTCGCGCTCGTCGCCTTCGCCACCGTGATGGCCGATGCCGTCCGGCTCTGGCACGAGAACAGCGAGATCATCTGACCATGCCGATCATCGTCAATCTCGACGTCATGCTCGCCCGGCGCAAGATCAGGTCGCGCGAGCTTGCCGCGCGCATCGAGCTCACCGAGGCGAACGTCTCCCTGCTGAAGTCGGGCAAGGTGAGGGGCATCCGCTTCGACACGCTGGAGCGGATCTGCGCCGTGCTGGACTGCCAGCCCGGCGACATCCTGGAATATGTCCCCGAGAGCGCGGCCGACGCGCAGGATGCGCGCGCGGCCGGCCGCAAATCGGCCTAGCCGAACCCCTTCAACTCAAGCTCCTTGCAACTCTGGAGACGTCTGCGATGAACCGCCTCGTGCGCGTTCTTGTGAGCGCGGCTGCGCTCGCGCTTGCCGGTTGCAGCTCGGTGCCGCTGACATCGATCCCGCGGCTTGCCCGCATCGATGCCAAGACGACGGACCTGTCGCTGCTGCGCGTTGCCGTGCAACTGCCCGATGGGCTGCGGCCGCGTTCTGGCGGCGTCAAGCTCGATGTCGTCACCAAGGTGACGGGCGAGGCCGAGACGAAAACGAACTTCGCCATGATGGAGATGAGCGAGGCGCGGGATCGCGCCGGCCTGCCAGCACCGCCGCAGGGTTCGGCAACCTATGCTTATCGCTTGTCTCCAGCCGATGCGGCGCGCTTCGAGGCACTGCGCGCCGCCATGGTCGAGCAGGGCAGGCAAGGCAAGCGCGGGTCGATGGGGCTCGGCGTGGCGGCCAAGGAACTTTGTCGCGCCAACGCGGCGCCGCAGGCCTCGCTGCCCGTCACGATCTATCTGATGACCTCGGAGACGAAGAGCTTCGTCCCCGTCGTCAGGGATTTCGATATGCTCTCCGATCCCGCTTTAGCCGGCGGCCTGGACTCGATCCAGCCTTGCGCTCAGTAGCCGAACTGCTCGCGCAAAATACGCTCTTCCAGACTGTGGCCGGGGTCGAACATCATCCGCATCGAGATGGTCTTGTCGGAGAGCACCTCGACGCGGCGGACGTCGCGCACCTCGTCGTGGTCGGCGACCGCCGCCACGGGGCGCTTGTCGCCCTCCAGCACCTCGATCACGACATAGGCCGTGTTGGGCAGCAGCGCGCCGCGCCAGCGGCGCGGGCGGAAGGGGCTGATCGGGGTCAGCGCCAGCAGCGCTGCGTTGATCGGCAGGATCGGTCCCTGCGCCGACAGATTGTAGGCGGTCGAGCCGGCCGGCGTTGCCACCATGATCCCGTCGGCGATCAGCTCCGGCATGCGCTCGCGTTCGTCGATCATGATCCGCAGGCGCGCCGCCTGGTAGGTCTGCCGGAACAGGGCGACTTCGTTGATGGCGTGGTGCAGGTGGACGCGGTCGTTGACGTCGGTCGCGCGCATCAGAAGCGGATTGATCTCGGATTCATGCGCGGCTTCGAGCCGCGCGCGCAGATCGTGCGTCGAATATTCGTTCATCAGGAAGCCGACGGTGCCGCGATGCATGCCGTAGATCGGCTTTCCCGTGTGCATGTTCTGGTGCAGCGTCTGCAGCATCAACCCGTCGCCGCCGAGCGCGACCACAATGTCGGCCTCCTCGGGGGCGCAATTGCCGTAGTCCCGGGTGAGCTGGACATAGGCGGCCTGCGCTTCGCTGCTCGGGCTGGCGACGAAGGCGATCCGGTCGTATCGCGTGGGCTTGGTCATGGCTTGTCGGGCAGGGCCGCTGGCTGGAGAAAGTTCCGCCGGGCTCGTCTATACGAGGTGGGCCTCCATTGTCGAGGATGACCGCCTCTCAAGGCAAACGGGCGATTGTCGTCTTCGGAGAACAAAACGGGTTGATTTGAGCCAGCCGAGGCCGCGCCATCGACCAAGGATCCCGCAAACCGTCGCAATTCCTCGCTAGCTTCGCCGTGCATCGGCTATGACAGCCGGGCAGGGAGACCAATCATGCTCATGATCTTGCCGACGCTGCGACGAACCGGGCTCGTGCTGGCCGTGTCCGCGGTCGCGCTCGCGAGCGTCGCGCGCGCAGACGATCCGCAGCCGCGCGCCGAGGCGGCCTCGCCCGCGGGACAGAAAGGTGGGCGGGCCGGCAACGCGCAAAGCGCGGCGCAGGCTGCGCCGTCGGCGGCCGAGCTGCATCGTCTTCCGCCTGACACGACCACGCAGCAGACGCTGGATCTGCCCGGCCGTACCCTCAACTTCGCCGCGACCGCCGGCTCCATCCGCGTGTTCGACGGCAAGGGCGAGCCGCTCGCCGACATCGCCTATACGTCCTACCAGCTCGACGGCGCCGACCGCGCCACGCGGCCGGTCACGTTCCTGTTCAATGGCGGGCCCGGGGCGTCCTCGGCGTGGCTCCAGTTCGGCGCGGCAGGGCCTTGGCGGCTGCCGCTCGATGGCGATGGGCTGTCGCCGTCGGCTTCGCCCGAGGTGAAGCCGAACGCGGAGACCTGGCTCGACTTCACCGACCTCGTCTTCATCGATCCCGTCAGCACCGGCTACAGCCGTTTCGTCGCGAGCGGCGAGGAGGCGCGAAAATCGTTCTATTCCGTCGACGGCGACGTCAACACCATCGCGCTGGTGATCCGCCGCTGGCTCGAGAAGCACGATCGCCTGACCTCGCCGAAATACGTCGCGGGCGAGAGCTATGGCGGCATTCGCGGGCCGAAGGTCGTGCGCCAGTTGCAGATCCAGCATGGCGTCGGCATCAAGGGCCTGATCCTGGTGTCGCCGCTTCTGGACTTCCGCGAATTCACCGGCACCAGTCTCCTGCAATATGTCGCGACGCTGCCGAGCTATGTGGCGGTGGCGCGCGACGCCAAGGGTCCGGTCAAGCGCGCCGATCTCGCCGACGTCGAGGCTTACGCGCGTGGCGAATTCCTGGCCGACCTCGTCAAGGGCGAGGCGGACAAGGAGGCCACCAATCGTCTGGCTGACAAGGTCGCCGCGCTCACCGGCATCGACCAGGCGGTGAGCCGCAGGCTCGCCGGCCGTTTCGACGTCGGTGAATTCCGCCGGGAATTCGACCGCAAGAACGGCAAGGTGACGGGACGTTACGACGCTTCGGTGCGCGGCTTCGATCCCTATCCGGATTCCAGCAGCTCGCGGTTCGGCGATCCCTCGGGCGATGCGCTCCAGGCGCCGCTGACGAGCGCTGCCGTCGACGTGCTCACGCGCAAGCTCAATTGGCGGCCCGACGGCTCCTATGAAGTGCTGAACGGCACTGTCGAAGGCCACTGGGATTTCGGCCGCGGCATCAACCCGCCGCAATCGGTGTCCGAGCTGCGCCAGATCCTCGCGACCGACGCCAAGCTGAACGTCCTGGTCGCGCACGGCCTGTTCGATCTGGCCACGCCCTATTTCGGAACGAAGCGGGTGCTCGACCAGATGCCGGCCTTCGCGACGCAGCGCGTGAAGTTCGTCGTCTATCCTGGCGGCCACATGTTCTATTCGCAAGGGGGCTCGCGACAGGCGTTTCGCAGCGAGGTCGAAGCGCTGATCAGGGAGTAGGGCGGCGCTTGCGTGGCGGATAGCGGCGCGCGATTTCCTTCGCGACGACGCTTGCGGGCTTGATGTTGGCGCCGGCGATCCAGATGTCGCTGACCTTGCCGCGCTTGTCGCGGATGCGGCGCACGGGCTCGCCATGGCTGGAATAGCCGGCCGCCCAGGCGAGCTTGCCGGTGTCGCGGCCGGTGACCTCGATCTCTGCGGCATCCATGAACGGATTGATGAATTGCGGATTGGCGACGAGCACGCGGTTGCCCGCGGGGACGAGATCGGTCGCGCCCCAGATCGTCCACCAGCGGCCGGTCCAGTCGCGCACGCGGCGCTCGGGTGCGCCGCGTGTCTTGAAGACGCGCAGGATCTGCATCGCGCCGTCCATCCAGAACGGTGCACCGCCATCGATGGAGTTGCTGATGATGCTGATCGTGAGGTCGCAGGCCGGGATCGCGCAGGTCCGGGAGATGTAGCCCTGGAAGTGCCCGCCATGGCCGAACCAGTCCCAGCCGTCAGTCTTGCCGACGTTGATGCCGAGGCCATAATAGGCCTCGAAGCTCTGCGGGATGCGCCAGTGATGTCGCGTCATCTCGCGGCGGCTCGCCGCGGACAGCACACTCCGTCTGGCATTGGGCGCCAGCTGCGCGAAGAAGCGGGCGGTATCGCCGGCGGTAGCGGCGAAGCCCGTCGCCGATGCCATCGCGTTGGTGGGATTGTCGCCGGGGATCACGCAGCGCTCGCCCAGCGGGACTTTGCGCGTGTGGCCGCGCGCGAACCGCACGTCCTTTGGAAGCGGCGCGTCCGGTGCAGTCTCGCGAAGGCCCGCGGCCTCGACGATCTCGCGCTTGATCCAGACTGCGTAGGGCTCCCTGGTAACGGCCTCGATCACGAGGCCGAGCAGACCAAAGCCGTGATTGGAATATTTGAAGCGCGTGCCTGATGCGATCGCGGTCGGCAGCTTCAATTCCGCCAGCAGCTCCTTCGCGTTGAGATAGGGGCGCCGGTCGATGAACTGGCCGGAATCGGCGCCGTCGCGCGTCAGCCCTGCGCTGTGCGAGAGCACCTGCGCGATCGTCGCCTCGGCGACGCGCGGATGGAGGCCGCCGACGAATTGGCCGACTGCATCGTCGAGCCGAAGCTTGCGTTGCTCGCGCAGCTTCATGATGCCGGCCGCGGTAAAGCTCTTCGAGTGCGAGGCGATGCGGCAGAGATGGCGCGGGGTGAGCTTCTCGCCGGTGTCGAGATTGGCAAGACCGAACGCATGCTCGGCGACGATCTCGCCGCGATGGGCGAAGGCGACGATGACGCCAGGCTGCTGGATCGTCGTCAGTTGAAAGTCGATCCAGGAGCCGATGTAGTCGATCGCGGATCGCAGCCACTTGTCCATTGCGCACCAATTTGCGGGGGGGAGATTTGGTGCGCAAAGCTAGCCGAGAAAGCAGAACGGGCACAACCCCTGGGGGTGTGCCCGTTCGCGTCGTTCAAAGATGCGTTGTCGTCAGTAGACGAGTGTCGCGCCGGTCGGCTTGTCGAGCGCTGCGGCGAGCGAGCGATACTCGGAGCTGTCGGTGCCGGCGAGCGAGGCGATCTTGTTCAGGTGGTACTGCGCCTGTTCGCGGTTGCCCTGCTCGAGCTGCCAGAGGCCGTAATACTGCCAGGTACGGACGTGGTTCGGATCGTCCTTCAGCGCCAGCTCGTAATAGGCCTTCGACGACTGGTAGTCGCCGAGCTTGCGATAGGAGTAGCCGATCAGGTTGGCGACGTCGGCGACGTCGTCGCGCTTCAGCGATTTCAGCTGGCCGATCGCGCCGGTGTAGTCGTGGTTGTCGTAGATCGTGGTGTAGGCGGTGCGATAGGCAGCGAGGAATTTCGGATCGTTGACGGAAGAGCTCTTCTTCTTGCCCTTCTTGGACGAGGAGTCGGACTTCGGCGGCGAGGAGGGCTCGTCACTGCCGGCGGCATAGGCGCTGGACAGCACCGGTGCGACCGCCAGCGACATGGCGACGAGTCCCGGCACGACAAGCATTGAGAGTTTGCGCATCTAAGTTCTCCCGTATGGAACGTGGCGATCCTACACGATTGCCCGAAGACCGGAACACCCGTCCGGCAAAAACATTCCCGCATCGCACGATCCCCCGGCGCAGATGACAAACTTGTCATCGAGATGAACGGAAGCCAGCCGTCGGCTTCAGATCGGGTTCAGAGCCCGCCCCCTAGGCTCCCACCTACGATCGAAGAGGTAGCGAGAGGGCGCCGCCTCGAGATCCTTCCAAGAGGAGACCACCATGCTGAAGACCATTTCCGCAGCCTTGCTCGCCGCTTCCGTGATCGCAGCCCCGGCCTTCGCCGCCGAGGCTGGCAAGACCACCGCGACCGCCCCGGTGATCAAGGCGGACCAGAGCCAGACCAAGGCCTCGACCGCCGCCGCGAAATCCGAAGCCGGCGTCAAGGCCGATGCGAAGGCCGCCGACGTCAAGGCGGACGCCAAGGTGGATACCAAGTCGAAGGCGATGAATGCCAACGCGGCCGTGACGCCGGACGAGCACAAGACGGTGCGCAAGCATCGCCATCACCACAAGCATCTGTCGGCCAAGAAGTCGCTGAAGGCGCAGCCGGACCTGACCAAGCCGGCGACCATCGAGAAGCGCAGCTAACGACTGATCCGGCGCGGCGGCATCCCAAGCATTGCCCCGCCGCCGCGTCGGGATCTCAGGCCCGGCCCGCCGTCTCGGCACTTTCCGCGAGAGCGGAAGACGCCGGCGGCGCGTCGGTGCGCGCGTTGTAAAGTCTCCTTGAGGACGCGAATTCCCTTTGCGCAACCGAGCGGCTAGAACGGCTTTCGAGTCTGTTCGAGCGGAGCGCGTGACCTGTGGGGCGATTGGCGAAACAAACGGTACGCCTGGTGTTGATCCTGGCCTTGCCGCTGGCGCTTGCGGCCTGTTTCGGCAGCGACAGTGACCGTCCGACCTTCATGGGCGGGACCCAGGCCGGCGGGCCGCAGCCCTTTCCGGACAATTTCCGCAGCGACACGCTGGCGCTGATGCGCACCTATCTGAACAACCCGGTCGGTGTGCGCGAGGCCAGCATGGCCGAGCCGGTCCAGCGCGAGGTCGGCGGCCGGCAGTTCTATGTCAGCTGCCTGCATTTCACCCCGCGCGAGAGCGACGGCAGCTACAAGGCCATGCGCGAGCGCGCCGTCATCTTCGTCAACGGACGGGCGGACCGCGTCGTCGACCGGACCAACGAGCTCTGCGCCGGTGCGGTTTACGCACCCTTTCCGGAACTCGAAAAGATGGCGCGGTAGCACAAAGCCCGCCTTCATCGGCTGGTGCTAGAACGATCGGCGCCGGAGCTGCCGGATCACATTTCGGGGAGCTTTGAACGGGGCGATTTCGTCGTGCGACAAATCGTTACGGAGAGCCGCGCGCAGGCGACAAAAACAGCCGGCGCGGGGCAACGTGACGGAACAAAATCGCGATGTTGCCACTCCGTCACAGTAACGAACGATCAACGTTCCGGCATCGCCGCGAAGCAACCCAATTCACGCCACGTTGTTTCCTGAGTGTCGTAAATGAAAGAACGGGGATGATCATGAAGTCGATTTTGCTGGGTGCAGCCGCTCTGCTTGCGCTGGTCGCGCCGGCTGCAGCCGCGGACATGCAGCCGCGCACCTACGCCAAGGCTCCGGCCTATACGCCGCCGGCGGTGATTTATAACTGGACCGGTTTCTACATCGGCGGCCATGTCGGCGGCGCGTTTGCCGGCGACAGCAGCTTCCAGTCCAGCGACGCCCGCTTCCTGGGCGGCGTGCAGGGCGGCTTCGACTACCAGTTCGCGCCCAATTGGGTGATGGGTATCGAGGCCCAGTATTCCTGGCTGCCGACCAACAATAACGGTGTCACGTTCCCGCTGGGCACGCAGGTGACCTCCAACACCGACCAGCTCGGGTCGGTGACCGGCCGCATCGGCTACACCTGGGGTCCGACGCTGCTCTACGCCAAGGGCGGTTACGCCTGGCGCAATGGCGGCCTCGGCGTCAACGTTGCCGGGGTACCGCAGGCCTTCACCACCACCGGCAACAGCAAGGACGGCTACACCGTCGGCGCCGGCCTCGAGTACATGTTCGCGCCGAACTGGTCGGCCAAGGCCGAATACCAGTACTATAATTTCGGCAGCACCACCTTCACCTCCGGTCCGGCCGACATCGTCGGTGTCCGCGGCCGGGAGGACGAGCATACCGTCAAGGTCGGTGTGAACTACCGCTTCGGCTGGGGCGGTCCGGCAGCCTCGCGCTACTGACCCTCCATCGCGACCAAACTCTGACAAAGGCCGGCTTCCCGCCGGCCTTTCGTTTGTCCGCTGTCGCCCGCCAGCCCGCCTGCGTTTGCAATGCGTGAACCATCTGGCGCGTCATTTGCAGGCAAACATTCCGGCGCGCGCCTTCTCACGCGCGTCATGGGATCGGGGTAAAGCAAAAATAATTTTTGCCGCTTACGGAACTCGCGCTCCGGAAAGCGTTATATGAGAATTACCGGGCTGGTGGGACGACGGACATGCGTATCTTGGTGTCGGCAGTGGTGCTCTCGTGCTTCTTTTCCCTGCCGTGCTCTGCACAGACAATCCTCAAATCCGAGCCTCTGATGCTGGCCCCCTACGAGGTGGCCTTCGTCAAGGACGCATCCTGTCCGTCGGGCAAGGTGCTGAAGGTCACCGGCGCCATCCGCGGGCTGCATCGCCGCAAGGCCTGCGTGCCCATGCCGGGTGAGCAGGCCTCCCTCGCGGCTGCGACGCCCTGATCCTCTGTAGCGTCCACCGGCACCACCCTCACGAATTCAGCTGCAGCTCCACCCGGGACTGGCGCTCGGCCTCGGCCTTGTTCTTGGCGGGGTCCTCGCCCTGGGCGGCCCGGCAGGGTTTGATCTCGTAATCATTGTCGAGCACCCGGCGCGGCCCCGGACGGTCGTCGTCGGCGCTGACATCCACGACCAGGCCGCTGCGCTGGGCGACCTTCCAGACGTCGGACTCGCTCGGATAGGCCTTGCTGATCTGGGCGTCGTTACAGAACAAGGCGTAGGGCATTTCGTGCCGCTCCCGGAAAGCCCGTCAACGATCTCGCCGGCCGCCCGGTTCCAGGCTGTGACTGATCACGGGGGCGTGATCAAAGCCCTGATCGAGGCCATGAAAGTCGCCGGGCCCTGAGTCCTTAACGAGTCCTGAATCCCGGAAAAAAGAATCCCTGGGACTCGTTTGGCGGAATCAGCGGATGTTTCCGGCCATGACGAGCGACCTGAAAACCTCCTGCGGGCACATGCTCCTGCCGCTGACGCTGGCGCTATTCGGCGCCTGCACGGCCAATCTTTTGCTGGTCTGGTCCTGGCTGTAGAGGCCGGTCGGCCTATTTCTTGACCAATGGGCCCGAGGCGTCGCGGATGGCGGCGCGCAGTTTGGTCAGGGTTTCCGCACAATACTCCTCCCGCTCGCGCTCGAACCGCTCCTGGTGCTTGCGGAAATTGGCGATGCGGGCCTGCATCTCGGTGCGGAAGTCGCCGATCGCCCGTGGTGGCGGGAGAGGCGCGGGCGGCGGCGGCGGGGGAGCCTTCACGGGCTCCAGCTCGACGGTGACGGTCTCGACCGCAACAACCTCCGTCGTCACGGTCGACGCAGCCTGGGTGCCCTCCAGCAGAAGGACATCATCCTTTTTGCCGGTTACCGATTGGACGAAGGCCAGTGTCTGCGCGATCAGTGCGTCGCGTTCCCTGATCCATTTCATGATCCACCTCAGCCACCCCCATTCCAGCAAAGCGGCTGCGTCGAATCAAGACGGTTGACAAGGGATTGCATATTTTTCCCGGTCACCCGAAGGTAGGCAAATGGATTCCGGAACTGAACGTTCGGACGAAGTGGAGGGCCTGAGGCTCATCCGCGCGTTCCTGTCGCTACCGCCCGACAAGCGGGCGGAGGTGATCGCGTTCGTGGAGGAATTGGCGCGTGCGCAAAGCCGGCCCGAGGAGGGCACGGAGGCATCGCCAAGGTGAGCGCACGAGCCGTTCCGATTCCATCGGTACGGGAGAGACTCTAGCGCTGGCGCGGGTTGACGTTGGGCTCGAACGGGGCGCCCACCACCCGAACCGGCGTCAGGTCCGACGTCCGGGGGACGTCGGTCAGCGATCTCTCGGCGACCAGCCTTTCGGGCTGCGGTCGAAGCACTGGCTCAAGCAGTGTCAACGTGCCGGCCACGGCGCTACAGCACAGTGCCACCGTCGCCAGCAGAAACATGTTTCGGTTTTCTTCTCTGATCCGCATGGGCCGACAACGGCCGAAGGCTCGCCGCGGTTCCGCAGCCGCGAGGCTCCGGATTGCGTGAGCGTAAGCGGGCCAAGCTTACGCGAAGCTTACGTCGAGAGCGCATAAGGGTTATTTTTCCGTAAGAGGACGCATTCGATTTGCATTAAATCTTAACGACCGCGGGTTCCAATGCACGGTGCTGGGCTTATTGCTCGACAGGACATTGGTGGGCGGCGGAAATGAGCTTTTTGAACAATCTGAAGATCGTCTGGAAAGTGGCGCTGATCGTGGCAGTGATGGGCTGCGCGATGATCGCTGTCGCAGGCTTCGGCGCGCGCGAACTGTCCGCAACTGTCGACGGCTTCGGCGAACTCGCCGCCGCCCAATCCTCCTCGCTCAATCTCGCGCGCGCCCAGCGTCGCGCCGAGACTTATCATGCCGCGCTCTATGCGGTCCTCACCGAGGCAACCGAGGCCGGCAATGTCGCTCGCCTGAAGACCGCCAACCAGAATCGCGACGAGATCCGTCAATTCCTGGACGCGGCTGAGCAGGATGATCCGCAGCGCGCCAGCCAGATCAAGAGCATCGGCGACCAGCTCAAGGCAGCGTTCGCGGGCTGCGATCCCGTGCTGAAGGCGGGATCGCAGGCCAGCAGCACGGAAGAGAATGCCAAGGCCGCCGACCGGGCGCATAAGGAGTGCGATCCGCTGCTCGATGCGGCCTTGGCTCGCATTGCCCAATTCACCACCGAAACCGGTCAGGCCGTCGCCAAGCGCAAAGAGGCCATCAACCGCGACGCGCGCGCCGCGACCTGGACCGTGGCCGGCGTCAGCGCCGGCGGCCTGATCCTGGGCATTGCGATCGCGCTGTTCATCGGCCTCAAGGCGATGTCGCAGCCGATTGCCCGGCTCAAGCTCGCGATGGAGGGTCTCGCCCGCAACGATCTCAACACCGATGTGCCCGAGAAGGACCGTCGCGACGAGATCGGCGAGATGGCGAGAACGGTCGAGGTGTTCAAGACCAACGGTCTCGAGGTCGAACGCCTCAAGGCCGCGCAGCTCGAAGCGGAGAAGCAGGCCGCCGAGCAGCGCCGCCGGGACATGGTCAACCTCGCCGACGGCTTCGAGCGTGCGGTCGGCGAGATCATCGACACCGTCGGATCCGCGTCCACCGAGCTGGAAGCATCGTCCTCGACGCTGGCCACCACCGCGCAGCGCGCGCAGGAGCTGACCTCGGTCGTCGCGGTCGCCTCGGGCGAAGCCACCGGTAACGTTCAGTCGGTCGCGACCGCCACCGAAGAGCTGTCCTCGTCGGTCAACGAGATCAGCCGTCAGGTGCAGGAATCCGCAAGGATGGCGGGTGAAGCCGTCGCCCAGGCTCGCACCACGACCGAACGCGTCAGCGAGCTCTCGGTCGCGGCGACGCGGATCGGCGACGTCGTCGAGCTGATCAACACCATTGCCGGCCAGACCAACCTGCTGGCGCTGAACGCGACCATCGAGGCGGCGCGCGCTGGCGAAGCCGGCCGCGGCTTTGCCGTGGTTGCCTCCGAGGTGAAGACGCTGGCCGAGCAGACCGCGAAGGCGACCGGCGAGATCAGCCAGCAGATCACCGGCATCCAGACCGCGACGCAGGAATCCGTCAACGCGATCCGCGACATCTCCGTGACGATCGAGCGGCTGTCGGAAGTGTCGTCGACCATCGCTGCGGCCGTCGAGGAGCAGGGCGCCGCGACGCAGGAGATCTCGCGCAACGTGCAGCAGGCCGCGCACGGCACCCAGCAGGTCTCCACCAACATCACCGACGTGCAGCGCGGCGCGGCCGAGACCGGCTCGGCGTCCTCGCAGGTGCTCTCGACTGCCAAGATGCTGGCGAGCGACAGCAACCGGCTGAAGGACGAGGTCGGGAAATTCCTGCGCACCGTGCGCGCCGCCTGAGGCCCGCGCGGCGGCCTGTTCCGCCGCGCCCTCGGTCAGGCCAGCAGGAAGCCGAGCACAAACACGAACAGCATGGCCGTCATGACGACGGCCGTCAACGCGCCGGCGGCGATCCTGGCCTTGTCTCGGGGCGTGGTGGGGTGCATGACATGCGCACGTTACCCCGTGTTGAAATCCGATCCAATCTGTGGTTGTTGACCGTCCCCACGCGGGTGCGCGGCAGACACCACAGGTCCGGGACATGAATGAGGACGTCGGCGACGGCTGGGCCACCTCCGCGGCTGCATGGATCGCCGAGCAAGGCGAAGACGGCGACTATGGCCGCCGCTTCGTGCTGGATACGCCGATGCGGGCGCGGATCGAGGGCCGCGGATTCCGCAATGCGCTCGATGTCGGATGCGGGGAGGGGCGCTTCTGCCGTATCATGCAGCGCGCCGGCATCCGCACCACCGGCATCGATCCGACCGAGGCCCTGCTGGCGCGCGCCAGGGAGCTGGACCCGGACGGCGACTATCGGCTCGGCCGCGCCGAGACGATGGATTTTGGGGCCTCCCATGATCTCGTCGTCAGCTATCTCAGCCTGATCGACATGCCCGATCTCGGCGCGGCGATCGCCGGCATGGTGAGGGCGCTGCGGCCCGGCGGCACGCTGCTGATCGCCAACATGACCAGCTTCAACACCGCAGGTCCGCCCGAAGGCTGGACGCGCGACCACGACGGCACCCCGCGTTTCACCATCGATCACTACATGGAGGAACGCGCGACCTGGGTGAGCTGGCGCGACATGCGGATCCTGAACTGGCATCGGCCGCTCAGCACCTACATGACGCTGCTGCTCGATCACGGCCTCCAGCTGCGCCTGTTCAGCGAGCCCCAACCGACGGGCGGCACCCCCGAGCAGATCGCCCGGCATCGCCGCGTGCCCTACTTCCACATCATGGAGTGGCAGAAGCCGGATTGAGCGGTGGAGGTTCGCGGCTTGCTGTAGTGTGGTGGTGCGACTTGATGTGAGGCTTGCCGATGATCTCCAACCGTCCTCCCGTGCTCGCCCATGAACGCTTCGTCGCCGACCGCGACAATTTCACGGGGCTCGATCTGGCCGCGCGGTTCGAGCGGATCGAGCGGACCAACCTCTGGGGTGCGGCCAGCTCGGTCTCGGGCCTCGGCTCGGAGGACATGGCCACCGCCGCGATCCGGGACGCGCTTCCGCCGCTGTTGCAGCGGCTCGGCGTGCGCGCGCTGCTCGATGCGCCCTGCGGCGATGCCGGCTGGATCGGCCGGGCCAAGCTCGAGCTCAACTATATCGGCATCGACATCGTGCCCTCGCTGATCGCCGCCAACAACCGCCGCGTGGCGGACGGCGAGCTCGCGGGCCGATTCCTGCTGGCCGATCTCACGCGTGATGCGCTGCCGCGCGCCGATCTGATCCTGTGCCGGGACTGCCTGGTGCATCTGAGTTTTGACAACATCGCCCGTGTCATCAGCCGCTTTCGCGCGAGCGGCGCGCAATATCTCCTCGTCACGACGTTCCCCGAATGGGAGGGCAACAGCGATTGCGAGGATGGCGACTGGCGCGCGCTCAACATGACGAAGGCGCCGTTCGGCTGGCCCGCGCCGCGCGAGTTGATCGACGAGCGCTGCGAGGAGGGCGACGGCGGCTGGCGCGACAAGAGTCTCGGGTTGTGGCGGCTCGACGAGCTGCCGGATCCTGCTCGCGCGGCCACGGATGTGTGACGGCCGCAGGCACAACCTTCCATTGCGGACTCGATCGCGTCGGCGATAGACTTCGGCTTGTGTGAACGATCTCCCGTCGCATGCCGGAGACCACCATGAGCCTACGTGCCGTCCTGGCCGCGTTGTTGATCGGGTTCAGTTCGCCGGCGCTGGCGCAGCAGGACGGGGCTGCGCTCTACGCCGCGCATTGCGCGCAATGCCACGACACCGATGCGCAGACCCGCGTGCCCGGCCGCAGCGCCTTGCAGGCGATGTCGTTCGACCACGTGCTGGGGACGTTGACCACAGGCAGCATGACCGCGATGGCGAAGGACCGCAGCGACGCCGAACGCCGCGCGATCGCGTCCTTCGTCACCGGCAAGATGCCGACGGGCGGTGCCGCCGCCGAGGCGGACGGCCGCTGCGCGCAGCAGGCGAGCGGCTTCCCGCAAGCGCTCGACGGTCCGCGCTGGAACGGATGGGGCGTCGACGCTGCTAACAGCCGGTTCCAGCCGGCCGACATGGCCGGGCTGACGGCGGAGCAGGTGCCGCATCTGCGCTTGAAATGGGCCTATGCCTTCCCCGGCGCCTCGGTGTCGTTTGCGCCGCCGACGATCGTCGGCGGGATTCTGTTCATCGGCGGCACCGACCGCAAGGTACATGCGCTCGATGCGCGCAGCGGCTGCACGCTGTGGACGTTGGCGATCGATGCGGCGGTGCGTGCCGCGATCAGCTTTGCGAAGCTTCCGGGCTCCGATCAGGACGCGATCTTCTTCGGCGATCTGCGCGCCAACGCCTATGCGGTGAATGCGCTGACCGGCGCGCTGATCTGGAAGACGAAGGTGGAGGAGCATGCGGCCGCGCGCGTCACCGGTGCGCCGACGCTGCATGATGGCGTGCTCTACGTGCCGGTGTCCTCGCTCGAGGAGGCCGCCGGCTCGCAAGCCTCCTACGAATGCTGCACCTTTCGCGGCAGCGTGGTGGCGCTGGAGGCCGCGACCGGCAAGATCATCTGGCAGGCCTACACCATCCCCGAGATCCCGCACCCCACGACCAGGAATGCGAAGGGCACGCAGCTGTTCGGCCCGTCGGGCGCTGCGATCTGGTCGGCGCCGACGATCGATGCGAAGCGGGGCGCGCTCTATGTGGCGACCAGCAATTCCTATTCGAACCCGCCGGCTGCGACCGCCGATTCGATCCTGGCGTTCGAGCTCGGAACCGGGAAGCTGCTGTGGAAGCAGCAGGCAACGCCGAAGGACGCCTTCGTCGTGGCGTGCTTCATGGCAGACAGGACCAACTGTCCTGACGAGCCCGGGCCCGATCACGATTTCGGCCAGTCGCCGATCCTCGTCACCTTGCGGGATGGCAGGCGCATCCTGGCCATCGCGCAAAAGTCCGGCGTCGTGCACGCGCTCGATCCCGACGACGGCGGCAAGATCTTGTGGCAGACGAGGATCGGGAAGGGCGGTCCGCTCGGCGGCAGCGAGTGGGGCTCGGCCGCGGACGGCGAGCGCATCTATGTCGCCAACTCCGACGTGCGCTTTGCGCGCGATGGCACGCGTCAGCTCGATCCCACGCAAGGCGGCGGCCTGTTCGGCCTCGATCTCGCCAGCGGGAAAGTCGTGATGGAGGTGCCGCCCATCGCTTGCGGCGACCGTCTTCAGTGCAGCCCCGCGCTCTCGGCGGCGGTGAGCCTGATCCCGGGCGTCGTGTTCTCCGGCGGCGTCAGCGGTTTCCTGCGCGCCTTCGCCACTGACGGCAAGCTGCTCTGGGAGTTCGACACTGCGCGGGATTTCAAGGCCGTGAACGGCATCCCCGCCCATGGCGGCGCGATCGACGGTCCCGGCCCCGTCATCGCCGGCGGCATTCTCTACACCAATTCCGGCTACGGCCAATGGAGCGGCGTCGCCGGCAACGTGCTGCTGGCGTTCGAGGCCGGCACGGAGTGAGCCTCACGAGCGCGCGCTGGTGTCCCGGACGCGCTGCAACGCGTGTTGGCGGGCCCCGCTGCCTCCCCGTCACTGCGAGCGGAGCGAAGCAATCCAGAGTCTTTCCGTGGGGGCGGTCTGGATTGCTTCGTCGCATCAGCGCAAAATTGCTCCGCAATTTTGTCGCGAGCTCCTCGCAATGACGGAGGGCACCGCTCTTTTTCATCCCGCCAACGCGAGGAGTGCATTTCAATGATCGATGCCAGATGCCGCTGCGGCGCGCTTTCGCTGTCGCTGCCGGGACCATCGCAACTCGTCGTCGCCTGTCATTGCCTCGACTGCCAACGCCGCACCGGCGCGCCGTTCGGCGTCGGCGCGTTCTACCCGGTGGAAGCCGTCACGATTTCAGGGCCGTCAAAGCAGTACGTCCGGACGGCCGAGAGCGGCGGCCAGGTCCGCAGCCATTTTTGTCCCGACTGCGGCGCAACGGTCTATTGGCAGGCCGAGAACCTGCCCGGGATGATCGGCATCGCCGTCGGCGCGATCGCTGATCCCGATTTTCCGCGGCCGGTCAGATCGGTATTCGAGCAGTCGAAGCATGGCTGGGTGGAGGTGTCAGGCGCCGAGCATTTTCGGGAAGGCAGCGTGGTGAAGCGTTTGTGCTGACGGTGTCAGAAGCTGGTGCCGGCTGAGGGGATTGAACCCCCGACCTTCGGTTTACAAAACCGCTGCTCTACCGCTGAGCTAAGCCGGCGACGCCTGGGGAAGCGGAGCAGGGGCCCAGAGATGCACCGGGTTGTCCGCCCGCGCGTCGCAATATCAGACTTGGTGGGAAAGTGCCAGAACCCGCGATGATGGTTGCGGGCATGGATCAGGCGGCCCGAAGGCCGCCTGATCCGATGCGCTAGCTCTCGATCGCCTTACTGGCAGATGTGCCGGCGGCCGTCTTGCCCCTTGAACCAGGTGCCGGGCGTACAGACGAAGCCGTTGCGCTGGGCATAGGTGCGGGTGTCCCAGCCACGATTGTCCCAGCCGCGGTTGTCCCACGAATTGTCGTAGGCGTAGGAATTGTCCCAGGCGCGGAACGGTGCTGAGGCGATCGCACCGGCGGTGCCGATCGCGGCGCCGGCGACGCCGGCCGCAACGTCGGTTGGCCAGAAGCCGGTGCGGCTCCTGTTCCAGTCATTGTTCCAGCCGCCATTGGCCTGACGATAGGAATTGGTCTGGCGGTAGGACGCGCGATGATGACGGTAGCCGCGATCGGTGTAGGGATTGCCGGGACCGAGATTCTGGCAATTCGCGTTGGGGAATTGCGCCGCGCAGCGGCCGGGTTCGTTGACGACGGCCTGCGCCATGGCAGAGCCTGCCAGCATCGTCGCCGCAATTGCCGTGGCTCCAAAAAGTTTGATGTTCATGGTTGTTGGCTCCCAATTTGTTGACGGGGGCTAAACGCTTGCGGCGCCGGACGTTCCGAAAAAGCCCATGGATTTTCGCGAGGCGGCGCTCAAACCGCTGTGAGCGGAGCGCGGGTTCCGCGCGGTCGGCGCCACGCGCCGTTAACGCTTCGCTAGCTTGCCGTGCAGCATTTGAGCGGCGCGCAATCCCTACACATTAGGCTTACCGGAATTTGGTGAGCGGGCCTTAACCCTCTTCTCTCAGGGATCGGTTAGGTTGCGGCCGCATAACCGGGGTCCCCTCATGCGTGCTGTGGCGCTCGCTGCCTTTCTGATCGCACTGCCCGCGACGGCATTTGCCGGCAGCGGCTTCGATATCGTCGTGCCCGGCCGTCCCGGCGTGCCGATCATCATCAACAATATCGATGCGTCCTACGCCGCGGTCGAGGGCGTCTGGGGCCTCGGCAAGAACCAGCAGGTGCAGCCCACGATCTATGGCGGGCGCTATATCGCCGAGCGGCAGCCTGCCGACGTCGGCCATTATTATCCGACGCTGGGCCTGCGGCCCGGCTACGGCCGGCTCGAGGTCGAGCCGCCCGCGAACCGCAAATTGCCCAAGCCCGCCGAGAGCTACCATCAGAGCTGGGGCGCGCAATCGGCGCCGCTGCCGGCGCAAATGGATCCGCCCGTCGATCCGCCGCCGGTGATCTACGCGCCCGAGATCAACGATCGTCCGCGGCCGCCGCGACCGCGGCCGCATGTCCAAGTCCCCGGCAAGCCGCCGGGTTAAGAAACGTCAAAATCCAACAAACGGAAATCAACAGGAGAGAGTAATGCGTCAGATGATTTCGGGACTGGTCGCGGCGGCAGCCGTGATGTTCGTCGCCACGGCACCCGCCGCGGCGTGCGGCTTCAATCCGTGCCAGCCGGTCGCGCCGGTCTATTCCGGCTGCAACACCGGTTGCGGCGGTTACGGCTACGGCTATGGCGCCTATGAGCGTCTCGCCGAGCCCACCACGCAGTATTACTATGTCAACCAGGGCCCGACCTATACCGGCCCCGGCGCCTTCGCGCCCTATCCGACCTATCGTGAGGACGCGGTCGTTGCGCCCGCCAATTACGGCTATGGCTATCGCGCAGCCGTGGCGCCGTATCACCGCCCGTACTACCGTCCGTATCGCTACGGCTACGGCCCGCGCGTCGGCTATCTGCCGCGCGTGCATTACGGCTACGGTCCGCGCTATGGCTACGCCCACCGCCATGCGCCGTATTACGGCGGCCATCGTGTGCTGCGCCGCTACTACTGATCGCCTGATCGATTGAGTGACGAGACGCCCGTTCGCAAACATGCGGACGGGCGTTTTGCTTTGCGTGATTATCGCTTCATCAGCCCAAGCCGGCTGGCGCCGACATAGAGCGACAGCACGGCAGCGTTCGACACGTTGAGGCTCTTGATCTCGCCGGGCATGTCGAGCCGCGCCACGATGCTGCAGGTTTCGCGCGTCAACTGCCGGAGGCCTTTGCCTTCGGCTCCGAGCACCAGAGCGAGCGGCTCGCGCAGCGCGACGTCCGAGAGATCCTCGCTGCCTTCGCTATCGAGGCCGACGGTCTGGAAACCGCGGTCGTTGAGCGCCGTGAGCGCGCGGGCGAGGTTCTGCACGGTGATCATGGGCACCAGCTCCAGCGCGCCGGAGGCGGCCTTGGCCAGCACGCCGGTGGCCTCGGGGCTGTGGCGTGCGGTGGTGACGATCGCCTTGACCGCGAACGCCGCGGCCGAGCGCAGGATCGCGCCGACATTGTGGGGGTCTGTGATCTGGTCCAGCACCAGCACCATGCCCTCCTGCGTCAAGGTCTCGATGTCGGGCGAGGGCAGGGGATCGGCCTCCGCCAGCAGGCCCTGGTGCACGGCGTCGGGGGACAGCAGCCGGTCGATCTCCTGAGGCCGAACGATCTCGGGGGTGACGCGGGTTTTGATGTTCTCGTCTGCCAGTCGCTTGGCCGCGTTCTCGGTCAACGTCAGCTTGCGAATCCGTCGCTGGGGGTTGGCCAGCGCCATGGAAACGGAGTGCCAGCCATAGAGGATGACCGGCCCGTCGGTCGCCGAATTGCGGTCGCGCCGGGCCGGGCGGCCGGCCGATTTCTCGGCCTTCTTGAAGGGCTTACCGTCCCGGCGGCGGCCCTTGGGTGGGAATTTTCGATCGTTCATGGCTGCGCTTGTGTCACGGGTTCCGGAATATGGCAATTTGGCCGTCTCCTGAGGCCATTATGGGCCATTTTCCCCGAACGCGTCGGTTGACTTTGCCCCACCGCTTCGCCCATAAACGCGCCCGGTCGCGCCCCCATCCGGGCTGTCGCGGCCTTCACGTTCCATGGCCGTCTTCGGTCCGCCGGCAAGGTCCGGCCCGATTGTGCTGCCGTCGAACGGGGGAGTGTCCCGAGTGGCAAAGGGAGCTGACTGTAAATCAGCCGCCTCATGGCTTCGCAGGTTCGAGTCCTGCCTCCCCCACCATCCTGCTTCGCGCTGACGCGCTTCGCAGGATTTGCAGCCTCCAACTGCGCGAAGCAGGATGCCCTCCGAAGCCTTGGCGAAGGAGGGCAGCATCCATGCATTATGTCTATCTTCTGGAAAGCGAAGTGGTCGTCGGTCAGCGCTACATAGGCCTGACGACGGATCTTAAACAGCGCCTCCGGGATCACAACGCAGGAAAATCGTCGCATACATCCAAATACCGACCATGGCGCCTTGTCACGTATGTGGCCTTCTCAGACATCGAGAGGGCGCGAGCTTTCGAGCGCTACCTGAAATCTGGTTCAGGTAACGCTTTTGCGAAGAAGCGATTTTGGTAGCCGATACGACAGGTCGTCCGCTTCCTTTGCTCCCCTCCTACTTCCCGTGCTCCTCACGCTCGTGGATCACGTTCGCGCGCCCGACCAGGAGGTCGTCGACCATGCCGATGCGCTTGCTGTCCTTGCCCGCATAGGGCATCGCGTGCAGCACGTAGCGCATCGCGTTGAGGCGCGCGCGCTTCTTGTCGTCGGACTTGATGGTGATCCAGGGACAATCCGCGGTGTCGGTGTGGAAGAACATGCCTTCCTTGGCGCGCGTATAGTCATCCCACTTGTCGAGCGAGGCGAGGTCGATCGGTGACAGCTTCCACTGCTTCAGCGGATGGCCTTCACGCTCCTTGAAGCGCCGCCGCTGCTCTTCGCGGCTGACCGAGAACCAGAACTTGATGAGATGGAGCCCGCTGCGGGCGAGGTTGCGCTCGAATTCCGGGACCTGGCGCAGGAACTCGTCGTACTCGGCCTGCGAGCAGAAGTTCATGACGCGTTCGACGCCGGCGCGATTGTACCAGCTGCGGTCGAACAGCACGATCTCGCCTGCAGTCGGCAGGTGCTGGACGTAGCGCTGAAAATACCATTGCCCGCGCTCGACGTCGCTCGGCTTTTCCAGCGCGACGACCCGGGCGCCGCGCGGATTGAGATGCTCCATGAAGCGCTTGATCGCGCCGCCCTTGCCCGCGGCGTCGCGGCCCTCGAACAACAGGACGAGGCGTTGCCGGCTCTCCTTCATCCAGTTCTGCAGCTTCAAGAGCTCGGTCTGAAGAACGAATTTCTGCTCCTCGTAATCGCGGCGATACATCCGCGACTTGTAGGGATAGCCTCCGAACCGCCAGCCCTCCGCCAGCTCGTCGCTGGTGGTCCGTTTGGCGCGCTTGGCCGCCTTGCCGGTCAGCAGCGCCTGCATGTGCTTGGCATCGTCAGGCGCGGCCCCGGTGAGCATGGCCTGGACCGGCTCGCTGTCCGGGGCAAGCGCCGGCGTCCCGTTGAGGACGCTGTCGAGTGCCGCCATCTCGCTCTGCAGTGCGCCGGCGGACGATTGCTCGGCGAGCGAGCGTTCGACGGCAGTGAGCTCGACCGCACGAGCCCGCGCGTTCGCCCCTTTGCTCCGTCTGACCGGCTTTGCGCTACGCGTTCGGGTTTGCCTGGACTTCCGGGGAAGAGATGCCATTCGCTGCCTGTCCTGAAATGCGCCGAAAATTCAATTTTCGCGCGATTCAGCGCCATGCGACTTGACGCGGATCAAACCGAGACGGCGGACTCCTCAGAGAGTAAACGCTTAACCATCGGCACCACCTTGCGCCCGTAGAGCTCGATGCTCTTCATCAGCTTCGCGTGCGGCAAGGGCCCCGCCGAATACTTCAACTGAAACCGCGAAATACGAAGCGTCTTTGCCGTCTTGGCGATCTTGCGCGCCACCGTTTCCGGCGAGCCGACATAGAGCGAGCCGTGCTCGGCCTCATGGACGAACTCGTCGCGGCCCATCGGCGGCCAGCCGCGCTCCTTGCCGATGCGGTCGCGCATCGCCTTGTAGTCGGGCCACAGCTCCTCGCGCGCCTCTGCATCCGTCTCGGCGACATAGCCGGGCGAGTGCACGCCGATCGGCTGCGCGGGGCGGCCGAACTCCTTGGCGGCGCGGTGATGGAGATCGACGAAGGGCGCAAAGCGCGCGGGATCGCCGCCGATGATCGCGAGCATCAGGGGTAAATCGTAATGCGCGGCGCGCACCACCGATTGCGGGCTGCCGCCGACGCCGATCCAGGTCTTGAGCCGGCCGTTCTCGACGGGCGGATAGACCAGCTGATCCCGCAGCGGCGGACGCAGCTTGCCTTCCCAGCTCACCGGCAGCTGCGACAAGAGCGCGGCGAACAGATCGAGCTTCTCCTCGAACAGCTCTTCGTATTTGCGCAGGTCGAAGCCGAACAGCGGAAAGGATTCGGTGAACGAGCCGCGGCCGAGGATCACTTCGGCACGTCCGTTGGAGAGCGCATCGAGCGTCGCAAAACGCTGGAACACGCGGATCGGATCGTCCGAGGACAGCACCGTCACCGCCGAGCCGAGATGGATTTGCTTGGTGCGCGATGCGATCGCCGCGAGCACGGTCTCGGGCGATGAGATCGCAAAGTCGGCGCGGTGATGCTCGCCGAGGCCGATGAAGTCGAGGCCGAGCTCGTCGGCCAGCACGGCCTCGTCGACGACGTTGCGGATCACCTGCGCGTGGGGAAGCATGGCGCCGGAGCCGTCCCTGGTGACGTCGCCAAAGGTATCCAGTCCGAATTGAAGCGGTGCGGTCATTGATGGGGTCTCTGCGGGGAGGATCGGTCAGATTTAATGGACCGCGGCCGCGCGACAAGTCGACTTTCGGAAATGCTCGGTTTCCGATTGCGCGTCCTACTTCGCGATGCGCACGACCATCTTGCCGAGCGCCCCGCGCGTCTGCATGGTTCTGAACGCGTCCCGGAAATCCTCAAGCGCGAAGACACGCCCAACCACGGGCTTGAGCTGGCCGTCGGCGAGCCAGCCCGTCAATTGCGACATCAGGCGCTTCTGCACCTCGGGCTCGCGTGTTGGAATCTGCGCAAGGTCCACGCCAAGCAGGGCGCCGCCTTTCAGCAGCGGCAGGTTGAACGGCAGCGCGGGGATCGAGCCTGCGGCAAAGCCGACCACGAGATGACGGCCGCGCCAGGCGATGGAGCGAAAGGCCTGCACCGAGATCTCGCCGCCGACCGGATCGAAGATCACGTCGGCGCCGTGTCCGCTCGTCGCCTCCTTCAGCGTGTCGCGCCAGCCGGCCTGCGTGTAGTCGATCACCGCATCCGCTCCATGCGCCTGTGCGAATGCGCGCTTGTCCGGGGTCGATGCCGCCGCGATCACACGCGCGCCGAGCAGCTTGCCGATCTGGACGGCCGCGATGCCGGTGCCGCCGGCTGCTCCCAGCACCAGCAGCTGTTCGCCCGCGACGAGCGAGGCGCGTGCGCTCAGCGCATAGAGCGCCGTCAGATAATTGGCGCGGAACGAGGCCGCGACTTCGGCCGCGACGCCCTCGGGCGGAGGATGGAGCGCTTCGGGCCTGACGACGATCTCCTCGGCCAGCGCGCCCGACCGCGTCATGCCCATCACGCGCATGCCGGGCTGATAGCCGCCGGATGCGCCGGGCGCGTCCGTCACCACGCCCGCGAACTCCGTTCCCGGAATGAAGGGAAGGGGATCCTTGGTCTGATAGAGGCCTTGAATTTTCAAGCCGTCGACAAAGCCGATGCCGGCGGCTTCCACGCGGATGCGCAACTGGCCCGGCTCCATGGACGGCGGCGGGATATCCTTCAGTTCGATTTGATCGATGGGCGCATATTGCTCGACGACGACGGCTTTTATGTCGGATCCCTGTTGTTCCAGTCATCCTGACAGGTCCCGACACCCGATCGGATGAAACCTACATTTTCCCTGTGAGCTAACACAAATAGCGATTGAGAACAAAATAAGAACATGCTAGGCGTTTATCGTCTAGCGTGTTTCGAATCGTTTGGGGTTGGGAAGTGAAGGTCGCGGGCTTATTCGCTGGCATCGGAGGACTGGAGCAAGGATTGGCTGCGGCTGGACATCAGCCGAACTTGCTTTGTGAGATCTGGGAGCCGGCTCGCGCGGTTCTTGCTGCCAGAATGCCGGATGTTCCCTGCAAACGGGACATTCGCGAGCTCAAATCCCTTCCACGAGAAACCGAGCTGCTAACGGGTGGTTTTCCTTGCCAAGACCTGAGCCAAGCGGGTCGAACCGCGGGTATTGGTGGCGCGCGCTCCGGACTGGTCGGTGAGATCTTTCGATTGCTCGATCGTCGGCGAGTGCCTTGGGTTGTCTTGGAGAACGTGTCGTTCATGCTACAACTCGACAAGGGAAGCGGAATGCGAACCCTCGTCGAGGCATTTGAAGAGCTTGGCTATCGCTGGGCCTATCGAGTAGTGAATAGTCTCTCGTTTTTGCCCCAACGCCGAGAGCGGGTGCTTTTTGTCGCGACCACCACCGAGATTGACCCCGCATCGGTGGTTCTTACTGACGAGGCAGAGCCAGCGTTGGCACTGACCGATCTCAATGCTCATGCGCACGGATTTTACTGGACCGAAGGGATTCGTGGGCTTGGTTGGGCGCCAGATTCAATTCCCACCTTGAAGAACGGTTCTACCGTTGGGATCGCGTCACCCCCGGCTATCCTGCTTCCTACAGGGGACGTGATCACACCGGATATCCGAGACGCTGAGCGCCTCCAGGGCTTTCCGGAGAACTGGACCAGTCCGGCCGAAGGGGTCTCGCGGGCGTCGCTTCGTTGGTCTCTCGTGGGCAATGCAGTTACGGTGCCCGTCGCCAAATGGCTGGGTTCGCGCTTGGCTCGTCCAGGCGTTTACGAGCATGGTAGGGACGGGCAATTGCCGGCGAATGGCCGATGGCCCAAGGCCGCGCGCTTTGATGGTAAGCGGCGACATGCCGTTGAAATCAATGCTTACCCGAAGTGGGAACAGCGTTCGTCTCTGACCACATTTCTTCGATATGATGGAAAGCCCCTTTCAGTGCGAGCGACGCGTGGCTTTCTGTTGAGAACCGAAAGAGCCAAGCTTCGATTTGCAGATGGTTTTCAAGATCGGCTTCGCGAGCACCTTGCCCGAATGGAGCTTGATGTTAGTTCGAGCAGGGCCAACTTTTCTATCGCTGCGGAATGAAGATCAATCGTCCCGACGCCGAAACATCCGCGCGAATGGCGCGGATCAGACAAAAGGGTACGAAGATTGAGGTGGCGGTTGCGTTGGCGTTGCGTGATCTAGGCCTGCACTATCGCAAGAACGTCAGAAAGCTTCCTGGTAGTCCAGATTTTGCCAACAAATCGAAGCGGTGGGCGATATTTGTTCATGGTTGTTTTTGGCATCATCATACGGGCTGTCATCGGGCGACGGTCCCGAAGTCCAATCGCAGGTTTTGGCTCAACAAGTTCCGCGATAATATGCGCAGAGATGCTCGGAGCGTGCGGCTCCTCCGAAGGGAAGGATATCGAGTCGTCGTAATCTGGGAATGCCAGGAGCCGCGCATCCGAGACAAGCTAGCCAAGATCCTTGAATCGGGTAGCGTAAATTCCTGAGAGCCGGGCTATCATTCCCTCGTAATTGTAAATGTCGCCCTTCGGTGGTGCAGGTGGGATCTCGGTGAGTAGAACCGGACTGCCATCGTTTGCCATGTCGATAACGACGATGGAAATTGCATCATAACCGACGTCGCCCACTCTCGATCGGCGTGGCAGCTGCCTAATTTTGTCGATTGCAAGCTGAGCATCTCGTGGCTGTTTGTGCCGACTCCATTCCGGGTCGGATGCTCTGTTCTTCTTGTTTAGATCGGGGCTGAGATAGGTCTCTGCGACGTTCACCATCGTGAAGGCGACTGCGATGGCTTCGTCGGTCGCTCCGTGCACGGTGAGATGGGAAGAGTTGAGCTCGTCGTATAGTCGAGGAAGAGCTCGTTGATGAGCTGTCATGCAGGCCTTGGCTTCCAGAGCCATCAATACGGCACCGACTGGAGCCTGAGGAAGTAGCGGAAGTCTCTCGAACGTCGCTTGTTCTTGGGGCGTTAGGTCAATGCCGTATTCTGCTGAGATGCTGGCCAAGGTCTCTGAAGTTGCCGGCCCACCTGGTGTGCAGAGTACCAGATCGAGGTTCTTCTTGCGGTCATGGACGAAGTCGCGCATCTCGTGGTTGATGCCAAAGCAGACTGTCCCGTCTGCAACATGTCGCTTCAGAAGCGGCGTCGATGCCAATAAATCGAAAATCACTCCCCAGCAGGCAATCTTGGAATGACGGTCACTCCTAGAATGATACTGCCACGAGTTTTGGTAGCGATCGCTAATATTCGTCTTCGATAACGTTCGTACGAGGATTGTGGGCCCGTGCATTCACGCCTCGATTGTTCTGATTATCTACCTGTTTACACGTACGGCGAGGGAGATCACAAGGCCAACAGCGGCCGAAATACTTGGCGTTCTCTTTGTCGGTCTACCGCCACATCCCCCGCATCTTCGCCCCGATGTCGATCTTCGGCCCTTGTGCCGCGGAGCGCGCCGCGCCGGCCGCAGCCTTTGGCCAGGCGGTGCGCTCGAACAGATAGACGAGCGGCTCCGGGATGAAGCGGGTGCGCGAGGCGTAGACGTGACGGTCGCCCTTGGCAGCCTGGCCGTGGGTGAAGAAGCGCTGGGGAACGACGAGGTGCAGATCGTCCTTGGCCCGGGTCATCGCGACATAGAGCAGGCGGCGCTCTTCTTCGAGCTCGGCGGAGGTACCTGCGCCGAGATCGGACGGCATGCAGCCGTCGACGACGTTGAGCACGAACACCGATTTCCACTCCTGCCCCTTGGCGGAATGGATGGTCGAGAGGATCAGATAGTCCTCGTCGCGCAGAGGCGGGCCTGATTTGTCGCTGGTCGCATCGGGCGGATCGAGCGTGAGCTCGGTCAGGAATTTCTCGCGGCTGGCATAGCCGCTCGCGATCTGCTCGAGCTGCATCAGGTCGGCGCGCCGCGTCTCGGAATCCTCGTGGAGGCGATCCAGATGCGGCTCGTACCAGAGCCTTACGCGCTCGAGATCGACCGGCCATTCCGAATAGCGCAGGTTCTCGACCGTGCGGACGAAAGCGGTCCAGTCGTCGCCGGTGCGTGCCGGGACGGGAAGCTGGCCGAGCGCATGCAGCGGATCGGTGCTCTCCGCCATCTGGTCGAGCACGCGCTGCGCGGTTGCGGGGCCGATGCCGGGCAACAGATGCAGGATGCGGAAACCGGCGACGCGGTCGCGCGGGTTTTCCGCAAAGCGCAGCAAGGCCAGCACGTCCTTGACGTGGGCGGCGTCGAGGAATTTCAGCCCGCCGAACTTGACGAAGGGAATGTTGCGGCGGGTCAGCTCGATCTCGAGCGGGCCGGAATGCGAGGACGTCCGGAACAGCACCGCCTGATGCTTGAGCAGCGCGCCTTGCTCGCGGTTTGCCAGCACGGCCTCGACGATGTAGCGCGCCTGGTCGGCCTCGTCATGTACGGTGACGAGCTGCGGCTTATGCCCCGAGCTGCGGTCGGTCCAGAGATTTTTGGTGAAGCGTTCGCGGGCGAGGCCAATGACGCCGTTGGCCGCCGCCAGCACCGCTTGCGTCGAGCGGTAATTGCGGTCGAGCGTGATCATCTCCGCGCGGGGCGAGAAGCTCTGCGGAAACTCCAGGATGTTGCGCACGGTGGCGGCGCGGAACGAATAGATCGACTGCGCATCGTCCCCGACCACGGTGAGGCCGCGTCCGTCCGGCTTGAGCGCCAGCAGGATCGAGGATTGCAGGCGGTTGGTGTCCTGGTATTCGTCGACCAGGACGTGGTCGAAGCGGCCGCCGATCTCCTCGGCGATCAGCGCATCGCTCATCATCTGCGACCAGTACAGCAGCAGATCGTCGTAATCGAGCACGTGCTGGGCCTGCTTGGCCTCGACGTAAGCGGCGAACAGCCCCTTCAGCTCGGAGGCCCACCCGGCACACCAGGGATAGTGCGCGCCCAACACCTTCTCGATCTCCATCTCGGCGTTGACGCAGCGCGAGTAGATCGAGAGACACGTGCCCTTGGCGGGAAAGCGGCTCTCGGTCTTCGACAGGCCGCGCTCGTGCCGGACCAAATTCATCAGGTCGGCGGAATCCTCGCGGTCGTGAATGGTGAAGGCGGGATCGATGCCGATCCGCTCGGCATATTCGCGCAGCAGGCGCGCGCCGATGCCGTGGAAGGTGCCGGCCCAGGTCAGGGCGTCGCGCATGATCGTGGCGTTGTTCTCCCCCAACACCTTGCGGGCGATGCGCTCGACCCGGCCGGCCATCTCGGCTGCCGCGCGGCGGGAAAAGGTCATCAAGAGGATGCGGCGCGGGTCGCTGCCTGCGACGATCAGATGCGCGACGCGATGGGCCAGCGTGTTGGTCTTGCCGGAGCCGGCGCCGGCAATGACGAGCAGGGGGGCGCCCACGGTCGCACCATCGGCCACGCCATGCTCGACGGCGCGGCGCTGCTCCGCATTGAGCGTGTCCAGATATGTCGCCACGAATCGCCCCGGTGAAAGGGTGAGAGTCGGCGATCTCGCCGCGAATCGCAATGCGGCTGGACCGAACCGATGCTAAGACCTAGGGGGAAAGATGGTCCCAAGTTCCAGCCCAAAAAGTGCACCCGGCATGACCGAGCTCAAGCCCGACCAGTTCGAGATGCGGCGGCTGGAATCGCTCAGCAATACCATTTTCGGCGTCGCCATGACGCTTCTGGCCTACGACCTGCCGAAGGCAGCCGTGTTTACCGGCGCACCCGACTGGAACGATCTGGCCCGGGTCTATTCGGGCAAGTTGATCGGCTTTGCGCTCAGCTTCATCATTGCCGGCGTATTCTGGATCAGCCATCACCGCCGGCTGGCGCGCCAGCCGGTGGGCAGCCGCGGGGCGGTGATGCTCAATCTGTTTTTCCTGCTTTCGATCGTGCTGCTGCCGGTCACCAACGGCCTCTACACCAACTATCCCTCGAGCAGCGCGGTCGCGGTGCTCTATGGCCTGCATCTGAGCGCGATCGCCGGCCTCAATGCCTGGCTGTGGTGGAGGATATTGGGCGGCTGGAGCCATGAGATCATGGCTTCTTTGTTTCCGCTGCTCGTGTTCATTCCGGGCACGATCGTGGCGGCCTTCGCGCCGCACGCCGCGCCCTTCCTGTGGTTCATGGCCTTCGGCGGGCTCCTGATCCAGCGCTTCTACGGCGCGGGAAGCAAGGCGTGAGGTGAGGCTTCACCCGGACGTCGCGCCGAACCCATCGGCCGGCACGTAAAGCTTGACCGGGCGGATCTCGTAGACCGCGGTCGGATTGACCGCACGCAGCTTCCGCGCCGCCGCGATCGCTTCGTCCTCGCTGGCGCATTCCATCAAGTGGAAGCCGAGAAGCTGCTCCTTGGTCTCTGCAAACGGCCCGTCCAGCACCATGCCCGCGCCGGGGCCGCGCAAGGTGCGGGCCTTTCGGGTCTCATCCAGGCGGGCGGCTGGCCCGAACTGTCCGCTTGCCCGCAGGGGCGCCTGAACCTCGATGACTTTGGCCACGACCGCGGCGTCCTGCTCCGGCGTCCAGGACAGGATCTCGTCTTCCACGTGGTAGGCCAGGATCGCGTAAAGCATCGTTCCCTCGTTGTTTTTCTGCACAGATCCAAAGGACGTAGCAGCACGGGCGGTACCGACAATCCCCGGGAAGAGATTCCAGCACAAAATATTGCGTGCTCCGGCCGCGACGAAACCGTCCTGAAACCCGATTGCGCCCTTGCCGTGTGAACGCCGCCGAAAGCGGTTGCGACTGATGACCACAACAACAAGATGTCTGCTGGAGGCGGCTATGTCGGGTCACATCATCAAGTCCGTTTGCAAGATCATCTGCGACGCGCGTCGGACCGGACAATCGGAGACGGCCGATCTGCACGACCAGAGCGGCCATCACCGCTATTACGGCAGCTCGGCCGAGAACGGCGGCGAGCGCATCGTGGAAACCAGGCGCGGCAAGCGCCCCCGCGCCACCAATGTCTGCGGCTTCTGAAGCCTTCAAGCCGAACGTCGAGTCGACATGAATGTCCTGCAAATATCGATTGCGGCGATGCCGTTCCTGCTCGCGCTGACGAGCCGGATGGGCAAGGCCATCGTGCCTTGTCTGCTGACGAGTATCGTCACGGTGCTGCTCGGCGCGGAGCCTCACCGCGCCGTCGTGGCCTGGTGCGTCGGCATGCTGATTGCGGCCGTTGCGCTACGCGAGCGGCTTCGCGCGGGCTGACACGGCGGTCGTCACTTCCCGCTCAAGACCTGCTTGACCAGGGCCTCGCGCAGCGCCGCCAGCTCGCCGCTCGCCTCCATCTGAGCGATCACCTTGCCGACTTTCGGCACCAGATCGCGATGGCGTTCGTGCAGGTAATGGTAGATGTAAATGCGCTCCAGCGGCGGCGAGAGCGGGTAGATCCTGTCCTGCAGATTGAGCTTCCTCACCGCGGCGAGCCCGCTGAAGAGGTCCGTGACCATCACGTCGAAACGGTCGGCGTCGAGCATCTCGACCATGTTGTCGAGGCCAGTGGTGGCCGTGACGCGGGCCATGCCGCGCGTGCCCGCTTCCGAGGAGCCGACGCCGCGGACGATGCCGATGCTGTAGTCCTTGATCGAATCCCAGCCTGCGACCTCGAACCGGAGCCTGGTCGCGAACACTGCCGGCTCGATGTAGTTGATCGCCGGCGTGACCTGGACCAGCGTCGGGTAGTCCCGCGAGAGCGTGCCGATCCGCTGGATCTCGCCATCGACCTCGCCGGCGCTCGACAGCGCGAGCGCGCGCTTGCCGGGGACGTCCTCGAACTCCAGCCTGATGTTCAGCTTGGCATAGACGGCGCGCAGCATCTCGCCGCCGACATATTGATCGGGGATGTCGGCGATCCGCGCCAGCCGGATCGTGTCCTGCGCCTGGGTTGGACCGGCTGCGAGCAGCGACAGGCAGGCGACGACTAGCCGCCACATCAGGCGTCTCCCTCGGTCGTGCATTGCTACCCCTGGATTCGGACTCCGGCGCGATCTACCGGAAGTTGGCGCCTCAAGCGCTGGCCGCAACGAACCCGCTCGCTCGTCCTGCGAGTCACACCGGACTTTCACCGATGTCATTCTAGCACGCGCGGTGCTAGTTTGCGCGGGAATCCTGCTGCCGGGCGGAAGACATGACCGGTTGACCTCAAGCCGCCTGCGGGCCGGCAGGGTGATTGCGCATCGGGCCGGAGCAGAGAGCCGCCATTTCGGGGGACGTGGTGCATGGCCAACGCAGGTGACGAGGACCCCAAGCGCAGCCGCGTCGTTGCGCCGGCGGCTGCGAAGCCGGGCCTGGCCGGCATCGGCGCCGCGCTTGCGCCTCCGATGTCCGCATCTCTGCTGGCGCGGCTGTTCAACTGGACGCGCAGCGGCGTCGGGCCACGGCTTCTCGCCGCCGTGCTGCTGTTCTCCTCGGTCGTGACGCTGACGCTGACTGCGCTCCAGCTCTATCTCGATTATGATCGCGAGGTCGGGCTGATCGAGACGCGGCTCGACGAGATCGGCCGCAGCACGACCGGCAGTCTCGGCGAGAGCCTGTGGAATCTCGACCAGAACCAGCTCAAGCTCCAGCTCGACGGCATCCTGCGGCTGCCCGACATCCGCGCCGCCGAGGTGCGCGAGATTGCCGATCGTCCCAATCCGATCCGCATCGCGGTCGGCGAGCCGGGCACCCGCTCGATTGTGACGCGCGACTATCCCTTGAATTACGGCGTGCAGGGAAGCGTACGCGAGATCGGCGTGCTCCACGTCGAGGCCACGCTGACCGACGTTTATCAGCATCTGCTCAACCGGGCCCTGGTCATTCTGGCGAGCCAGGCAGCAAAGACGTTCCTCGTCTCCTTGTTCATCATCTACATGGTCCATCTGCTGGTGACGCGGCATCTGGTCGCCATCGCCGAGTTCGTCAGCAAGTACAACCTGGCGCGGCCGCCGCCGCCTTTGCGCCTGGAGCGCCGGCCGCCCTACGACGCCGACGAGCTGGACAAGGTGATCGAGGCCTTCAACGCCATGTGCGCGAACCTCGAGCGGGCCTATGGCGAGCTGCGCGAAGCCAATGCCAATCTCGAACGCGACCTGACCATCCGCCGGCGCGCCGAAGCGGACGCACGGGCGAGCGAAGAGCGTTTCCGCGACTATGCCGAGACCGCCTCCGACTGGTTCTGGGAGACCGGGCCGGACCACCGGTTCACCTACCTCTCCGACCGGGTGGTCGCCTTCGGCATGGATCCCAAGGTGCGGCTCGGCACGCGCCGCATCGATACCGCGCTCGACCGCGAGACCGAGGCGGAGAAATGGCGCGCGCATTTGGCGACGCTGGACCGTCACGAGCCGTTTCGCAAGTTCGAATACCGCGGGCGCGACACTACCGGGCGGACGCATCATTTCAGCGTCAACGGCAAGCCGGTCTTCGACGCCGACGGACGCTTCACAGGCTACCGCGGCTCCGCGACCGACCTCACGGAGCAGCACGAGACCGAGGAGCGGCTGCGCCAATCCCAGAAGATGGACGCGATCGGCCAGCTCACCGGTGGCGTCGCGCACGACTTCAACAACGTGCTCACGGTCATCACCGGCACCATCGAGATCATCCAGGACGGGCTTGTGGACAAGCCCGAGTTCGCTGCGATCGCGCAGCTGATCGACGATGCGGCCGCGCGCGGCGCGGAGATCACCTCGCAGCTCCTGACCTTCGCGCGCCGCCAGCCGCTGGAGCCGCGCGAGATCGACGTCAACGCCCTCGTGGTCGAGACGGCGAAGCTGCTCAAGCCGATCCTCGGCGAGCATATCGAGATCGAGACCCGGCTTGCCGACGACGTCTGGTCCGCGATGGCCGATCCCTCGCAACTGTCCTCCGCGATCGTCAACCTCGCGGTCAATGCGCGCGACGCGATGCCGGGCGGCGGCAGGCTCACCCTGGAGACGGCGAACCGCGAGCTCGACGGCACGAGCAGCTCCGGCGACGGCGTGGGCCGCGCCGGCGATGGCGATGTCCTGCGCGGCGCCTTCGTGATGGTCGCAGTCAGCGACACCGGTCACGGCATTCCGGCCGACATCCGCGAGCGTGTGTTCGAGCCGTTCTTCACCACCAAGGGTGTCGGTCGCGGCACCGGGCTCGGGCTCAGCATGGTCTACGGCTTTGCCCGCCAGACCGGCGGCACCGTCGCCATCGAGAGCGAGGAGGGGCAGGGCACGGCGATGCGCCTGTTCCTGCCGCGGTCGAAAGGCGAGGCGCCGACGAGGACAGTCCCGGTCCAGCCGCTCGCCACGACACGCGGACACGAGACGATCCTCGTGGTCGAGGACGATCCGCTGGTGCAGGGCTATGTCATCGCCCAGCTCGGCAGCCTCGGCTATCGCACGCTGGTGGCCGGGGACGGCGCGTCCGCGCTGGCGCTGGTCGACCAGGGCGCCAGGTTCGATCTGCTGTTCACGGACATCATCATGCCCGGCGGCATGAACGGGCGGGCATTGGCCGATGCGGTCAGGCAGCGCCGGCCGGGCGTGCGCGTGCTCTTCACCTCCGGCTACACCGACAACGCCATCGTCCACGAAGGGCATCTGGATCCCGGCGTGGCGCTGCTCGGCAAGCCCTACCGGAAGTCGGAGCTGTCGGAGAAAATTCGCGAGGTGCTGGCGGGCGAGCCGCCGGGTTGAGCTGCGCGAGCAACAAAAAGGCGCGGCGGGGAGGCCCCGTCGCGCCCGATTCTTGCTCGCTGGTCCAGGGCTGAGAGCGCCCCGATGCCAGGCCCTTATTCAGAGCTTAGCGGGCGATCCCAGCGAGGTGACAGCGCTTGGTAAAAGACACTGGATCACCTCCTTTCGTTGGTTTCGGAAGACCTCAATATAGGCGGCATTGCCGCCGCTGTTAAGGGGCAGTGGCTTTCCGGAGGAACCAGGCCGTCCGCAAAGGCCGCCGATGACGCCGGAAAGCTGTGTCCTGAACAGTTGAGACCGCCGCCCGGCCGTGTTAGGGAGCCCCCTGACGCGGGTGTAGCTCAATGGTAGAGCAGCAGCCTTCCAAGCTGAATACGAGGGTTCGATTCCCTTCACCCGCTCCACTTCTAAGAGTGAATTCTTAGAAAAACGCAGAAATATCTGCTATTCTAGGCGATGTGCAGTGTCGACGTACGGAAAGCGTGCAACTTTTCGTCCAACAAAACGTCCAACACGGTCGCCCAAATGCCCGATTTTCTCACCCGCCGCCACAACACCTGGCACTTCGTCCGCCGCGTGCCGATTGAGTACGCTGCCCTTGATCCACGCCGCATAATCAAGCACTCGACAAAGGTCCGAATAGCCGAGGATCGTGCCGGTCGACGGGCGACGCGCGTGGCGATGAAGCTCAATGAAGAGCTGGAGGCTTACTGGCGCACCCTGTCCGAAGGGAAGTCCAAATCCAAGTCCGACGCCTATGACGAGGCCAAGCGCCGAGCCCGCGCCTTGGGCCTCGATTTCCTCGACAACTCTCAGATCGTCGTGATGCCGCTCGCCGGCCAGGTCGAGCGGGTCGAAACCCTCGTCGGCAAAGGAGGCATGAAAGACGACGGCGTAACCGCGGCCGTCCTTGGAACTCAACAGCGTCCGGTGCTGATGCTCTCGGAGATATTCAGGGAATACGAAGCGGTCACCAAGGACGAGGTGCAAGACTACTCTCCACACCAACTGCGCATATGGCGGAACGCGCGCGATCGCGCGGTCAAGCGTTTCGTCGACCTCATCGGAGACAAACCCGTCACCCAGCTCACGGACGAAGACGCCATGACCTATACTGATGATTGGCGTGATCGGGTCGTTGCCGGCGAAGTGACGGCCAAGACCGCGAACAGGGATATTGGTCAGCTCAGCGGCATGCTGAAAACACTTAACAGGCGGCGCCGGCTCAAGCTGCGGAACCTGTTTGAGGGTCTGAAACTGCGCAACGAGATCGAGCGATCCCGTAAACCATTCGACCCGGAATTCATTCAAAAGAAGCTGCTCGCCACAGGCGCGCTGGACGAACTCAATGAGGACGCCCGCCACATCTTCTACATCATGGTCGAGACCGGCCTACGCCTGTCGGAGATCGCCAACCTTCGCGCGAAGACTATTCATCTCGATGCCAAAATTCCGTACGTCAGCGTGGAGGCAGACGAACGCAGGCTGAAGACCAAGGATTCACAACGCGAGATACCGTTGGTCGGTGTTGCGCTGATGGCGATGCGAAAGCATCCGGATGGCTTTCGGAGATACCGCGACAACACGTCTAGCCTTTCAGCTAATGTCAACAAATACCTCAAGAACCATGGCTTGCGTCCTAGTCCGCAGAATACGGTCTACTCATTGCGACACAGCTTCAAGGATCGTCTCGTCGCAGCGGAAGTGCAGGATAGCATGATCGATGCGCTGATGGGTCACAAGCCGCGTGGTTCTAAATATGGTGACGGGCCCACGCTATCGCTCAAGCTCAAGGTGTTGGAGCAAATCGCTTTCAAGCCGCCTTCGCGGGTATAGGCCAGCAGTCGCTTCCTCGCTCGGGACTTGGTGTCTTCTTTTTTCTTGAGCTCTTCTAGATTCCGCTCAAGGCTTTCGTAGAGCGGAAGATGCACGTCACCGTCGCGTTCAATCAAAAAAGCAAGCACGAGCAACGCGCGCTCGGCGCGTTCTATCATAGAGAGTTGCTCGTGCTCGCGTTCTGACATGGTGGGTGTCGGGACAGATCGACAGAACTCAGGATGGGTCTGCGGGTGGTTGACGCAGGCGGCGCGACCTTTGATTGCGGCGACGTCTCGGAGTGATCTGAGCCGTCTCGCCGTCTGCGTCGGCGGTCTGGCCTCGCACTACCAATGCAAGCAGCGGCTCTGGCGCGGTCAGCATAAGCTTGCTCTGGTTGTTTCCCTCATCGTCGTTCCAGGCCATCCGACTGAGAAACTGCTTGCTTGGTTTGAAGCTCTCCGTTGGCGCGAAGAGCTCGACCCGGAAGGCGATGTTTGGATTGACACCGACCCGGTCAGCCTCGATCCACCGGAAGCCATGGGCCTTCGTTAGATCCTCCGGTGTTTCTTCGGACAAGACGCTTACGCGGTCGCGCAGGACGATCCGGGTCTTGAATTCTTTCTGCGTATTGAGTGGTTCGCCCGATGATGGTGCAAAGGGTTCGAACAATGTGATGCGCTCGATGGGCAGTAGGTGCTTCGAGACGCGAACGACGTTTTCCATGCTTGGCCTCCTTGAGTGATATCCGCAATCACACCTCGGCGAAGGCATCGCGAGCAACTGAACGCTTTCTTGCAAAAGTTTTTTCTGATGAAGAATGTCGATGCCGGCGACGATGTTGCTTTTGCAAAGCTGAGTAATTGCCGTAGGCTGTAAGAGAGAAAGTGTTTCGGCGAGAAGTCGCTTACAGAGATCGAGGTGCGTGCGTGGCAAAGCCAGCAACGTCGGGCCGATCAACTGACGCGTTCGCTGCTGATGTGCGGACGGTCTATGAGGCGCTCATTGCGAGCCGTAACCGGCTTGCCGATCTTCCGCCGCTGACGACACAGGACCTTGAAGACGTCGCCCTGGCCATGAACGAACTTGTCTGGCTGGTGATGACGCCGCCGGGCAGGGCAAAGCCAGCTCTTGATGTCGGCGGTTCGGTGCTCGCCAACCTCACGGAAGCTGCCCGGGATCGTGACCTCGATCTCTATGCCACGACGGTCGCGGTCGTTGCCCGGAAGCTCGGTCAGAGGAGCCGGTCCGGACCCTTGAAGGTGGACCAGCTGGCCGTCGTCGGAGAAGCGCTCGACGCCCTGACCTTTGACTTTGCGGAGCCCAAGAAGGCGACCCTCTCGGCGCTCCGCGAACTCCGATCCGACCTCGATGCCCGCATCGCCTACGTCACTGCCTTTCGGGAGAAGGGTTACCGGTTTCAGGCGAGGCCGGAACTATACGCCGACCGCAAGGACAAGTCGGAGGGACCGGACCGCTTCTTCCGGCGGGTGTACGGCGACCACGCCCGGCGGGGCCTGACCCAGGCGGATGTCAGGGGCGTTGACCCGGCCTACTACAACGTCCTCCACGTCTGGTGTACTCGCCACAAGCGGAAGCTTTCAACGTTCCTCGCGCCCAGCCGGCGGTCGCGAGGCCGTTGAGGCGGCGGCGCGAAACGGCCCGAAATCGAGCCCAAACCCCCGGTTTTCCCAAACCCATAAGTGCGCCTACCCGGATTTTTCCCAATCCATCCCGGATTGGCCGTTTTCCCCCGCGCCGCCGCTCCCCCCCGCTTTCACCCGCCGCTATTCCGCCTGCTGCCACCCTGATGGTTTGCCGTTTTGCGGTGTCCGTTCACCGGATCGTGGCGCTTGTGAGCTTTGACCCCGGACGGTTGTTGCGCGAGGCAGGAATGGCCAGCCCCGCCTTGGTGAGCGGGCACAAAAAAACCCGCGACGTTGCCGCCGCGGGGTTGAGGTGGGTGGCGGTATCAGGCCGCCATCTGGTCCAGCGGATAGGGCTGGAACTGCATGTCGTCGGTGACCGCGATGAACAGCGGCTTGAACGTCATGTGCTCGCCTTCGCCTTCGCTGAGGGCGATCAGCGAGCAGGACTTGCCGTCCTTCAGGCAATTGATGAGGACGAAGGGTTCGCCGGTCTCGCTGGCGTGCTTGACGCCGCGGAAGGCCTCCACGACCCACGGCTCGAACGGCTTGGCGGACCCGTCGGCTTCGACCGGAACGAGGACGCTATGCGCCTTGATCGCCGGCCTATCGCCACGCCTTGAGGTTGGCCGGTTGAGGAACCGGCAGGTTGCTTCCATCTGGCGGAGGAGGTCGTGCAGCGAGATCATGACGCGTCTCCGTCGCTTTCAGATGGCGGCAGAAGCACGAGCCTGCCGGTGGTCGGCAGTGCATCGAGCTCGATCGACAAGCCGCCGTCGCGATGATGCGACCAAGCGGCGCCGATGCGCGTCCAGACCGCTTTTTGCTGCCCGTCGCGCTGACGCACGGCATAGGCGATGAGTGTTGGTTTCTTCATGAGAGTTTCCTTTTCGGTTTGCGCCGCGCAGGGATTGCGTGGCGACTGAAAGTCGATTGGCCGGGGCGCGCCCTTAAGGCGGGCTCAAGGCTGGCGTCAGCCACCCGCGCCAGCGGGTTGCCTTGAACCCGCCTTAGCGCTCCGGCACGATCTTTCAGTGCAGCCACGCCCGAACGCCGCCGCGAACCGAAAAGGAAACGATCATGTCGAGCCCCGCGCAGGTCCTGACCGCGCACGGCGTGACATGCGGTACTCGGGCTTGATTGCGACGAGCTTGCCTTTCATCGCGCGCTTGATGTGCTGCTCCACGACCGCGCGCGCAAACGCATCGGGCGTGAGGCCAGGCACAAGATCGCCGCCAAGCCCGAGAAAACTCCTGTAGCCGGTCTCGCTGATGAAGGGCTCGTCGCGGCGAACGGCATGCGCGAACAGACCCGGCCAGACGCAACAGCTTCCCGCGATCCCGTACAGGCCCTCCATGTCGATCCGCACGCGCGTGGTACCGATGGTGATCTCGAAGGAGCCGCTTTGTCCCCAGAGCGGGACAGTGTCTTTCGGGGCGCGCGTCAGCCGGTCGAGCATGCAGCCGGATGAATCAACATCGGCAAGGTAGCCGTACTCAAAACCGTTGAGCTTGAGCGCGAGAAGCTCCGCTTCGTCCTTGATGGCGGTAATGGATGCCAGATCAGCCGCCAGCATCGCAGCATGATGCCGCTTGAGCAGGCCCCGGAAGAACGGCACGCCTTCATGCATTGATGTGGGAAGATGGGCGGCCTTTCTCTCAAGCGTGCGGACGCTGTTGGCTTCGTCGGTTTTGACGAGCAAGGCTTCGAAGTCGAGCTGTGCGGACGCGCGCTTCATGTCTGCTCTCCCGCCCGTTCGAACAGGCGCACCGTGCCGACAAGGCCGCAGCCGGTGCAGATGGCAGGGCTTTGCGGGCAGAACTCGTGGTCACCGTTGGTGGCAAGATCGGTATCGGTGCCGTCTTCGGTCACGCGGGCCCAGACATGCATCGCAATTTCAATGCGGTCATCTGCCCCGCATTTGGGGCAGATGAGATCGAAGAAATTAGACATGGCGCCTCCTTCTACGTGACAATTTGCTGATGGATGCGTGCCAGTTCGGCGTATTCGGAGAGCGTCTTGTCCGGGTCGAAATGCAGATCGCGCTCGATGCCGATGCTGAGGGGCCCTGTGTATTCTTCAAGCTCGGAAATCCGCACTGGCCCTAGTTCTGGCGATCCCATGCCGAGATCGCAGAGGCCGAATGCGATGTCATTGTCTTCGGGATCAAGTTCGGTGAGCAGCCACGTTGCCGCGCCGCACGGGTTGAAGAGCTTGACCACCGGCTTGTAATCGACGGTGTCTTGATCCTTGGCGGACAGCTCCCAGTTCGTGCGCCCGTTCTCAAGCATGATGCGCTTGAGCTCTTCAGGAATGAGGGACATGGTTTTTCCTTTCGTCTATGGTTTTGAGCGCGAGCAAGGCCGCGCTTAAAACCATGGACAGCCCCTTGCGGAGGAACGCCGCACGGGCTCAAGCCTTCGCGGGGGTGGGTCCGCACGAGGGGCCCCATTCGAAAGAAACAAAAAAACAAGCATGGGGATGCGTGTGGATGCCCTCGCGAACTTCAGCGAAGGGCTTGAACCCGTGCGGGGTTTCCCGCTTGTTTCATCGAAGCACACCAGCGCAACAGGCGAGGATCGATACCCGAAGGGCCGAGACGCCAAAGGCGGCTCGGTGAGCGAAGCGAAGAGAGCCGTGCGGCCCGAGGACTTCGGCCGAGGGCTGTCGCCCCCTTAAAAGAAACCATCAAACCGCAAAGGCATTATAGATCGAATAGACCCTTGATCCTGAGGGCGCGCAGGTTTGCGGGATCGCGGAATGGAATGAAGGAGAGAATGATGGCGGTTGTGTTTATCGAGCCAAGGCCCAAGGGGAAGCCTGAGGGCAGTAAGATCGAGGACTACGTGGTCGAGGATCACGCCGACCATGCGCTTGGTACGTTCCCGACGCAGGAAGCAGCGATCAAATGGTCGCGGGAGCACGGGCACACGCCGCATGTGGCGCGGGTCCGGCACCTCAACGACAAGAAGAAACCTGATCAGTGGCGTACGGCTTAGCGGGCCGGCTGCAATCAGCCACCCGGTCCATTGAGCTGGAGGATCGCCGAGTTCAGTGTCAGCGCGAACGTGATCCATGCAGCGTAAGGGACAAATAGCAGGGCCGCGAGGCGGTCGCGGCGAAGCCCCACTCCGATGAATGCCAGGATGCAAACAAGCATCAGCGCGATGATGATGAGCGCTGCGCGAATCGCGTGCAGCGAGAAGAAGGTCGGCGACCAGAGAAAATTGAGGACGAGCTGCGCGATCCAGACTACGGCCATCCGGTCGTTCCAGCCATTCCGCGTCACGCGCCATCCTGCAATCGCGATCACGATATAAAGGACCGTCCAGGCCGGGCCGAATACCCAGTTCGGCGGATTGAAGGACGGCTTGGCGAGAGCTGCGTACCACGGCCCCGGAATATTGAGCACGCCAATGAGAAGACCGCCGCCGACGGTGACAATAAGAAACAGGACAAGACGAAGAGTGTTGCGGTTCACGCGTGATGGCTTTCCGGGACAAGCAGCTTTGGTAAGGATGACTCTACGGTAAGTCACATCAAGCGGCGATGGTTTCCTGAAGCGGCGGCCGCGCGTCCCGTTTCCGGTTCATCGGGTTCAGGAGCTGCCTCGCTACCCGCGCATCGCATACTCGGACCGTCGATATCCTGACCGTTAGCGCATCAAGACATTTTAGGGTCACGGCACTTCAGAAACTTGTCCGTGGTCTCAGGAATCGTGCCGGGCTTTGGCTGCTTCCTGAAGGCATCATCGGGCGGGCTCGCTTGGCCGGTTTCAAGATTTTGCTGACCGGCAGTGAGCGCGTCTATAACGGTCTTCTCCCCGCTTTCCGAGATCTGAAACTGCTTGCGCTCGGTCGGCTTTTCCTTGTCGTCGCTCTGGTGAGCATCCGCCGCCCAGACCCAGACGCGCTTGCCATTCTCGGCCTCGTACTCGAAGGTGGTGCCGTCAATCTGCGGCACGCCGGGACGCGGGAGCGCGTCGCGTTCTCCTACGTATGTTCCGGCCTTGATCTTCGGCAGCAGATCGCCCACCCCGGAGTTGGAAGCGGCCTCAACGAGGCATTCGTATTTCGATCTTGGCTTGTCGTCGTCCGGCATAAAGTCCGATCAGGCTGAAGACCGCTAATATAAAGCAAAGGCTTGAAAGCGCCGTTAATCCGCGCTTTTTCAAGCAAAACAACGTATTAGCAGGCGCCCTTGATCATGAATCGTGGGGCGGCCTTAGCCTCCGCCCTGGAGGCCGTGCAGGTAATCCGCGGCCCGCTGGGCATGCGCCGCAGCGGTGAAGATCGCGCGCTTGTCGTGCAGCAGCACTTCCAGCCAGGTGTCGATATACGAGGCATGATTGGGCATCACCTCCGGCGTCAGCTCCAGAGCCGAGCAGAGGAAAGCCGCACCGAGCTCCGCAACGAGCTCTTCCATCGCATAGCCTTCATCGCCGAAGCGCTTGCGGTCGAAGGTCCGGTCGAGCCGGGATTTGTGCGACGTCCAGTGCACCGTCTCGTGTGCGCGCGTCGCATAATAGCTGAGAGCATCGCGGAATATTTCGAAGGGCGGCATCTGGATATAATCGTCTCCGCCTGCGTAGTAGGCCTTATCACCACCGTGCCGGACCTCGGCCTTCACCGCATCAAGAAAGCTCTCGGCCTTCGCAATGCGTTCCGGAGCCTCGGGCAGGGCGGTTGCCTGCGGCCGGTATTGCTCCGGCAGGCCATCGATCTGGTCGGCATTGAACACGACGTAGCCACGCAGGTAGTGGATCTCGCGTGGGTCATCCTCGCCGCCTTCGCCTTCCGAAGGCTTGTTCAGAGTGCCAGCATAGACGACAAGCTCGCCCGTCTCGCCTCGTCTCACCTGTCCGCCCAGCTCATGAGCCTGGCGGTACGTCATCCAGCTTGGCGATGAATAGCCACGCCCGACCGAAGCCATCCAGAGCGCAATCACGTTGATGCCTTTGTAGGGCAAGCCGTTGTGACGCAGGGGCATCTGCACGCGGCCGTTAAGATGCGATGCATGCCAGGGCTTGATCCATGGCAGCACACCGCGCTCCAGCTCGGCCACGATCTGGTTCGTGACGCGTGCATAGATGTCGCGGCGCGGCGTTGAGGAATTTTCGGGATTCATGGGCTGTCCTTCCGTTGAAGTCCGCACGCCAATCGTGCGGATCGTGGTTCGGAAAGCCGGAGCGGATTGGCGGGGCTGTCGGGACTGCGTCTTCGCACCGCCGGAGGCGGCGCGAGCTGCACAAGCCGCCGGCACAGCCGGCGCGCGCGGAAGCGAGCGGTCTCGACAGCACCGGCCCGCTCTGGCCCGCTCCCACGATTGATCGCACGATGTGCGGGCTGCAAGGTTTGACAGCCCATCCCGAATGAACCGCCGGGCAAGCAACTCTGCTCGATCCGGGGCTTGCGAAAGCTTCATCGGGTGCTGTCTAGTGCGCCCATGGCACCCAAACCTCCACCCGGCTGGATCAGCGACGGCGAGAAGTACGCGCTTCTCGGCCTGAACATAAAGGTCACGGACCCTAAGGTCGGGCACCTCGATCTTGAGCCCAATTTCCAGATCATCGGCGGCGCGGACTTCAAGGTGCCGGATGAATGGCGCGAATGGCTGGGAAGCATCCGCGTCGAGGAAGTCGAAGCCTGCGATCTCTTCATCGCCTGCAAGCTTCGCTCGGCGACGCCCGACATTCTGGACGGCGAGAATATCCTGCTCGCCAACCGGCTATGGGCCTTCTACCGGGGCCTGCTCCTCAGCAGCACCTTCGCAACCGCCCACAAGCCGGTCATCCTGACAGGATCATGCCGCGATGGCGAAGTGGGCTTGAGGCAACAGCAGGATCTCGACCCTCCGGTCCCGAACGACTTCCGTCCATACCCCGATGTCACGGCGGAGCAGTTCGAGGCGGCGGCGGCGACCGCCGGGCAATATGAGCGGATGTTGGCCACACGGCAGGGCAGCAATCGCTGGCGCTTCAATCGCGTGCTTCACCTCTACTGCCATACGCGGACAGAAGCGGACCTCCTTAAGCGTATCCACCAGTACGCCCGCTGCATCGACGGCTTCGTCACCACGGGCCCCGGCCAGGGCCGGAAGGATTTCAGGAGCCGCACGCAGCTATTCATCGGTCCGCGCCATCAGGACCTCATGGGTGAGATTTACGACGTGCGCAGCTCGGTCGAGCACCTGCATGAGGACCGCTATCTCGATCCGCTGACGCGGCCTACACAGGTCAACCTCACCAAGAAGGAAGCCATCATCGAGCACATCGCCCGCACGACGCTCGCCCGCATCGTACTGAACGATCGCCTCTGGCCGTACTTCACGAGCAAGACCGCTCTCGGCGACTTCTGGAATAAACCGGCCGATGAGCGTCAGGCGATCTGGGGACAGCCGATTGATCCCATGGATGCTCTGGCGGAGTTTGACGAGCGATATTTGCCGGATCTCTGAAGGGCGGCGCCGGTAGTTCGAGCCAGGAAGCACCGCCAACCAGCTTTTTGTGCCAATTAACAAAGGAAAATATGCGTATTTCTGGTTGCAAGACAGAAAGTTACGTGTAGAACCGACAAAAAGACGTTTTTTCGCGTTCCTTTGGGGGAGGAAAACGCTTTTCATGAAGGCATTTTTTGTTGCGGCCTGGAGGCTCCTATCGCGTCGAATGACGCTAACCCTCGGCCTGGCGACGGTGATCGCGGCAGGGGCCATTGTGTATTACGACTACACGCACCCAGGCTCCGAATCCCACGAGCGGGATCACATCATCCTGGTGGCCATTCTCACCCTTGTACTCCCGATCGCCGTCGCGATTGTGATTCTCTGCGACACAGCGGCGGACTGGCTTAGAGAGTCCCCCGAACCCTTTGCCAAGCGGATCACGGATGAAGTCGGAAAAGCAGTCTGGGCGGACAGCGCTTCCTCCGATTCCTTCGCGCGAAGCATCGCGCGGGAGACCGTATCGCTTCTTCCGTCTAACTTCGAGATAAAGAAATTCGGGAATGCGGTGGAGTTTGCGGAATTCCGATTGCGGCTTGTCTCCGACCTTCAAAGCGCGAGCCTCCTTGATCCGATCTATTGCACGTCGCACCTGAACCTGTTCGCGAAACCGGACGGCGGATCGCAGCCGACGCGGGACCGGGTTGCTCAGATCAATCGGCCATTCTTCGAAAGGCTTTCGGAGCTTGCGCTTGAAGGTAGGCGCGGTGGATTGCGCTTGATCTTGCAGTACACCGACGACGAAGTGGATCTCTTGGAAAAGGAGCTAACGGACCGCCTGGCAATTTTCTGGAAGATCGCGCGGGAGCGCGAGAAACTGGACTGGGCTGATCGCGAGTTCGACGTGACGCGCATGGTGGCGACCATGTCGAAGGACTACTTCGTGATCGGCGATCACATCTTCAAGACGATTCGAAAGACAGAGCGATCCAGGCAGGCGGCGTCGCATATGTATATACGCAACGCAGATATTGCAGCTTCCTATCGCGAGTGGATGGAAGACTTATTCTACTACGGCCATCAGGGTGGGAAGAATCCATCGACCGATAAATACGGGATTGCCGCGCTTTTTGAGAAGATCAAGCAGTCTCAGAGCGCCGGCAAGTAACCTTGCTCCAGCTCGCGCCGCGCCTTGCGATAGTTCGGGTTCGGCCGCATCATAAAAAGGATTTCAGGGTGTTCGATCACATAGCCGATGTCTTCTGAGCGGCCAGTGATCTTACCAATCATCGCGGCGCGGTCATCCCTTGGGACGGACAGGAACAGCCGGAGCCCGAAATCGTCCGGATCAATGTAGGCAAAGCGATTGGGGGTGTAGTGAAGGTCGAGCCTGTCGATCGCTGCTGGCACATCATAAAAATCGGAATTGAAGAAGGCTGCCAGAGCCGATGGCAAATTGATGCCGTGGCGGAACTTGATCGCCAGCGCATCGAGGTTGGTATCGAGCGGGTGAGGCCCAACGGAAAGATCGCTCCCGGCGACGCCGAACGTCGTCGCGAGAACGTGAATTTCACGGTCATCGAGGGGCGCGCTGGCGCGCTGCTCGGCGGTGATGGTAACTTCCGGAGGGGTCATGGCGGCGTTGCGTGAGACCGAAACCATTTCGGCGAACTCCGGGAAGTTTGAGGGAAACTCGCTCCGAAAGCGTCAAAAACAATGGTTAACGATAGCTGATTCAACTCAGGGTTTGGAACTCGGTTCAGGGAAGCCAGTGGCGAATTGGCCGGGAGTGTTGCTTCGGGGTCACAGAACCAGGCTTCGCAGATAATGCGGGCCTCAAGGCGGCGCCAGACGGCCGCCAGGATGAACTTCCTGTGAAATTCAGGATAGCACGTTAAAAATGCATTCTCGGCGAGTGGAGCAAAATAGTCGTGGCTCATTTTGGTCGATGTTTGCTGACGCTTGGTTCAACGTACGGGATGGCATGACCATCGGGATCATGTATCCCGCAAGCTGCGGTTCGAGCTTCTCTCGAATTTCGCTTGGCGACTGTGAAGTAGGTCACCGAAGCGCGATGCCTCGCCGATTTGTTCGGGAGTGTCTAGGATGGAATTGAACGTCGAATTGTTGATCGAACTCGAGAGGAAACAGAAGCAGCGCGAGGTGGCAGCCCGCGAGATGCTTTGTCTCGACATAGCGGCCAGCGATGTTCCCTTGCCAGAGGAACTTGCCGCAGCGATCGAGCGTGTATTCATCACCGAGCTCGGTGACGTAATGCGGCATCATCGCGGTTATCCGCTCGCCGAGCGCCGTGACTCCTACCGTACGAGCCTTTCCATCCTTCAGCACTGCTTTGACGACCTGCAAGCGGCGATCGACAGCTTCCAGGCTTTCGCACTGTCCGATGGATGGGCCGCGCCAAATCATCGCGATCGGGCGGAAGAATTCGAGAAGATCATTCAAAAAGAGCTGTTCGCGACCGCGAACGCCGCGCTTTCATTGGTCGAGCATGCGCGCCGCGTGACAAAGCGGCACGCACTTCCCGACTACGCCGCCAAGCGTGCGGAAATCTTCGGCAACGACGGCTTGCATGAGTTTGTTACAGGGCTTCGTATCCTCCTGCACCATCTTCATATGGTCGAAGCCGGTTGGACCATCATCGGGGCTTCGAAGACCAAAAGCGCATCAGCAACGTTCATGCTGGATCGCGCCGAGCTGGAGCGCCTTATCGAAGAGCATCGGGACGGCTTCAAAGCGCAATACAAGCCGATGAAATCTTATGTGGAGGCGCAGCCGAAGAAGATCGATATCCGTAAAGTCTTTGCAGCCTATCGGGCTCGAACCGAACAGTTTCATGCGTGGATGACGGCTGAACTGGATGCGCCGAGCCTTGTTGCACTCCGCGACTACGATGCCTTGTATGTGCGCAAGAAGAAAGCCGACAAGCGCATGTCGTGGAATGCCTTGCTTGGCAACTGGCTGCGGAATTGGGAAGTGCCTCCGAATCCGCACAATCACCTGCACCGCTTTCTCACGCCGGGAGAGCTGTCCGAAGTGAATGCCTTGCCGCGCAATTCTCAGGTACAAGCCGACCGTGTTATCGCGTTCCTCGACCCCGAGGGAGCTGCCGACGATCGCTTGCGCGAGCAAGTATATGAGCTGTTCCGGCGAGCGCCCCAAGCATGACCGCGGCGGATGAAGGCCGATCAGCTTGGCCTGTATTGGCAAGCAGGTCAGACCCGCACCGCCAGAGCGAAGCGGCGGCGGGAAAGATGGCACCCGCTTTCGGGGCAGTGATAGCGACGCCGGCATGCAATGACGGCGGGACCCGATAGCGAGTGCTGTCGCGAGACCGGTCGTGCAGGCACCCGCGCGACGGGCAGTGATAGCGGTGCCGCGAAGCGGCAGCCCTTCGTGCGAGTGCCTCCGGCGAGCGACTCACGAACGATTTCGACGAGTGATGCCGAAGCTCAAATGCGTCTTAGCGAATTTTGGTTGAAACTCATCCCCTCTACAGCCAAAAGTACGGTCGTCACACTTTCGCAACGGCATTCGTGAAACTTGACTAAGGAACCAGAAGACCAAGGCCCCTTTACGCCCGGCACCGCGCGGGACAGCGCTCCCGTGGGAGATACCGCACGGCAGGCTGTAGCCTCGCTGAGAGGTTACGCCTACCAGATCGCGGTGGCCGCGCTCGCCTGGATCGACCTTGATGCATCGGCGGCGCTCTATTTGGAGGTTGCGGAGGATTACGCCACGGTTGCGGGCGATGCCCTCAAAGCGGTGCAGGTGAAGGACACGGCAGCTTCCGGCTCAGTCACGTTGAATACGGGGGCCGTGCGCGATGCCATCGCAGCTTTTGTTGATCTTAAATCGAAGAATCCCAGCCTTGATGTCCAACTGCATTATCTGACCACCTCCGCCATCGGGACGGAACAGAAGCTACAAGATCGCCCGGGAGGTGAAGCAGGCCTTGCTTATTGGCGGAAAGCGGCTGCGGGCGCCGAGATCGAGCCCTTACGGCGAGCCTTGACGGGTAGCAGCTTCGCGAAAGAGGTCGCGGGCTTTGTTGGCGGGCGAGACGATGAGGCTTTGCGCCACGAGTTAATTCAGAAGATTCACTGGGATTGTAGCCAGCCTGATTTAGGTGGCGTGTTGCGTGAGCTTGAAGAGCGCCTAATCGTTATTGGGCGCGAGAAATTTAGCCTGGCCTCGATGGTGGCGCGGCGTTTAGCAGACACGATACTGTATCGCGTTCTTCAAAAGAGCATCTTGCCAGAGATGTCGCAGCGCGTGTTGCGACGAGCAGACTTTTACGAGGTGGTAGACGCGGCAACACAGACAGTTGTGTCGCACCAAGTGGCGCAGGCGATTTTTCAAGCCGTGCCGGGGCTGTTGGACGTTGCTGGGGTGCATGGAGGTAAGGTTCCTATTTCAACGAGCGATACCGATTGGCTCGCTGCGTTGGGAGAGTTGCCGAAGCCAGCGGGGACAATTCCGCGACCCGAATTGTCAACGGCCGTTCGTCAAGCGTTGGCCTCGGCGGGCCACGCATTTCTCATCGGCGGCAGCGGCTTGGGCAAGTCGCTCGTCGCTCGCGACGTTGCGAGTGGAGAAAACTATGCCTTGCTCGATCTTCGGGAAGTCGCGCCGGATGAGGCGGCGCGTAGGCTCGATATGCTGCTTGGACGGCTTGGTGGCTTGGACGTCAAGGGCATCATCTTTGATGATTTGAACTGCCTTGAGAACACCTACGCCCGTGTCGCCTTTGGGCGCTGTTTGGAAGCTCTTCGGCGACGCGATCGCACCGCAATTGTTACGGCCTATCGCACCCCATCCCAAAAGACGCTCACCGAGCTTGGCTCCAGTGCAGTGGCGGTCTTAAACGTTCCTTATTTCTCGGAAGCGGATGCCGGCCGCATTGTTGAAGCCGCCGGTGGAAGCCCCGGGCAGTGGGGTGCAATAGCCTTCGCGGCGGGTGCACAAGGCCATCCTCAGTTGGTCCATGCATTTGTAATGGGTATGGCCGTCCGGGGTTGGCGCGCTGAGGAATTTCAAAAGATTGTCATCCAGGGATTCTCGTCGGACGACGTTGAAGCTGAACGAGAGGCGGCGCGGCGTGGTATGGCTATCGCACTCTCGGCGGAGGCCCGGGCGCTCCTGTACCGTCTCACGCTCGTGATCGGGCGGTTCACTCGCGATATTGCCCTCAGCTTAGGTTCGTTGGAGCCGCGTGTGCCCCATGCGGGCGAAGAACTCGACAGGTTGGTCGGACCATGGATTGAGGTCGTGGCTCCCGGGCAATACCGGGTCTCTCCCTTGGCCACGAATGCCGGGCAGGGAATGCTCACCGCCATCGAACAAACCGATGTTCACGCGCTGATTGTCGATCGATTGTTGGCGCGCAGGGTTATCGATCCCTTTGGCGCCAACATGATTCTAACACATGCCTTCATCGCAAGATCAGCGCATGGATTGATGGCGATGGCGCACGCGGTGCTTGAGGCGGACGAAAAGACGACAGAGTTGCTTGCAGAGCATTTCTTCATGCTCCCGATTCTGAGGACGGATCAACCAATTTTCGATGAGAACCGGGCGATTTCCGTGATGCTTCGACTTGCGCAATTCAAGCTTGCGGCGATCAAGGAGGATGGCCCGGCGATGAAGGCCTGCGCGATCGCACTGCAGAGCGAAATCGCAGCCGAAAGCGACGAGGAAATCAAGAATGCTCTGGAGTCCATGAGCCTCGGTATCGTGCTCAATACCATCGGGATTGCCGCGCACCTTCCGAATTGGTTTACGCTGTTGAGGCGCTTCAAGGTTCTTGCAGAGACCACTCCAGCCCTTGAGGAAGTGACCGAGAATTTCCATCGGAAGCACCGTGAGGACGGAAACCTATTTGGAAACCTGTTCAGTGTTGGCTCGGCAAGTCTTCCGACGGTCGAGCGTCTTCAGGAAATCATCGACGCTTTGGACGGTGTATCAAAGGAAGAACGGGCGTTTTGGCTATCAAGTTTCGAGCGCCCCGATCACGACGTCGCAATTTTGGTGAACGGTCCTTGGAGCAGGGAACAAAGCAGCGGCGCGTTCGACGCTAGAAGCGCTGCCGAACGTTTCAAGCATATGGCTGAACTGGCTCATGAATGGGGTATGCGTGACCTTGCCATCCAATGCGTCGTCGCGCGTGTTGTTATGCTCGATGAATACATGGACGACCTCGCAGGCGCGCATGCTGTGCTCGACGAAGGGAGCTCTCTTTTGGGCAGCGATGTCGTCCTTGAGCGGGCGCGCGCCAAGCTCTATTGGCGCCACAAGGATAACGCGCGTGCGGTCGAGATATTCCGGCGGATTGGCGACCGCATTGGACTGACAAGCGCCGTCGATCGAGCCTTCGTGATGCGCGAAGCGGCTATCAGCGCGGCCAATATCGGCGACTGGAAACAGGCAGAGGTATGGTTTGGCGAGGCACAGAAAGCGGCTGCAAAGCTTGACATGGACGGCATGCAGGCAATGGCCGTCGGCCTGATAGCCGATGGAGCGGTTGCCGCTTATGAGGCGGGCAATATCGATGATGCGCTCATGGGAATGTCAAAATGCCTGGATGAGCTTCGGAAGCTTGATCCGGATGCTAGCCGTCGAGCAGCGTACTGTCATCGGGTCGCGCGCCACACGGTATTGTGGCTCGACACTCAGACTGACGGTCGGGTCACATTGATCGATGGAAAACCCATCATGATGCTGCCGGGCTCGTGCAGCAATCCAGAGCCGCCTGCTTCGATTGTCGAGTTACCGTGTGGTCCTCTTGATCTTGCGTGGTACATGCTTGCCGAAGCCGAGATCTCATCAGGTCGGCAAATGGGAATCTCAGCATCGTTGCGATCAAAGCTGGAGCTTGGGCCGATTCTTTTCATGGAAATCACGATCGGCAATCGAAGGTTGGCGTACCACATTCGCAATGGCGATGCTGGCGGCTTTGCCAAACATCTGGAAGGCTATTTGGCTGGCCTTGCTGTCGTGGAGGCGGATGGCCCATCTTGGCGAGAGACATTTGATATCATGGCGCCGCCTCGCGGTGAGATTCCGGCTCTCAACAGGCCGTTCAGCGTCTCCGCCGAGGCGCAGGCTGCGGACGCCATCGTGGCGTTCGAGTTGGCGGCGTTTCTGACGGGGCGTTCTGACTCGGCCACGGAGCTTCAATCAGCGCTGCAAGCAACGTTTGGTACGTCGTTTCCTGGAAAAGCGGTGTTCGAGAAGCGCGACGGTAACCCAAACGGCACCCTCGATATGGTGGTGCTGAGTTCAATGAAGCAGCTCCGGACTGGAGAACACGTCGAGCCTAGGCGCATTTGGGAAATTGGCTTGCGCTTTTTCGAGCGCGCCCGCCAGTCCGGCTTCAAAGGTATCCTCGTTCCTCTCGTCGCCACGTGGATGCGGATACAGTGGGAAAGGATCGTTGAGCACGAGAGCTTTAGGCTCTCTCGTCCAATAATCAGCATACCGGATATTCGAAGCGTGCTGACCAAGCCGGGCAATGACGAGGCGTTTGCTGCCGCCTTGATATTGAGGACGGCAGAGGCCATCGGCTCGCCGCTCGCCGCAGCCTACATAGAGTTGCTCCGAGGGATCGCCGATCCAAAGTAGTCTTTGGTCTATTGGTCTTGATGATTTGGCGATGGACGGGGCAGTCGCTAGCCAGGGCCGGTGGGAATCAAGGAACAAATTCAGGCGGATGACGAAGCGGCCTGTGGAGAATTGCTCCAATCCCGCAGGGCTGTTTGACGTAGTTTCAGGTCCTTCTTATTTTCAACCTATGTTTGAAATCACGCGCGATGACATCGCAGCACTCGATGACGAGGACCTGCGGACGCTGATCGGCCTCTTGTGCGAGGCGGAACTGCGACGCGCAAACCTGCCTGTTTCTGCCGTCACCTGGGGCGGCAATCAGACGGCCAAGGATGGCGGGCTCGATGTGCGGGTGTCCTTGGCCCCCGGAACGGCCATCGCGGGCTTCGTCCCGAGAGCGGCTACAGGCTTTCAGGTCAAGAAGCCGGATATGCCAGCCTCTGAAATTACAAAGGAGATGCGGCCAGGTGGCGATCTGCGCCCGGTGATCGCCGAGCTGGCGACGGCGGAGGGGGCTTATGTTATTGTGAGCGCGACCGGGTCGACGGCGGATGCAGCGCTCAGCAGTCGGCGACAGGCAATGGCGGAGGCCGTGAAAGATTGCCCGGACGCCACCAAGCTTCATCTAGAGTTTTATGACCGGAACCGGGTCGCCAGCTGGGTGCGCGATCATGCTGGTCTTATCCCTTGGGCGCGTTCCAAAGTCGGAAAATCGGTGCCCGGCTGGCGTTCCTATGGCGGCTGGTCACGTGTGCCCGCAGGAGCGGACAAGACCTACTTCGTTGATGACAAAGCGCGGATAAAAACCGGCAACAAGGATGACGGCGACGGCTTGTCAGCCGTTGCGGGCATCAACCGGATTCGGGATGCGCTGAGACGCCCCGGGCAAGTCGTGCGGCTGGTTGGCCTTTCGGGCGTTGGAAAGACCCGCCTCGTAGAAGCGCTCTTTGAATCCGGGATTGGCGCGAATGCACTCGATCCGTCGTTGGCCATCTATACCGACATCGCCGATGGCCCCGATCCTCAACCTCGCGGCCTTGCATCGGATCTCATCGCTTCGGGAACGCGCGCGATCCTCGTGATCGACAACTGCCCGCCCGAGATTCACAAGCAGCTTTCCGACGTCGCTCAAGCCTCCGGAACGACGATCAGTGTCATCACGGTTGAATACGACATCCGCGAAGATCAGCCGGAAGGCACGGATGTCTTTTCCTTGGAGACATCGTCGCCTGAACTCATCGAAAAGCTCGTACGCGCGCGATTTGCGGATGTATCGCAGATCAACGCGCGAACGATTGCAGAGTTCTCGGGCGGAAATGCGCGCATCGCGCTAGCGGTTGCCAGCACCGTGAAGAAGTCCGAGACGATTTCGAGCCTCAACAGCGCCGAGCTGTTTACGCGCCTCTTCCAGCAGCGCCACCAACATGACGCTGATCTCCAGAAAATCGCTGAGGCCTGTTCACTGGTCTATTCATTTCAGGGCGAGCTTCTGTCGGGCGAAGAAGCTGAGCTACCGGTGCTGGGCGGTGTGATTGGAAAAAGCGCCCAGGACGTGTTCACGGCAGTCGCCGAACTCAAGCGCCGCGATCTTTTGCAGCAGCGCGGGCCGTGGCGGGCCATCTTGCCCCACGCCATCGCGAATCGCCTTGCGGAGAGGGCGCTCCAGAATATTCCCTACAGCGTGATCGAAGGCGCGCTTGTTAATGGATCGGCACGTTTGCTCCGCTCCTTCTCACGACGCTTGGGATATTTGAGCGGCAGTAAGCAGGCGCAAGCAATCGTACAGGGGTGGCTTGGTCCCGGCGGCATGCTCGCCAATATCGTAAACCTAAACGAGCTCGGCCGTGGCGTGTTCACGAATGTCGCGCCCGTCTTTCCCGAGGCGACGCTGGCGGCGCTCGAAGCGGTATTCGGCAATGCCAGCAAGGAAGAGCTTCTCGTTGGCGGGAATTACATTCGGCTCGTTCATGCGTTGGCTTATGACTCTGCATTGTTTGAACGGGCGGCGAAATTGTTGTGCAAGTTTGCCGAGGTGCTTGATGAGAACAATGTCGACGGGGAGGCCGTTCGTGCCTTCACGCCCCTCTTCTCCATTGTGCTTTCGGGAACCCACGCACCGCTCGCGATGCGTTTGAAGGTGCTGTATGGGTTGCTGAAGTCGGATAAAAGTGTCGAACGCCAGCTTGGCCTGAAAGGCCTAGAAGCGGCGATGAAAACGCAACATTTCACTCCATACGCGCCATTTGAGTTCGGTGGCCGTTCGCGCGATTTCGGGCACCACCCGAAAGACGGTGCGGAAGTCGGAGATTGGTTTGAGCAGGTGCTGACCTTTGCCGAGCCATTTGCGCTTGGCAATAGCGCTATGGCGGCTCCCGTTCGGAAAGCAATTGCTGGAAAGTTTCGTGGGCTTTGGACGCATGTCAGCAGGTACGATGCCCTTGAGCGTATTGCGAAGGCGGCGGCGGGCGACGGTTTCTGGCGCGATGGCTGGGTAGCCGCGCGTCAGACTCGGCAATCCAACGGGAATACCCTGAAGGAAGCAGGCCGCGACCGGTTGACGGCGCTAGAAGCCTATTTGCGTCCAAAGAACCTCGTGAACAGTGTGCGCGGAATGGTTCTTGGGCAAAGGAACGGAAACCTCGACCTCGAAGACTTCGAAGATGAGGACGATGACGAAGCCTCCACGACCGAGCGAATGGCGCGCGCTGCCGCAACCATCGAAGAGCTGGGAAAAAGTGTCGCGACGGACGATGAAGCATTGTCAACCTTGCTGTCAGAGCTAATTAGCGGGTCAGGCAAATTATCGAGTTTCGGGCGTGGCCTCGGTCTCGGCGCGTCCTCACCAAGAGCGATTTGGGACAAGCTTGCGGGCGCGCTCAAAGATGCCGAAAAACCGAACATGCAGGTTTTGCAAGGGTTTTTGCACGGCCTCGCCGGGATCGACTTAACAACAACGAATGCGTTTCTTGATGAGGCTGTCACTCACCCCGTATTGTGCGAATGGTTCCCCGACCTTCAGGCGAGTATACCAATCGATGCAGTCGGAGCGCGTCGGTTGCTGGCGGCACTGGCGCTCGGGAAGGCTCCGGTTGGCAATTTCTTCGTGCTGGTCTACGGCGCCGTGTGCGAGCCGATCCCGGGACCTGACTTCCGGGATCTGATGCTCGCCATTGGAGCGAAGCCGGACGGCAACCGGATTGCCCTCGAAATATTATCGATGCGGCTCCACTCAGATGGGAATGCCAAACGTGAGCCGCTACCGGAAACCGTCGAGGCCGGCCGCATCTTGCTTGAGCAATATACCTTCAAGAGACGCGGCAACCAAGCCGACCACGATGACTACAAGCTCGGGGTCGTCTCATCGAAGTGCTTGGTCGGGCCGGCCGGCGCTCCTGTCGCGCAAAAACTGTGGCGGGACATGAAAGCGGCGGTGGACAGCTATGATGCCTATGGCTGGGAACAAGACGATTTATTGAAGGCCTTGTTCAAGCGGCACCCCGTGGCCATGCTCGACGAGCTTGCTAGTGGCGATGACAAGGATCGGCGAAAAAGCATCGCATTGATTCACGAGACGATGGAGCATGGGCGCCATCCATTGAGTGTGCTCGACGACGCAACGTTGCTCGAATGGGCCGAAAAAGACCCAAAGGTGCGGTTTCCTTTTGCGGCTGGCATTGCGCTCCTGTTTGATCGTGTGAACGAGCAGGCACAGCACGAGTGGCGCCCCATCGCCGCGCAGCTCTTGGCGCGCGCGCCCGATCCGGTCTTGATCTTTAACGAAATCAAGTCACGCCTCTGGCCTCGGAGCTGGAGCGGATCGCTCGCTTCGAAATTTGAATCCCGGCTGCAATTGCTGGAAAAGCTGGAGATCGGCACCCGACCAGAGCTGCTGGTTGCATTTCAAGAGCTTCGGGCGGAACTGGTCGAGACTATCGCCAAGCAGCGTGAGCGAGAGCTGCAGGAAGATCGAGCTGAGAGTGAGCGGTTTGAATGAGCGGCACCCATCCTTCCCATGCGATCTAAATTCGCAAAACTTCCCAAGACCCGCGCCGAGGCCATCCGGCTCGGCATCGACCGGTTTTTCACGGGCAAGCCCTGCCGCAGGGGCCATCTTGCTCCCCGGTATGTAAGCAGCCCGAATTGCGCGACATGCCTTGTCGAGCATGCTCGTAAGAATGGAGGATGGAAAGCGCGGCCGGATAAGAGCGCGTTCCTGAATTTGATAGCGGAACGCGTCGAGAAACGCGGTGGTATGCTGCTGTCGAAGAAATACGTATCCGCCAAGACCAAAATCCGCGTTCGGTGTGATCGAGGCCACTTCTTCGCGGTGACAGCGGATAATCTCCGGCAAGGGCGTTGGTGTCCAAAGTGCAAATTCGAAGACCACGCGGAACGCCAACAGGAAAAATTCTTGACGCTCGCCCAGTTGAACAACATCGCGCGCGAGCGATTTGGCGGCTCCTGCCTCGCGGAGAAGTCGGTTTCCTCGCACACACGGGTAGCGTGGAAGTGCAGCATCGCGGCGCATAAGCCGTTTCGCGCAGCCATTTCAAACGTGGTGCACCAAAATAACTGGTGCCCGGCATGTGACGCGGTGCGGCGAAAGCTGTACCCGCCCAAGCCAGCCGTCCCGCGAGCCGTTGTCGAAGGGCGCATCGCTGCGCGCGGCGGCCGTATTGTTAAGATCGTGGGGCGCAACAAATGGCAAGGCCTTGGAACGCGTCTGCGCGTCGCATGTGCCAATGCACATGAGTGGGAAGTCGACGCGAACAGCTTAATCCATTCCGGTAGCTGGTGCCCATATTGCGGGCCAAAAGGTGAGCGGATTGTTCGGGGTATTTTCGAAGCAACGTTCAGCGACGTGTTCCCCAAGGCCCGGCCACCGTGGCTTGCGCATGCAACAGGACGCAAGCTCGAACTAGACGGATATTCGGAGAAGCGTGGGCTCGCCTTCGAGTATCAGGGGCCGCATCACGATGAACAAGCGAGCGTACGCGCGACTGACGCGCTCAAGCGGGCGGCATGTCTTGCGAACGGCGTGACCCTGATTGAGGTGGCGGCGGTTAAGCGGCCGTTCCCGCCAGAGAACGTGCTCGCGAGCGTCGCGCGTTCCTTGCTGGCGGCCGGGCTGAATGAGACCGCGCGATTGCCGAAGGCTGAACTCTTCGGTGCTGAACTCGATGACTTGCGGGCAATCGCGGTTGATCGTGGCGGCCTGCTTGTTTCGAAGCGCTATCTGGGAGGCGAGCGGCATGAATGGAAATGCGCCGTGCCAGGACATCCCACATGGCTGGCAGAGCCATGGCGAATTCGGAACGGGGCGTGGTGTCCCTCCTGCGCAGGCAACCGAAGGCTGGATATTGGCGAACTTCGTCGCTGGGGAGAGGAGCACGGACTTGGTTTGTTGGACAAGAAGTACACTGGAACCCAAACGGTGTACGCTTGGCGCTGTATGAGTCGCAGCCACGTTACTCGCCGCACCAAGGGTAACATCGTCGCTTCGATCCGAAAGGGCCAACTGGCCTGCTCATCGTGTAACCGGCGGTGATAGCGATGGAGAAGCAAACAAGCCTATCGATGGCGCGGAGGTCGACCTGATCGACGTACGCAGCATCCTTAAGGAGATACTTGGGTGGTTTTGTTGGTCCCGACGCAAGGCTGATGGCGCACCGGGCAACGAGAGGTCTCGAAAAGTGCCGAAGCCGAATAAGAAAGCTGCCTGGGTCGAAGACTTGTCCTTCGTTTTTGAAGAGTGCGAGCGCGTTCATAAGCTGATCTCGAATACCCCGCCCGGGGAATTCAAGAACCTATCCCGGAGCGATGTCGGGGGAGATTTGCCGCACCCTGCTGGCCGCGGAAACATGACCTGTAGCACCGCGGGTGTCCGCCGTGTCAGGCATCTCGCCGAGCAAGCGCTCCTCAACAGTGACGCTGGGGGAACGCTTGAGCTGGACCGTGTTTACCGCGCTTTTCGGCAGATCATCGTGGATCGTTTTGTTAAAGACGGTTTGCCGATCGACGAGCGCAACGTCGAGAAAGCGATGTCCTCAGCGGTCAAGGCCGCCAAGCGCGACCGGGCCGACACGATCCACTATCTGCCATGCCGACTCATGTATGCGGCCAAGCCCGACAGCTTTTCGGTTGGGCCCGTGACATTCTTGACTACGAAGCAGTTCAACGAGCGCATGAGTGAGAAGTTGGACGCTTATGCGCGCGGGGACGGCTCCAAAAGTATGAAAGTCGAGGAAGGGTTGCTGGAGGACGCCCGGTACTATTATGACGGGTTCACGTGGGTCGGCCAGGTCGAGATCCTCAATTGTGACGCCGGCGTTTCCAAAATGCGCGGCCAGCTCGCGGTTACCGCCGCGCTCAATTTTATCCATGTCATCTTCGGGTCTTACCACACCGACCGCATGATGGTCGGCGGTCCGCGCATGGAAAATGATCGGCGCGCCCATATTACGCTCAGACTAGACGGCAGTGTTGATGTTTCGACCTCATGGAGCGCCACGTCTGCGGTCGGATTTCATGAAGGGTGGAATGCTTTGCTCGAACGAGAGACTGCCCCACTCCTGATAAGCGCGGCCGGCAAGGCGATCGAACCGATGACGAATCCGGCCGTCAAGCGCCCATTGGCAACGCGGCTAACCGATGCGGTAGGCTGGTTTGGTGATGCAGTACGGGAAGAGTCACCCGCTGCGCAAATAGTCAAGGCGGTCACGGCCCTCGAAGCGCTCGTCATGACAGGCGAACACATCGATATTGCGAGCGAGGTCTCGACCCGAGCCGCCGCTTTGTGCTTCGACCCGGAGCGAGACGGTACCTTCGAAGAAGTGAACAAAGAGATGCTACATGCGTACGACATGCGGTCTAAGCTCGCGCATGGTTCGCTCTCGCCCTTCGATGCCGAGGTGACCCAGTACGCGCCGCAGTGTCTCTATTGGGCTGAGCGCGTGATTGGAGGCGCCTTGGTGCTGTTCGAAAGCCACGGGCTTTTGGATCGCGATCTATCCACCAGGCAGCTCAAAGAGGGAATGACGCGTCTCATCGAGGCGGCCAAGCAGCTTAGCGATGAGAAATCGTTGGCCTTAAAGAACCCCCAGCACGGCGGCACCAGCTGATAGAACGGCGGCAATCCCGGTCCATACCGCGGCATAGGCATTAAGCCGAGAAGACTCATTGAACGCAACTTGCGTGCTTTGGATATAGAGTTCGGGAACATCCGAGATCGATGCCGCGCTGTTGCGGATGGCCACGCGGCTGGCTTTCCACCAATACGCCGCCGCGATGATCGCCGCGGCCAGTCCGAGCAGGGCGGCAGCTATGCTCAAATACCTCGTCATGGTCGCGCTCCTCGCCTACGCCGTTTTCCGGTCGTACCTGTCACGAAGTTCGGCAAATGTCGCTTCGTCGCCCAGAAAGAAACGGTCCGCCAGGAAGCGGTCAGAAGGCCAATCTAGCGTGACATGCGCCTCAATCCCCAACAGGGCCTTCGCTTTGTGTGAGCCAAGTGTTGCGAGAATCTCCACCTCTGCGCGATGTTCTCGAAGAACATAGTCTGTCCATTCCGGCAGCGGGTGAAGAAGACATAATGTCAGATGACCAAGGCAATCGTAACGAACGGAAATGATGCCGGAAGTACGCATGTCGCTGAAATCACGCTCGCGGTAGAGCTTTTGGAAATCCGGGATGCCCCGCAGCAATGTCTTTTCAACATTCCACAATTCGCGGAGCTTGATTTTCGCCACTTCGGGCTTGAATTCGCGCTGTTCTGACAGGCAATCTTTCACAAAGCGATCAATCCCGTTAAGGGCCCAGCCGTCGATAAGCCCGAGAAGTTGACCGGCCGGCGTGGAAACGACTTGCCTGAACGACAATTCATTGCCGTTGTACCGCTCCATGAAGTGACGCATCTCGCCCATCCGCCATTGCGTTTCGTTAGCGAGCGCAGATGCTCTCAAGATACGCCGGATTGCCGAGGCCGCCATGAGAATGATGCGATGCGGTTCGTCATTACGAAAATAGGTCAGGCAAAGCCTCAACAACAAGCGAACGGCGCCTGCGGTGTCGGCGTCCTGATGCTGTCCCTGATTGAGCCACGACGGCAACCCGTTGACATGCGGACGCTGTTTGGCGAGGAAGGCTAGGAAGACGGTCGCCTGTGCGATGTAGGTATCGTTGATCTCGCGTGGCCAGTGCGGGAAGACTTTCGGAAGGACGTAGAACGGGTTCTGCACGGCCCGTGACACGAGATTCCTGAACATGGCGCTCGTTTCAGGGATGCTATGCTCGAAGAATAAATGAACCCAGACGAGATCCTCGAGCGGGGCGGTCTCAAAAAGCTTCTTTCGCTCTTCGCTATCCGAGGGGATGTTTTTGCGATAGTTTTCGATGACGATCGATCGCTTGCCTGCCAAGCGGCCTTCGATCAACGCCTTGAATTCATCGACGCGTTGATAGTTAAATTCCTTGTCGAAAACCTTGTCGATAAGACGTACGACCCGCCGCTTTTGGAAGAACCAAACCTGCATCGGCTCAAGAAGCCGGCGTAGCTTGTCGAATTCGGCTGTGAGGTTTGCTTTGTCGATGTGAAGAACGGGCGCGGTAAGGCTCGCTTCGCGATCAAAGACTTCGATTTTCAAGCCGTCGCATAGGACGACAAGGGCCGCGTTGATTTCGGGGTGGATGGCGTACTCGACCGCCTGGGCCAAATCGTCGTAACCGAAGGCTGCATTGCCGAGGCGTGGACGCTTCGCCTCGACGATCCAGAAATTTTCTTGCCAGAGATGAAAGCGATAGTCCGGAAACTTGTTCTTGTCGAGAAATTCGATCTTGTGGCCCAGGTCGACCGAGAAGTCGGCCCCCTTGTCGTATCCTAGAATCCGAATGATCGGATCTATGATGAATGCCCGGACCTCTGCCTCATTGTAGGCGTCGACGTTGCTATCCTCGATCTTTTTGAGGTTCGCAATGGCGTCTGCGGGGAGCGGCTCCAGCGCCTTGAAGAATTGGCCGAAGTATTCGAACGAGATCGGTTGAGAGTAAGGGTCGTAAATTGGCATCGGATATCGAGAATGGTTGTGATGTGGTAAGGGGCCCACATTCAGTCGTCGAAACCAAAGTCGTCGGCGTTGATCTTGAATGAGCGCGGCTTCACTGATTGGCCAGGTAATCCAAGCCTGACGTCGACTTTAAGTTTCTTGGGTGAGCGAAGGTCGCCTTGCTTGTCGAAATTGAATGTGCCGTCCAGTATGTAGTCGGTCGCTTTGTTGAGCCCGCGCTTCAAACCCATCAGGTAGTAAGACTCCGCGAGCTTGCGGGGATCGCGCACGTCTTTCAGCAACTGATCAAAGTCTGCGCGCGGGCTCCGCGTGTGCTTGACAGCCTGCCCAAGTCTCCTTCCGAGGCGATTGCTCGCGCCTCTCAGGGCCTTTGAAGCTCCTCTTGCATCCGACATGTGGCCTCCTCGATTTACGTGCCGCTTGCAATCTGGAACCAGAGACCGACACGGTCAAACCATTATCCTGAGGGAGTTTCATCAATGAATTCAATGCCAAAAAGGAGCGATTGACTTCGGCCTCCTTAGGAATGTTCTATATTTGTTCCTTTCTTGTCAAGGTTCTCGCCCATGCGCGCACCAGCGGATCGCTCCTCGCGTTATCGGTATCTTGCTGAGTTGGCTGCAGCGGTCCGGCACGCTTGGTCGCCTCGTCGCTGATGGGGCAGCCAGAGCAAAGGCGATTCCCCCCGCCTTGGCGGATTGAGCAAAACCAGGACGCTTTTCGTGTCTTCGACGCGAACGGCATTCTGCTTGCCGTGATCTACTGCCGCGATGATTTGAAGCAATGGTCATTCGGGCACGGGCATCTATCGTCCGACGAAGCACGGCGGATTGCCGGAGCCATCGTGCGATTGCCCGAACTGCTCATGCCGCGGCAAGGCTTCATTCCGCGTGGAGGTGGTCATCCACAATGGAGAAAGAGCCGTCCGTATCACGTTGCGCTTGAAGATGGATACATACGAAAGCACTGGGCGGCGATCGGCGCGATTTGCAGGCTCAATAGCCTTCCGTTCAATGCAACAGGAGAACGTATTCGGGAAGGGGGGCTGTGGTGCGTCTATGAATTTGAGTGGCAGCTCGACGCGGTCCTGTTCTGGACACGGTTTGACGGACGTTGGCTGCGCGGCACCGAGTTCATTTATCCGGAGCCGCCGCAAAATTTGCCGAAGCTAAGAGAACCCCACGGCATGAAGCCGTTTCATCCGCGCGATGCGCGCTGACACAAGAGAAAACTGTTCGGGCCGGCTTTCGTGGCGCAACGAAAGGTTGTATCATCGGGAATATTTCATTAGCGGGCGGGTATTCTGGAAATGTCATTGGACGGGCTGATTGCGCGTGCCGACAAGCGCGTCGTGTCTTTGTCAGACAAGGATGCCATTTCACAGTTGGTAGATATTCTCGAAGACGGCGACGTCACATTCGTTGTTGGTAGTGGCGTTTCGCTCTTTCCTCCAGCGTCCATCGTGAATGGCCAACGCGTTACCGAGGCTATCGCGGCGCACCTTTCCGACGGGCTGCCGAAACAAGAGGTTTTGCGCAAGTACCTTGCCAAGGCTGCATTCGAAGTCATCTTCCAGTATAATGACAACGATGCTGCGGTTCGGAAATGGCTTCTAAAGCTGTTCGCGTCAGACGATCCGAAGAAGCCGAATTCCGTACACCATGCTATTGCGGCTTCCGTGGCACGCAAACCGGCGCACGTCATCACAACCAACTACGATCGCTTTATCGAACGTGCCCTTGTTGAAGCGGATGTATCGGCGAACACGATCCTCACGGAAAGAGACGCGAATTCCACGACGTCGGCGATTCAGTATTTCAAGATTCACGGCTGTACGAGTGATCCGGCCTCGTTGGTTTTCAAACTGGAGCAGGAACGCCCACTCCAAGGCTGGAAGGCGCGGACGTTTCGATCGCTCGTCGAGGGGCGGATTGTTATCGTCATCGGCTATTCGGGAAAGGACTTCGAGATCTGTCCGGCGCTCCTGGAGGGTGGCGCCAAGGCGGTTCTCTGGAATGCCTTCAGTCTCAATCTTGATCAGGGAGAGTTCCCTTCCGAGAACGCGGAACATCTGTTCAGGCACCTTCCGCAGATGTTGTTCTTGAAGGGGGACATGCACGACATCTTCCGCATCAAATCGCAGCGGCCGAGCAATGTGGATGAAGAAATCCTGGAAGAGTTTCTGGCTGATATGACCCCCGGCGGGGTAGCACGCTGGCGAGCTGCGGTGCTCGACGTAATCGGGGCGCCACGTCAAACAAGACAGGTTCTTCGGAACGGAAGGCATAGCTTCGATCCCAAGAGCCGGTTCGAACGTTTGACAGGCGTCGCCTACCGTCGCGGAAAGTATCGGACCGCAATCTACTACGGTGCACGCCTCGCCGCAGCGCGTTCGCATGGCGAGGGCATACATGCATTTGGACTGCGGGCGGGGCTGGACGCCGCTTTCAAGCTGCGTAACCGAGGCAACCATCGTCTTGCAAAGCTTGCCTATGGCGTCGCTGGATGGGGCTGGAGCCGAAGCGAATTCAAGTTACGCCGCGAATACGCAATGAACATGGCGTGGTTCGAAATTCTTGATCTGCTGCGATTTGTCCGGCTTGAACGACGCTTAAGGAGACGTGTCGGCCAGATGGAATCCATCAGCCTGAAGCAAGGACTCTGGGGCTCGTATTATTTGGTGCGGGATGTTGCCGAGGAGATCGGGCTGTCGCCGGAGCCAGGTTCGAAGGCCGTACCGGCAATGCCGTCACAACTCGGTTTCAAGCATATCGGGAGTATTCCGGGCCAACTTGATGCGTTCAAGAACGGGAGGCTCAGGACCGGGGTCTCGTGGTCTCAGTTGGAAGAGGAAATTCAACTCGCGCGTGACACGGAGTTGCATCCCGAACGATGGAAATGTGCCCTGGCCGCGCTTGAGGCTGGCGGATGGTCCGCAAGACAAGACATGGTGCTCCTGGGACACGTGTTCGTGGGCCTTTGGAAGTGCGAGTACACCTCATCATATGAGGCGCGCGTCTTGTGGAGGGCCGTGCGTGCGGTCTCCCGCCGATATTCAAGATAGCCGCCTGACGGAGCGATCGTTGACGATGTGGTTGGTGCGAACTGAAGCATGAGATCAGCATGCATCCGTATGCCGCTTGCTAAAAACAAAGCTGCTTGTCGAAACGTAAACGGGCGACCGGCTATACCTCACGCCGGTCAGGACTCCCACTACCTCTTCGACAAGGAGCAATCATGAAATGCATCGCTGAACAGGGCGGAAGCTCGCCCGCAATGGTTTTATGCAGCATTACGCAACGTGAAATGCCGCCGCCTGCACCGGAATCCCTCGACCAGAAGGGAGCGATGGAATTGGCCAAGCGTCTTGAAGCTTACTGGCACAGAGAGGGCTATCCAGCGGCGCGCTTTTGGGCCGAACCGATTGTCGAGCGGTTCGAGAAAGTTGGGACATACGAACTCTATCGGGTGGTCTGCAACCTGAAGAACGGCCTTCCGCCCCGCTATCGCGACGAATAGGAGCGCTTGAAGCGCCAGGGACCGGCCGGTGAGCGCAAACCATGCGCTCGTGTCTTCGGAATGAAGCGCGTTTCACCGTTGCCGCCGCTGTAAAGCGACCGGCCGGACGTCCTGGCTCACGCTTACGAATACAGCCGCTTATGTGGTTAAAACCGCCATCTCCCATTACTTTCAGGGTTGAGGCGTAGAATGGTCCCAGCAACACGACGGGAGGACCATGAAGAGTTACGGCCAATGGCTTTTAGAGCAGCACCGCGCAGGTCTGCCGACGAACGTACCGCCGCCTCCAACAGTCGAGCCCTACGAAGTCTGGTTCAAGCGCATGCGCGGTCTCGGCGAAGCTGCTCCGGCGCCCAGTACTGAGCCGCCTCGCGCAATCTCGCATGCGGCCCCCACTACACCAGTCGCTTCACGGCAGCCGTCACCGTTTCGGGGGATGCCTGCGAACCGTCTTGGCTAGCTAGGCTCAAAGCAGCTTCTCCTGCCAGAGCACGCAGATCTCCTGGAAGTCGGCGGAGTACTTGGCTTTGATCGCGGCAATCTTGGCCTCCGTCTCTTTCTGTAGGACGCCGTAGTTGCTCATATTTAGATAGATCACCAGCTTGCACTTCTTGCCGTAGCCCTTTTGTTTTTTCCGTTTGATGGCCTTCTCAAGCTGCACCGGAATATCGAGGGCACGGCGCCGCCAGTCTTCATTACCACCATCGAGAGGCTTCCCGCCTTCTTTGTATTCGTCGCCCCGCTTGCGGCCTTCTTCCATCACCTCTGTCGCCTCGATGTTGATGGGTTGCTCGGGCGTGCCGGTCTGGCCATCCGGCCATTGCTCGGTGGACTTCGCTAACCGGACCTTTTCCGTCGGGCGATACCGCGTAAAGGTCTCGATCGTCATGGCGTCACGTAGGAATTGTGTTTCGTTTCGATTGAACAGCGCTTCGCTATCGACCGCATCTGCAAGCTCGTCGATCCTGGCCTTGAATTGCTCGGGCGTTTGCCAGGCCTCAAGCGCCTTCCGGCCTTCCGCCAGTTTGACAAGGTCGAGCTCTGCCATATCCGTCTAGTCCGCCTGTTTCTCGTTTTGGCGGACGTCTCCGAAGGCTTCTTTTATGTAGTTCTGCACAACGATCGCGGTGAACACCGTCGACGGTCCCTTGAACCAGTCGAACCACATGTACAACGGCCCAGCCACAAAGTTGGCAACAGTGGCGTTCCACAGGCTTTCGGACCAGTCATGGGCACCCCATTCCTGATTGAGGACGCCCCACGCGTGCCACCATACGGCGAGCATTGCCAAAACGGCCATGGTGGAGCCGAGCATCTCCAGCCGCTCCGCCCGCAGCGCCACATCGAACTCCGCGTCTTCGTACTTGCCGATAAATCTGCCGAAGACCGAGCCGAGTACGGCGGTGGCCACGATCGCCCCGGCAGCAAGGGCCGCGCCACCTTCCCAAGGCCAACGGTACAGATGAGTGCCGATCTTGCCCCAGAAATAGATCAGGGCAGCAGCGCCGCCGCCCGCAACGACGAGACTAATATTCCGCTCCCAGCCTGAGGCTTCGCGAGGCGATCCCTGCGTCAGCGGGCGCTTGTCCTCAACGGGGACGAAAAGCCCGATAAACCTAACGAAGGCGCCGCCCAATATCCAGAAACCGATCCCGGTCCCAAGCGTCCCGGCCACGAGCTCAAACAAAATCGTCATAGCTGCTGCTCCCCATGCCACAGCGCTCCTGCAATGACGGGCAGCTTATCAGCTCTTACCGCTCCGGCAATCCGAAGGTGCGGCAAGATTTCCTGTCTACCCCTCGTAGACCGGGAGGGTGGTGCTTAGGCGTGCAGGTCCCAGTGGGAAATGCCGTGCCCTTGGTGCGGATGGTCCGGCGTAAGTGGCTCACTCGGTGAGGTCGTCTCCGCAGCCGCACCATGCAACGCATCCCACATAAGATCAGCGGCCTGAACGGCGGGCATTTCTGGTGGCGGATGGTTGAGAACATCGGAGGCGAGACCGCTGAAATCAAATCCATGTTCGTTCACGCCGACCTGGCCGGGGGCGCCGCCTACGGCATGTGCGATCGCGTTCTGAAACTCGCCGCTGCGGAACTGGAAATGATCCGGATGATAGGCCGCGCCCTGGCTATCGACGGGCGGATCGACGATCAGCGTCCCGCCATTGCCATCCGATCGGGCCGTGAAACCTCCGACATTCGTGGCCGAGGCAACGTTGATGGTCGCCACCGTGTTTCCGTGATCGGTTACAACGATTTGGCCGCCGCCCGACCCGTTCGGAACAGGCGTCGCCGCAATCGATGAGTCAAACGCCAGCGATGGCAGGTCGAGTATGTCACTCACACCATTGTATGTTGCCAGCGTGTCGCCGTCATGGGTCGTGACGACATTATCCGTGATGATCGTCTCGTCCGTGCCGGTGAGCGTATAAGTCGCGCCCGCGCGAACGTGGACAACATCGTCGTTGCCCTGAATATTGACGTTCGTCGCGTCGGAATTCAGGTAAATGGTGATGCCGGAGCCGAGAACGCCGCTGCCCGAACCGGACAGATTGAAGCTCGCTCCGGCGTTGGCGTAAATGTTGTCGGCATCCCCCGCTACGCTGGTGTTGTGCGTGCTCCCGTCGAGTTCGACGGTCGCGTCCGATGCATGAAGAATATTGCCGTTGCCGGACTTCACCCAGGCGAAGCCGTTCGTGCCAAGGCTGCCCGAGTTGTTGTCGCCGTTAAACACGACGCCATCATACGATCCCCCAGTGAGAGCGTTGTCATGTCCGTTCACGGTCACTGACGATGCGTCGTCGAGATGCACGGCAAGCTTCGAGCCGGTCAGGGTTTCATTCACGTCCCACTGGCCATTGCCGGCGATCGAGATGCTATCTCCATTGTTCGCAGCAATAGCATTTCCGCTGCCGACGATGCGGGCGGTCACGTTGTCATAGGCGTAGACCCATCCGTTCGAGAGATTCACGGTCTCGCCCGCTACGCTGGTCAGCCAAGCCGTGCCCCAGCTCGAATAGCTGAGCGTGTTGTTGACGCCGCCGGTATCCGCGACGCTTGAGCCCTGGCCAGCGGAAATGCTGGCATGATCGGCGTTGGTGAGGCTTATCGTCTCAGCGGCGCCGCCCGTAACGGTATCGTTTGATCCGCCATTAACGGTGACCCAGCCGTTGCTGCCCGCGCTCACGGTGTTGCTGCTTGAGCCATTCAAAGTGACCGCGCTGTAGTCTCCGGCCGTGGATGTATTTCCGTCGCCGGCCATGGTGAGGTTGTCGTATGAGCCGGCATGGACGGCGTTGTGCCCACCGAGCACGTCCATGCGCGACCAGTCCGCCATGGCAGCAGTACCGTAGTTGATGTGGGCCGTATTCGTGACGCCGAACGGACCGTTGCCTCCGGTCGAGATGCTCGCACCATTGTCGGACGCGATGCTGTTACCTGCACCATTGACGCTGACGCCGACGTCGCCACCCGTCTGGATGGCTGCACCGGAACCGTTCACGGTGATGCCGTGGCCCTTGAATATCGTGAGGCCATCATTGGTGCCCAGCGAGACGCTGTCATCCGATCCAAGCAAGGACGGATTGAGGTTGTCGGCTACCGTGATGCTGTCGCCATTGCCAAGGATCGTCGCGGGCGAGTTGGCAGCTGTGACCGCAATGCTCGCATTGGACTGAAGAACGACCGGATCATTCGGGCCCAGTGAGAGCTCCTGAACGGCTCCGGGTATTGCGACGCCTGCCGCGGTAAAGCCATAGACAACCGTATGGCCATCACTCCGCTCAATGACGAGGTCGTGGTCGCCTGAGCCAAGCAGGCTTTGCTGAGCACCTGTGACACTCGCTCCGACAGGAAGCGTGAACACGCTGCCGTCTGCATTCGTGAGCACGGTGCTGGCCAACGCCCGAGGCGCATCGCTGGGCGAAAACTCTAGCACTTGCACCGAGCCATCCTGATTGCCGATGAACAAGTCCTTGTGGCCCGCGGAGAAGAAGCCTTGTGAGTCCTTGAGGATCGTCGCACCAGATGGCAGATAAAAATGACCGCCATCGGGCAGATAAAGCGGCGTGCTGCTGACCGCGCGCGGCGCGTCGGTCGCGCTGAATTCCGTCACCTGAACGGTGCCGTCCGGGTTCAGCCAGAAGATATCATTGCGGCCGCTGCCAAGGAACTGCGACGTGCTGTAGAGCATCGAGGCGCCCTCGGGCAGGTAGAAGTGTCCGCCGTCCGCGTTGTAGAGCGGCGAACTCGCCGTCTCCAGCACACGGTTATTGGGATCGAACTCGATCACCTGAACGGTGCGATCTGGATTGAGAACGAACAGGTCCTGATGGCCTGCCGAGGAGAACCCTTCCGACTGCTTGAGGAATGTCGATCCTGCCGCCAGCGTCAGGTGGCCACCGTCAGCCGAATAGAGTGAGGTATCGGTCTCGCCATTATAGAAAATGGCCTTGCCGGTCGGGTCGATCTCCACCATGTGCAATTGCCCGTTCGGCTCAATCACCGCAAGGTCAGCGCCGCCGGTACCAAGGAAGTTCTTTCCTGCGACGGTGATCTGCGCACCGACAGCCGGGACAAAGGAACTGCCGTCAAAATTGGTGATGGCGTGGTTGACAACCGCCCGCACGGGATCGGCGGGAGCAAAGGTCATGAGCTGGATAGTGCCATCGGCATTGCGGAACAAGAGATCGCGATCGGTGCCATCCGCCATGCCATAGCCGGACGCAAGGTACGTCGAGCCAGCCGGTAGATAGAAGTGGCCACCATCCGGCACATAGAGCGGAATATTCGTTCCGCTGAGCAGCTTACCCGAAGCGTCGAACTCGGCCATGGAAACCTGGCCAGAAGCATCGACGAGCATGAGGTCGCGGCCATTATGACCGAAGAAGCTGCTGCCCGCCGAGAGCACCGACGAGCCTGCGGGAAGAGCAAATGCAGTGCCGTCAACATTCGAAAGGTTTTGCTGGGTGACCAGCGTTCCGGTTGAACTGAAAACGCTGAGGGCCAGATGCCCGTTGTTGTCTTCGACAAGAAGATCGAGATTGCCGTTCCCGGACGGGTCACGGTTCACGCCGACGAGGTGCGGGTTTTGCTCAGCAAGCCGCTGCAGCAGATTTTGAATGGCAATCGCGTCGGTGGCGCCAAGATACGAAGAATACTTGTCTTGATACCAGGCTGCGGCCGAGTGACCGTCATCAAAGTTGCCTGTATAACCCAGCTCCCGGAACGTGTTTTGCCACAGCGTCCAATAAGCATCGGAGTCAATCGGTGGTATCTCCTGGGCCACGTATGTAAATGGCGAACCACTCGGATAGGTTAGTTTAAGCTGCTGGACCGATTGGCCTGACGAATTGAACTCATTGATGAAGATATGCCCGGCGTTGTCCTGCGACACGACGTCATAAAGGCCTAATCCCAGCGCGCTTGGCGTCGCCGAAAGAAACTGTGCGTCCGGCGGCAGGCGGTTGGGCAAATGGGAGAGCAACTGGCGCATACCAGTCTCATCGGCCGTATCAAGGGTTTCGCCAAACGTGCTTTGAAACCAGCTTTCCGGCGTCGAGCCATCGAAGGGGCCTGCATAGCCGAGCGCCCGGAAGGTACTCGTCCACATGGTCGAGTAATCTGCCGTTCCGAAAGCCGGAATGGTTGGCGCAAGATAGGTGAACTGCGACCCGTCGGCATAGGTGAGCGGTGTGGACCCCGTCTCGGCACCCTGGCTGTTGAATTTGATCAGCCGGACCGTACCAGTCGCATCCGTCGCGAATAGATCGGACTCACCTGTCCCAGCGAGACCCTGCGCCGCACCAAGGACCTTCTCTCCGCTGCCCAATGTAAAGGGCGCGTTGCTGCCATTGGTCAGCGCCAGCTTGCTTGTGACGAGCCCGTTGCTGTCGAAGTGATATGCCGTGATGCCGGAGCCGGTATCGACAAAATAGTCCTTCGTTCCCTGTGCAAGGAAGTTCGAGCCCGAGCCAATGACCGCACCGAACTGCGATAGGTTCTCAGGAGTTAAGTAGCCGTATTGATGCAGGGCCGACAGCTCGGGCGCGGTCAGTTTGTCGAGCCCCATGGCCTGAGCCCGGGCCAGTTCCTGCTGCCACGTGGCAAAAAGCGTTGGATCATTTGCCGCTGCGAGCGCGACATCGAAGCTTACGGGGTCTGTAGCGTATGCGCTATACGCTTGCGCAGCACTAAGGTCTGAATAGAAGTCAGTGAGGTTCGCCGCGGTTGATTGCTTTGCCACATAAGCCATGTATGGATCGCCGCCAGCGATCGTAAGCGAACTCATCCATTTGACTGCGGCCGCCTCGATCGCCGCGTTGGGTGTATCGAAAACGTCCGGATACCACTGCGCGTAGTGATTTCCGAATGCGTAAAAGTACTTGTTCTGAAATATGATGAGCGACATTGGCATTTGGTCGTCAGCGACCGTTCCGCCTGTCGCATTCACAAGGTTAGTCATAATCGCATTGAGCGCGTCACCCATGGATTTAGCGGCTTGGATGGGGCCATCATTGTCTTGACCCAATGCAATCTGCTCGAATTTCTGCGTCGAGGAATTCCATGCACCAGCAACGTTGGCATTCGGTCCAACGCTGGGATGACCTCCAAATAGACCGCCGAAGAGAGAGCCAAGGAATTCGCCTACGAACGTGCCGACCCCAGGGATTGGAATCAGTTCGGTGCCTATCACCGCTCCAATCGCTCCGCCGATCTCAGAGCCGGGTCCCACGCGATTGGTGAATAAGAGCTGTTCGAGGGAAGATGCTGCCAACGCAGCACCGGCATTTAGGAACGCCCCGCCTAACAGGTCGCCGAATTGCGACGTCGTCAATGAGCCATTCAGGATTGATGGCCCGATATTGTTTAATACTGTTGCTGAATCTATTCCGAGAAAGTCCGTGGCGATGTATGCCGCCACTTGCTGTGCGGCTACTCCACTCAGAGTCCCGCCGACAAGCGAGCCGAGTTGCGGGGGAAGCCCGATTGTATTGAATAAGTCCGCGCCTTCCTCGCTTCCAAGTATGCCGCCTGCCATGCTTGCCAGAGTGCCGGCCAAGTCTGCATTGAAATCCTGGGGATTGAGCGGATTGGCAGGATGGAGATAGTCGATGCTCGCTTTCGCGAACGCTTCGGCTGCCAACGAAAGTGGGAGATCGTTCTTGATTAAAAACTGCGTGATAATTTGGTCTGCAAGTGTGTTCAGGACAACATTGGTAAATTGCCGTTGTGATATGCCGTTTGCATCGACTTGGGCAATTAGATTGCCCTTTGCATCCATTTGTCTGGTGCCAAGCCACGCATGTGAGACGGGATCGTAGTATTGGGTCGTCGAGATGCCGGCAGGATCGATGGTTTTGTCCGCAATGACGGCCTGCGTCTCTTTGTCATAAACGAGGGTCTCGGTGCTGCTATCCGTCTTCTCGATGACTTTCGATGATAGACTGCCATCGTCATCATAGTTCGTCGTCGCCTTTCCAGTAGACGATTGTTCTATCAGCTGTTTGAGGTTGCCGTTTGGGTCGGAGACAAGTTGTTGCTCAGGAACGCCGTTGGTATCAAGCGGACCAAGATAGACGTGAAGGTTGCCATTGCTATCTACGCTTGTTTGTATACTGCTCGTAGCGCCAAGGCCGTTTTCGTTGGAGAGGGTTTGATATCCGGCGACGAGAAAATCCTTTAGCCAACTACGGGCCTGCATTGCAGCGACAAAGTCATCATTCTGAAGATATGTGTTGTAGACTCCAAGAACCACGCGAGCCTCGCCGACTATTCCGTCAGAAACGATCGCGTTCCATGCGTCCTCACCACCTAATTGGTATGGTACTTCTGCAGTCCATCCGTTGATGCTTAATCCGTAAAAATCGAATACCTGCTTATGGTATGCTTCGATTTGTGCTCCAGTAAGTGTTTGGCCGAAATTCTGCTCGCGAGCGTTGAGGTCAGCTTGCGCGAGACTAAGTTTGATAGACGTTGGATCGATAAATACGTCGTTGCTGTTAGCGTAATTGGCCAAAAAGTTATCGGCGACTAGTCCATCTCCCGTGCCAGACACAACCTTGGCAGCTAAGTTGCCGTAATCCACGCCGTACGAAGCGAGGGTTTGATAATACGTGAGCAGACGTAAGTCTGGCGACCAATCCGTATTGTTGAGGATTGAAGAGAGATTTGAGAGTTGTTGTGAGGAAAGGACGGTCAGCAGGCTCATTTCTCTGCTCCTGCAACGGTGCAAAGTGTGTCAACAAGACGTCGAACTGAAGTCGTTATCCTCGACCATCCGCTTACGAGGTCTTTTCGAAAGTACACATCGTACAGTACTTCATCATGACTAAAGATCGCGTGGCATCCCGGATGAACGTTTGCGTTAGCGTTATCGGCGTCGCACGTGATGTATAAATTGGTAGGCTTAAGCGGCAGGTATAGTTCTGCTTCGCCTGGAGCGACGCGACCTTTCGCCGCCATGGCCTTATAGCGGGAAAGCCCGTGTTCCTTGTGCACGTATTCGAATGGTCCAAATAGAGTTTTGTAGATACGTAAACGGGCGCCTACTTGTTGTTTCGGGGTGAGTATTTCCCGCAAATATATGAGCAACGTCGGAGTGTGGTCGTCTACCGATGCATAACCCATCGCCGGCCACGTCGCGCCGAGCAAGATATCGGTGTCATTCTGCTTCGCACCAAACTCGAGGTACGGTCTTGGAATGGAGCAGTGCCTACCAGCGAGGTCGATCTCGACGGGATGCGCTGACGCGCTCGCGAAAGTCGGCGCAACAGATAGCACGAAGCCGAAGGCGGCTGATGCGGCGAATTGAATAGCCGTCCTGCGGAGTAACCGCTTGTGCTGATGTGATCGGGGAAAGCCAACCAACAACCGCCTCCATCGATAAAAGAATTAGCTAGATGCAATACCACTATAGGTAGAAATATTCCGCGGACGAAAGCAACATAAATCTGTGTTAACGCGAGAGCATACACAGCGATGTCAGCGCGTTAAGTTTCGCCACCTCTGGTGTCGAAAGCCGACAAGGCGCCCATCTCCAATTACAGGCGAGCACCCCGACCCGTCGTCATACAAAGGGCTCTCTCTAGTTCTTTAGAGGCCACATACCGGAACCGAGATTGCGTTCAACAATCTCCATCACGACAACATCCGGCTTCGTTCTGTTGAGCAACTCCGCTGAGGGAAAATCAATCTCCGTCAGCATGTAAATGATCTTGGAAAAATGTGGGATCAGAAACGGGATGAGTGCGTCGCTGAATGAATCTCGGATAAGCAAGAGCACGGGGCCCGGATACCCCGTAACATACGAATGGATCTCCGGGGTCTTGGTCTCCAGAGGAACTCCCGGCGGTCCCTTCTTCGCAGTGAACAGCGGAAAATTCGGATGAATGTATTCGCCAATGCCCAGCATGTTTGCGAGATCGCGCGATCCGAGATGCGGGCGGCTCGGCGAGTACGCATATGTCGGCTCAAAGGCATCGAGCGGGAACGGTTTGACGTGCGGCAGGTTGAGCGCCTCTAGCAAAGCCCGGTAGGCAATGTACGCTCCGTTACCGGTCCAGTGGGTGTCCCAGGGCGTATAATACTCGGACGCTGCATCGTGGTTGCGAAGGGGCTCCCTGACGTCAACGATGTTTTTGAAGCCGTGTGCCCGGGCAAGATCGAGATAAGTGTCTGTCTGGGTCCGCGAGACTGCCGTTAGCCCCTTCGGGAGTTCTTCGGGATATTCGGACTGCTTGTCTGGCGGGACGAAAAGAAAGAGCGGAATACCTGCCTGACGCACGCGATTGATGCGCTGCATCAGCCCGCTAAGCCAAAAGTTCTTCATATCGTCAGTCGGCGGCAATACGCCTCTCACGATACGAAGGCTTGAGCCGCCGTCGTAAAATATCCAACCGTCCTTGCCTTCGACGAGCTGTGAGTTTCCGGAATAGCCCAAGCGGTAGCGAAGATAATTGATCGCACTGATCAGTATCGCGCGGCCCGGCAACTGATCCTGCGCGGCCTTATCGAACTTTGATGGAAACTCGCTCGCTTCCAACCAGTTGCGAGGCAGCGAGGGATACTCTGCCAGTACCCGGTTCTCGGCAAGCTGGATAGGCGGCAGCGGCAGGAAGGGCAAAATGTGGATCAAAGCGATGAACGCAATGACGACAACGATCAACGCACGAGCCTGTTTGAGGAAGCGATCCGATAACTGAATGGCGGGCATCATGGCTAGAACCGGAAGTAGAGAAAGGGATTCAACGTCCCGCTGACGAGAAGTATGACGGAAATGACCATTAGGACTGCCAGGACGACGAGCGGCAATGCATGCACGTAATATGTATCCAGCCGCGGCTCGATTACCGTCGGGTCCCGTCCAATGCGCGGGCGGCCCAGGTGGTCTAAGAGTGAAGGCAGGAATGGCTGCGAGAGGATGAGCCCGAGGATCAACGCCGCCATGGCTTCCGGCGAAAGCCAGAAAATGGGTGGCTCATGGAGTGACCATGTCGGAGGAACGATCAACGCGCGAAGATAGCGCCATGCTTCCTTGATTGTGCTGGCCCGGAAGAAGACCCATCCTACCATCACCACTAGGAGAACATAGAGCCGCTGGAAGAGCGGACTCATTCTGGCAAGCAACCTGCCGATGCAGAACCGCTCTAGGAGCAAGATCATGCCGTGATAGAGGCCCCAGACAACAAATGTCCACGCAGCGCCGTGCCAGAGGCCGGTCAGGAGAAATACGATCACGAGGTTTCGGACAGTCGATAGGGTTGATCCCCGGTTTCCTCCAAGAGGGATGTAGACGTAGTCGCGAAACCAGAACGAGAGAGACATGTTCCAGCGCCGCCAAAAATCCGTGAGACTGCTTGCGGCATAGGGATAGTCAAAATTCTTCGGAAAGCGAAAGCCGAGCATGAATGCAAGGCCGATCGCCATATTGGAGTAACCGCAAAAGTCGAAGAATATCTGCAAAGTGTAGCTTAAGAGTCCGATCCACGCAGAGGCGCCGGTCAGTTGCTCGTGCGGAAGCGCGAACACGGTATCCGCCGGGCCCGCAAGTGTGTTGGCAATCAACACCTTTTGCGCAAGACCGACGATGAAATACTGCAAGCCGAGCCCGAAATGCCCCACGCTAAGTGCGCGGGCATGGAGTTCCTTTCGAATGTCCGCGAACCGCACAATGGGTCCAGCAATAAGGTGCGGAAACATCAAAATATATATTGCGAAGGACGTCGGGGTTTTCTCGGGCTCGACACGCTTTGTGTAGATGTCGGCAAGATAAGAGATCAGCTGAAACGTGAAAAACGAAATGCCCAATATGAGATGCGGATTGAAGGCGGTTACGCTTGGGCGCAGATGCACAATCCCGCTCAGCGCCGTGAGGAAGAAATGAAGGTATTTGAAGTATGCCAATACGGCGACGTTGCCGGATACGCCTGCTATCAGAAGCCATAAGCGCCTGCGGTCCGTGCTGCGCGCGATGGCCAATCCGAGCCAGTAATTAACGCCGATGCTCGCAATCAAGAGAAGGACGTAGAGCTGCTCTCCCCATGTATAGAAAATGACGCTACCCAGCAGCAGCACGGTGTCGCGGACCCGCAGACCGTAATAAGCGGCAAGTAGGATTGGCGCGAAATAAAAGAGAAACGTGATTGAACTGAAGAGCATTGTCGACGTGAAGAAAGGCAGACCGGTGCTGCCTCCGACTTCGAAGACATGAAACGCACCCTTATTTTGATACGAAAGATTCGAGCGTTCTCAAAAGAAGATGTGCCGTTCCTACAAGGGGGCGCGAGTACCTATATTAGGTGTCATCGCCTGGGTTCGCGCCAACGAGTCGACCATTCCTGGGTCGCCAGCGGAAGCGTGGCCATGGCTTTATAACCTCTCCGACCGACATTCCCAGAAACTCGCAGATTTTCACCAGCCGCCCGATCGTGACGCGGTTGGTGGCGTTCTCGTATTTCTGATACTGCGTGACCGACCGCTTGACGTGGTCCGCGATATCCCGCTGCGAATAACCGAGCTGAATGCGTCGCCGCCGAATGTTCTGCGCAACCAGAAGATCGATTTCAGTACGAGAGCGCTGGCCCATGGTGTCCTTGGGCAGGGGGAGACGCACGGTGGTGCCAAAACCGTTCGGCAAAACCAAACTCCTCTGGACCACAGACATTCATGTAGATCGCGGTGGTCGAGAGCCGCGCATGTCCCATCCAGCGTTGGATAAGGTGCAGTGGAACACCGCTCTGCAGGGCGCCCACACCAAACCCATGGCGCAACCCGCGTGGGCACGCTTGTTTACCTGCCACGTGCGCCAGAGCCATGGCGTGCTTGATGTGACGCCATGCGGTCACACGATGCCAGGTCCAAAGACGCTGTTGGGCTGAATGCTCGCCACGTTGCAATCGTCGCAGTCCAAAATGCTGATCCAAGCGCTTGATGAGGCTTGGCGGAATCGGCACCTCACGAACCGTAAACTTGCGCCGTTTGAGCGTGACGATCGTGACCACCCCAGTGTCGATCTGAAAGGACGAGGGCGTCAGCGCGAGCAATTCGCTGACCCTGGCTCCGGTCCACGCCATCAGGATCGCGAAAAGTGACGGTCCAGGTTCCAGGCCATTGGCCGCCGCCAGGAATCGGGCCCTCTCTTCCCGGTTGAGGTATTTCCGCTCGCCGGTAGACCCGTAGAGTTCGCGGTCGCCGGTCGCCCAGCCGGTCCGTGCAACAGTATTCGTCAGACTGTCACAGGCCGATTTGCGACTAGATTCAAGTGCGTGGCCGAGTTGAGGTGGTGTCATTAAGTAAAGCGAAGATAGTTAAAGCCCTTGTACATCAAAAATCTATAGGGCGCAACGTAATGACGAAGAATGTTGCAGTGAAAGTAATGTAAGTAGAAGCACTTAGGCCGGTTTGTGCTATATCTATAGGTGTACTGCACCATGATGTACCGGCCTTCATCATTCAAAAAATCTGCGATCGCGCTGACGACCGGCGCGGTGATTGCCGCTGCTGCGGCATTCCCTGCAGCCGCCCAGCAAGCTTCGAACGTCCAAGGCTCTCCTGCCTGCGAGAACATTTCGAGCGCCTCGGGAGCCATCAAATGCGAGATCAGGGAATCTGAACGCCGTACTCAAGTTTTGAAAGAGCGCGGAATTGCTGCTGATGCCCGTGCTGCTGCTGCCGATGCGCGCGCCGCCGAAGCGGACAAGCAGTTAGCCAAGGTTGACGCCGCCAAAGCCTGCTTCGAGTTCGTGAAGAAGGGCGTCGCAGAGAAGTCCTTCACCAAAGAAGACGTTCTGGCTTCAGTCGGTGGCCGGATTACAATTGAAAATGCATGCGCTGCGGCGAACAAATTTGGGTTTGACCGCCGCGCGGCCAATGCGCAACCCGTTGTTCGCTAGACTAGCTCCAGCGATTAGCCATTCATCGTCGGAGCAGATTGCTTTTTCGCTGATGTTGGTTGCGCAGGCTTCGACTTGTCGTCCGGCTTCTTTTCGCTCTTCGCTTCCGCATTCCGGACGGGTGACTTTTCGTCCTTTTTAGGCTCGCTGGCCTGGGCCGTGCGCGGCACACCGCTGAAGTCGTCCATATCGTTTTGAGTGGAAGCCGTTATGACCTCGACTTTCTCTACTTTCTTGTCAGCGTTCTCATCCTTGGCATCTGCGCGCACATCTTTCGCACCGGTCTTTAACCTCTCCTTGAGTTCCGCTTCCTTCCTCGTCCCAAGCGACTGTTGTAGTTGCTCGAATTGTTGCGCCTTATCAGGATGTTTCGTCTTGAGACGTTCGACCTTCGAGTTAAGTTCCGTCTTGCACTGCGCCTCTTCCTCTGGCTTGCAATGGAAAAGCTTCTTAACGCCGCCCACCAGATCTTTCTTTTCCTCGGACGGAAGACCATCGACTGCCTTATCGGTCGATGTGGTGATCTCATTGTAGTCGAGGTGATGCCGGTTTGAGTAACGCGCGCCCGCAACGACATCCCTGTCGCTGAATTCAAGCCGGTTCTTCAAGACCTTGTAATTCTCTTCTTTCAGGTGTGACTGCGCCAACGTCTGGATAGCGGCAGGGCCAAGGCGTAACAAGTCTGGATTGTTGGCGGCCCAACCAATGCCGCTCTTGATCGCTAATTCACGCATCTGCGCCTGACCGGCAGGTGAACTCCAGTCACCGCTCGACCCAATTCCGTCATAGCGGGCGCTCGATCCTTCCGCGCTGCGCGAGAAGCCGCCCGCGCCACCAATCTGGTTGAGGGCGGCGTTGGATTTCAGCATCGCCACCGGATCAAGCGGATTGACGCCGACCTTTGCTGCCTCGCGTTGCGCTGGCGTGAGCATGCCGAGATACTGTTCCACACCAGCCGACGCCGCTGTCGCGAGAACGCCGCTGCCCGGAGTCATGTTCGCAACCTGGCTCAAGGGAAGAGCCTTGATGGCGCTCTTGACTTGGTTCGTGATGAGAGCTGCGACTTCAGCAGGCGGCGTTGGGACGCGTTCGGCCAAGAATGCCGCCATCACGGATTCCGATGCTTTGAGATTGCGGATAGCGTCTTCACTTTCCGTGACCGGGGCGCGCTCGGTGGTACGTCCCGATGTCGCTCGGTTCATCGGCGTGCGATTACCTGTTTCAAGTGGGCTATCGGCCATCGGCGGCCTCCTGCGCGAAACGGACTGGAAGCTTCAAAAGCACGCGGCGTATCGCATCCTCGGGCAGGGCGATTGGATAAGTTTGCCGATCAGCCGCTGCGGCCTGAAGTGCGTAGTCCCGGACCATCGTGTCCATGTCTGGCCAAACCATCATCGACGGCGTGCGGTCGTTGGCTGAGGTGTCCTGAAGCATCCGGGAAGCCACCGCGATCGGTCCCTCCAGATCGGGTTGCCTACGTCCCATCAAGGAGAGGATGCGATCGATGAACTTTGCGAGGCAGATGATATCGAGGAAGTGACTGATGCTGTCCTGGATATCGTGAACAATCGCTTGATCCATACGCAAGATCGCGCGGCGGTCACTTGGTGACGAGACCTTCACGACGTGCAGCGCAACGGAAATGATTTCTTGCTCGTTGGCAGGAACGTTCTTTGCGAGGGCGAAGCTTTCGACTGCGGGTAGGAGTATGGCCGCCGCGGAGTTGAGATCGTCCTCGGTCGGAAAGCGCGCAACACTCGCGCTGTCTCCAGCCGCGGCCGCTTCGCGAAATGGCGATGCTTCAAACGTCATAAAAACCCGTCCAAAAAATTCGTTTTGCGCATATGTCTTTGCCCGCGGATAAGGCGGGGAAATAAGCCTCAGACTACGAAAATGGCGCTGAAAAACCCTTAATTTACGGCGATCGCATTGAAATGAAACGATTTTGGCCGCGGGCTATTTTAAGCCGAATGGTTTCCTGCGTATGCGGTAGGCGGTGAGCCGGCGTAGGCGCCGCGGCTGCCTCGCGGTGCCTTCCCGCTTCTTCCGCCAAGGCTGGAGCTCCTGGAGGCGGTCGAGCGCAACGTTGCGTTCTGCCTGTAGAGCAACGATGGCGGCAATGAGTTGATCCCCTCGGAGAAAACGCCGCGCCGCGGCCAATCTGGTTGCGAAGTCGGCGAATAGTGCCGCGCGAGCGGAACGGTAGACGATGATGGACAGCGGTGTGCCGGACCAACGCCGCCGGGCCGGTGTCTGAACGAAGCCATCGGTTTTGACGGAAATCATGCCTTCCATATTCGGTCGGAAGTATCGATGCGCTCGATCAGACGTTGTCCGCTTGCCGATCCTCCGTTGCGTGGTCTCACGGGAGGCGAGGGCGAATTTATGCTTTCTGTCCCCCACTACGCGTCGCTCGCGCTGATCTTCGCGTACAGCGGAAACCGAGGGAAGATCGCTCAACGGGACGTCGGCCATCCGCTTCCGGAGCGCGGCCGTGCTCCCACCTTGAATACGCCGTGCAAGAGAATGCACATTGCCGGCGCGATCGATGATGACAAAAACCCGCCTGTCGCCGCGGGCGAGCGTGTAGCCTGCTTCTTCCAGCTTCCGTTTGAAGACCGCACCGTTGCTCGACCCACTCCAGAGCGCGGTCACTTCGAACGTTACTGCCGAGGGTGCCACACCAGAACGTGCCTGCTGGCGGAGCTCGTAACCGGCTTCGGATCTGCGTCTGCGCCGCTCCACCCGCTTCTCGCGAGAACCGGGTATGCGCCGGTGGCCGAATGCCGCTTCCAGCTCGCGTGCGGCGCTCTCGTGCAGCCGGTAATTCCACGAATACGCAATCGCTGTCCCGGATTCTGAATCAATCCGCGACCAGACGACGTGAACGTGGTCGCGACCTTTCTTGCGATGCGTAACCACGAGGCGTGTTTGACCTCGCAATCCCAGCTTTTCTTCGAGGGTGTCGACGGCATGCCTGATCTGCCGGTCATCGAGCGGGCGGCTGGCTTCGGGGCTGATGGATGCATGGTAGAGCGGCCGTTTTGTCTTGGCGGCCAATCCGCGCACCTCCATTTCGACAAGTGCGCCTTTGACGTCCCGCGCGAGGGTGCCCCGCACGTCAAACAGGCGAATACGCTCGTTTTCGTCGGCGGCAAGGAGGTGCGCTGCAAGTTGGGCGGCTCGTCCCCGCGCCTGGCCCTTGATAATCACGTGGCAGGAGGGCGCTTGCCAAGCGCCGCGAGTAGCTCCGGCCGTAACTTGCGCAACTCGACTAAGCTGCGAGACAAATCTCGTTCAACGACGGGCATGGCTTGCCCGGACTGGGCAGAGAAGATCAGAGAAAGAGCGCGTATGGTTGAGGCAATTTTGCCAAGACGGTCGAGAACCTTCACGAGGAGGGCGGTTTCAACCGAAGGCTTGCGTGCCGAACGTAACGGCTTGGAGTCAAGAACCGTGGCGCGCACGTAGCTCGATACTTCGAGACCGGCGCGATCGGCGGCGTCGCGCACCGCACGATCCTCAATCGCCGAGAGGCGAAACGTGATGCGAAACCGGCGGCTCGTAGTGTTCGCATGAAGCATGCGATGGACCGTCAAAGGGGATGCAACGGGGCGCCAGCCCCTTGCCAAGCGCGCTGTCCGTCAGACAGCGCATGGCTTGCCTGTTACATTTTCAAGCTATCAAAGATTTGGTCACGCCGCCTTCAGGCGCTTGCTTCCAAGAATTTTTAGCGGCCACGTCCACGATCCATTCCTCGGGCCTCGGCCCGCTGCTGCAAGTATGCTTCCATTTCGGCTTTGCGCGCCTGAGCCTGCTCCATTTCCTCGCGCCGCTGCTGCTGCTCGACGTGTCTAACAGGATCGATCTTCCGTTCTTCCGCCATTTCGCGTTCCTCGCCTTTCTTCCGGTGATTGGGTCCGTCAATCAGCGTCTCAAGGGACTCTGAGATACGGCCCAATATCTTCAGTCCTCCGCCGCCCATCAGATCGAAGCCATCGCGGCGAGGCCCTTTCTCGCCTCGTCCGGGCAATCCAATTTCGCTACCGCGTGAGACTTCCGTATCCCATTCCCGGAATTGATGATGTTCTCGGTAGTGCTCCAACGCCGTTTCGAAGAGCGCGTCGGTCGCCAACGGGGAGATGTCGGCGTCATCGGACACCATCATCTGATAGAGGTACTCAAGCTTCAGGTCGTTTTGGTGGATGGCATCGAGCTTAGCCTGCCGCTCTTGGTACGGATCGCCATAGGGCAGATTCTCGGGGCCCATATTGCGCTCGTAAAGTTCACGCTCTTCGTTGCGCGCCTTACGCGCCTCGTTAGCCTCGAAACGGGTCAATCCCTGATCGATAGCCGGATAGTTGACGGTGACGGTTTCCCGTCGCCCGTCGATAATCCGGGTAACTTCCTTCTGATTGCTGTGGAACTCGTGGCTTTTTTCGGCGAGCTTACCGGCTCCCGCGCCCACATGAAGCTCTGGTTCGCGATCGATGCCTTGGCCGGCCAGGCTTCGCCGGTCGATCCGGACGTCATGGCCGGCCCGTTCAAGTGAAATGTTCGCTTCCTGCTCCCAACCCTCCCGGAAGCGTTCGGTACTGCCACGCTCGGTGGTCAGCATGACCCGCTTGCCGGTTTCCGGGTCGCGGTCCCGGAAGATAATGTGAGCGTGCGGGTTATCGTGATCCTTGGGACCGTCGTGGATAGCCGCCGCCCATGAGGCCCGGCCTTCTGTCATTCTTTCGCAGAAGTTCTGGAGAAGACTGAGGTTTTCGTCGTGGGACAGTTCCAGGGGCAGGGCCACCACGACCTTATCGATCACGCGAGCGTTCTTTCGGTCGCCTTGCTCCTGCTGGTCCAGCCACTTCATCATGCTGGCGCGCTCGTCCGGCATGCGCTGGCTGATAATCTCGGTGCAGCGGTCCTGGCCAGTGGCGTAGCGCGCGTAAAGGCTGGCGGCGCCCGCAGGATGGGTGCTGCGGCCGATAAAACTATGATTGAGGCTGAAGATCGCCACCTCGGCGGCTCCAGAAAATCACCATCCAAAATATGTGCGGCAGTCTTTCACGGCGTGCTGTGCGGCGCAACCGCCGGCTGCAAATTTCTATAGCGATGCAGTTGCCGTGCTGCCAATCTACGCCCCAGGGCAATGGGGGAGACGCCGCAGGCGGCGTTGATCAGGCATGTCGGTGCATGGGACCGCCCGGTGGGCGACCCGGTCGGAGGCCAACGACGCTGGCCTCTTTTCAGATTCCGGAATGTATGTCGGACTGTGGTGGGAGAATAAGCACAACTTCGAGCCCATCCGGTACAATGGCGACCTCCACCAGTTGATCGTCGCGGGTACGGGCGGAGGCAAGTTCACCACGGCGATCGCGCCATTTTTGATAGCGAGCGATCCCGAGAGCTCCATCGTCGTCATCGATCCCAAGGGCGAGATCGCGCAAGCGATTGGTCCAGTGCTCCAGCCGGCATTTGCATCGAAGCAAAAGGTATTTCTGCTCGATCCTTGGGATGAAGTCGGGACTGGCAATACCGCGTCGCTCAACTTTCTCGATCTGATTACAGCGGATAACCCCAACTATGTTGACGATGCCCGCGCACTGGCTGACGCCATGGTGCTTTCGTCCGGGGCCGACAATCAGCATTGGGACAACGCCGCACGAAACTATCTGACTGCCGTCCTCTTGTTTGTTGCGCTCGATCCCCGGGAAGCATCACGGCGCGATCTGATCCGCGTTCGCGAGATCGTGACCTTGCCCTTTGAAATGCCGAAGGCATACAAAGGCAAAAAGCAGGAAACGCTGGCCGAGCTCCTCTTCGGCTCCATGGAAAGCGAATTGGCGGGCGGCGCCATCAAGCGCGGCTTCCGCGCCATTCTGAACCGCGAAGAGCGCGAGCAGTCCGGAATCATCAGCAGTGTTGAACGCGACACGGCATGGATCGATAGCCCGCAGATGGCCAAAGTGCTCCGCGGGAAGAGCCTCGACATGCGTGAAGCCGCGCTCGGCGGAAACAAGTATTTCGTTGTTATTCCGCCGGACTTTTTCATGACGCACCGCTTTTGGCTGCGCCTCTGTGTGACCGCATTCGCAAAAAGTTTCAGACGCTATCGCCCAAATACTGCGCGTGGCGGCGCCAGACGGTGGCGCCATATCGTGATCGACGAGTTTGCCAATCTTGGCGAGATGACGTTCGTTCTCAACGACATCGCCGTATCGCGCGGCTACGACGTCAAATACACCCTAGCGGTCCAGGATTTCAGCCAGCTTGCCCGCGTTTATAATCAGGGCTGGGAATCGTTTATCAACAACTCATTCCAGCGCTTCTTCGCCGTCAGTGACATGTTTACGGCCGAGTACGTCTCGGCCATGTCAGGCAGTGCGACCGTGGAAACGATATCGGACGGTGTGTCAGAAAATAACGGGCAAAGCTTTGCCGATAACGTCGGCAATACGTGGTCGAAAGGTTCATCAGCACCAACTGGCCCGGGTCCTAGTTCCTCCACGAAGGGGTTCACAAGAACCCAGGGCGGTACCCACACTGAGACTTTCGGCGACTCGCGCACTACAACGTTTGGTAAAACTGAGCGCAAATTGCTTACGGCCGACGAGGTCCGGCGCTTCGCGCCCAACAGCCAGTTGCTCTTCTTTCGCGGCCTTCACGCTATCTCCTCGTGGCGGCCTGCGTATTGGGAAGCATTCGTACACTTACCGAAATTCACGCTCAACGAAGTTCTCGAAACTGTTGGGCGAAGGCCTCGAAGTGATGCCGAGAGAGGGAAATTCCTGAATTGGTCGGCTGAACTCATCACGCCTGATCCATACGAAGCTGGTCAAGCCCTGCCGTCGACGTCGCCGGCTGTTGCTTCTCAACCGGCGGCCCGGGCAGCGCTTCGCCTCGACATTATCTATCGAGTGCTGGTCGGGATTGGCGTCCTAGGGGCGGCTTGGTGGGCATGGTCGTCGTGGTTTGCCCCAGCGCCACCGCCGCGGCAGATCAACCCTATTTTTCCGGAGATCCGGCCCGCGCCTGTCGCGCCGCCGATCTCCGGTGACACGACACCCGCTCCACCGGTTGCACCGCCAATATCAGGACCTGTCGCACCGCCAATCTCGGGTATCCCTTCCGCTAGTCCGTCACCGGTATGGCAGCCCGCAAGACCGGTTCGACCCACGCTTCCGAACCGAACCATGTTCTTGGCGATGGGCAAGGGGCCGTCTGTTCGTGACGCCATGATCCAGTTGATGCGCGATCAGGTGAATTATTGTGCTGTCGGCGAAGGAGCCTCCGAGCGGGCCATGATGACGCATCTGGCGCAATGGGCGCGCGAGGCGGGTCTCACTCGCGAAACTTTGATGGACATGGCCACGATCAAACAATACCAGACGAAATTGGACCCCTACTTTGCTCGCTCGGCCTCTTGGACCCGTCGCGACCGGAATGAAGTGTTCAACATCCTGCTCGATGCACTTCACAAAAATGGCTATGCGTTTGGAGTCCAGACAGACGCAATGATTGGGCATTTTTACGAGAACGGCGGTTGCCCGTTCGATACGGTATCGAAGGCAGATTATCAGCCGCCGCTCTATGGGACCGGGGCAACCCTTGCAAAGCTTCCCTGACCTCGCGATCGATTTTCTATGATGGTTTCTAAGGGCGACGGCATGCCGAACGAATTCCCGATCAGTAAGAGAATAATGTCCGTGACAACCAATCTGGTACGAAGGATGTTCCGGAGGACCTGGCGGCAGGTGCGCATCGTTTTTAAGATCGTTTGGCGATCGTTCTTGGAGGCGTTGTTTGTGCCTCATATGGTTGGTGCAACACGACGATACGTGTATCCATTTGTTCTGGCGCGCTCCCCCTCTGAGTATCGCGAAGAACTCGGCGAGGCTGAGCAAAAGGCCGCCAAGGCGACCCAGTGGAAGGAGCCGGAACCTAATGACTTCTCGAAAGCGATCTTCGATGTAATCAACAAACGTGAGCAATATTACATCGAAGCCGTCGAGCGCGCGGAATACAACGCCGAGGCCTTTGTGGTGCTGAGCAGCACGGGCACTGTGGTCGCGTGGCTCGGCTTGCTGTACAGAATTCCTGCTCTGGCAGCTTCGTTTGGAACGACGATCGGCCTCCCGCTGCTGTTTGTATCCATAATCTCTGTGAGCTTTGTAAAGCTCATGCGGATCGCCCGAACTTATGCCTACAAGGGAAAGTGGCAAAAGGGCAGCAGAGCGTTTCTCGATGGCCGGATGTCGTACGAGCAACTTCTCAGCGAAGATTACCGGGTTTGGCGGTATCCAATGCGGATGATTGTGCCGGCGTGGTTGTCGATCACGTCGCTAGTAGCGGGCGCAGGGTTCGCGGGTGGTTCCCTTCTCAATTGGGCGATCCACGGTGCGGTCGTGGCCGGTGGTCGTACATCTTTGCTTCCGCTTTTAGGCGATTGAGCCCCCGGGCTAGGGCCGTCAAAACGTCCAACACGAACGTCCAACAATCTGTCCAACTACCGGAAATTGGACGACAACTATTTTCGTGCAAAGACCAAATAACGCTGATAGATTCAATACGTTATCCGTACCCGATGGAGCGCATCACCCGCTCCATTGGAGCACTTCACCCGCTCCAGCCGCCCCTAAGGAAGCAGGTGATGCGGTCCAAAATAAACTCATCCTCAACGTGATGCCTCAACCGTCGAAGGGAACACGCGGTGCGGCTTCCGGGGCAATCTGATTGGAAATTACAAGGCGGTGCTGGAACGGTTTTGTTGGTCTGAGACCCAATGGTCAAGCGCGTTTGCTATGCTCGTCCCGTTTGCGCTGTTGCTGCTTGTACTCGGCTTGCACCGCCGGATCTTCGTTGCTTCCACGAACGGTGTCCTGCTCACCCCTGCCGCCGTCGAGCCCCTTGGCAGCGTTGATGTGCTCTTTGAGATCAATCACCGCCGGACGGATATAGGGTTCGAGATATTTGTCGAGGATGCCTTTGCCGGGATCGTCGAGTTCCTTGGTGAGTGCCTGAAGGCATTCAGTCTTGTCCGTCGAAGCCCAATCGACGCTGAAGCCGGCACGTTGCGCCAGTATGGAGTGGACCACCATGATTGTTCGCCCATTGCCATCCAAGAACGGATGGCCGTGGGCCAGATATCCCATGACCTCGCCCGGCTTTTCGCGCATGGTCTTGGGATCGTTGCCCAGCTTCAAAGCATGCTCGATCGCGTTCCGAATGTCCTTGGGATGCGCGAACAAAACGCCACCGCGGCTCACGGCGATATCCGGTGCCGTCGTCGCGCGATCCTGACCCCGCCCACGGGTACATGACGTCGAAGAGCGTCTTGTGGGTGCTTGTAACGTCCGCGTAGGTCAGGGCCTTCTTCCTCTGAAGGCCGCGAACGCATCGTCGATGCCGGTCGTGAAGGAGGCGTGTTCGAGCCTCCGTATAATTGCCGGATCTTTCTCTTGGGCAAGGTTGCGCAGGTATCCGCGCGTCTCGAAGTCGCCGAACGGATCAAACGTCACGGCTGGGCTTCACGCAAATAGGCAGCTTGAAGCAAGATCATTTCCGGGCGTGTAATCCGGCCCGCTCGCACGAGACCAATGAGTAGCCGCTCAATCTCGTCCAGCTCGACCCTATCCCCGGCCAAGCGCGAAATATGGTGGGCCAAGCGGTCGTTGGGACCCTCCGAGTAGGTAACCTGGTGCGTCCGGGCTAGCGTTCGGATGTGCTCTGCGGTCGAAGGGGCGGTTACCCTATCCATATCAATAATGTAGCATTTTTCGACTGAGATTCCATTAGCGAATAGATCCCTGAAATCAGTAAGTTGCTAAGATCCGTTCCCGCGCAAGCTGCGCCTGGCACTCATGTGGCGTGTCAAGGAGGCGCAGAGGTCGGAGGATCGGAGAGGGCAGAGGAGGATCTGCCTACAAGTGGATCATGACCACGAATTTCCTTTTCATGGACGAGAAGTTCGCAGACCAAGGTGCGCCGCTGCACGCTCGTGCCATATCGCTGACTGGCATTCTGATCCCTGCGGATGCGCATAAGGCGTTTAGGGAGAGCTTCTATGATCTCGTGCATCAGGCGATTGGAGACAAGCAGAACGTCATATCTCCAATGCCAGTCAGATTTTTGAGATCAATCGGGCAACCGCTAACGCCTTTCAAATCTGGGCTGGCTGAGATCGCCTCTAGTCTCGAACCTACGATTGCGTTCGACGAGGTAATCGAAATGAAGATAGAGATGCCGCCGGCGGGGCATCGACCCAACGGGCCAATCCGGTTTGTGTGTCCGATCGTTCCGCAAGACGGTTGAAGTAGGTTGACACTTCTCGAGAAGTAGTCGTGCAGAGTTTGCTGCGTCCAGAATCGCCCGCCGCAAGCCTGATCCAGGTCAATGTCCCTCGTGTCGGATGGTCTATCCATTGGTCGCAGCTTCGGGACATACACATGACCAACAAGCCTATCGACTGGACGCCGGACCTTTCCCTACCGACCTCCAAATCCACCGTCCAGCACTTCATCGCAAAGGCCGGCGGCGACCGCCTGGAGATCGACACCACGCCGTGGGGCGAGGCCGATCTCACGGTCAACGGTCAGTCGATTGCTCACCTTGACGCCGCAGCCAGCGCGGGCGATGCGTTTCGAACGCTCGAGACGATCGCGGCAGATCTCGAGGCCGGCAAGGACGCCGGCAAGGACGCCGGAAAGGATGCGCGCCTCGATCAGTTGATCGAGGATGACGAGGTCCGCGAACGGCTCGGACTGACGCGCATCTAGGGCCATCGCGGTCGGGGAGATCGCCGATATCGCCACCGCGATGAGTGCCGTCCACGCGCGTCGGAACGGGGCGGCGCGGATTCGCTAGGAACCATCGCACCACGCACGAGTTGGCCGGTCGGGCAGGACCGATAGTCACGAGGCCAAACCGTGCAACAAGACGTGCGCGTGCGCACCACCGCGCAGATCGCGGGTCATCCGATTCATCCGATGCTGGTGCCGATCCCGATCGCGTGCTTCATCGGCGCGCTCTTCACCGACATCGCTTATGTCGCCAGTGCCGAGATCATGTGGGCGGATTTTTCCGCCTGGCTGCTGCTCGCAGGCGTCGTCTTCGGCGTGCTGGCCGCGATCGCGGGCCTGACCGATTTCCTCGGCAATCGCCTGGTACGGGCGCAGACGCCGGCCTGGCCGCACCTGATCGGCAACGCCGTCGCGCTGATGCTCGCCATCGTCAATGCGTTGATCCACACCCGCGACGCCTGGACCTCGGTGTGGCCGACCGGGCTGGTTCTGTCCGTGATCACCGTCCTGATCCTGCCGGTCACCGGCTGGCTCGGCTGGGCGCTGGTCTATCGCCACGGCGTGGGAGTTGCGCGATGACATTCTCGATTGGACGCGCGCTGCTGTGCTGCTCGTTGCTGCTTCTGGCTGGCTGCGATGACGGCAGCGGCGATCCCAAGGCGCAGATCGGCGCCAACCCGAAGCTCCCGGACATTCAGCAGTACCTGCTGCCGCCCATGCACATCGCGCGCATCGTCGGCTGGAAGAAGGACGAGACGCCTGGTGTGGCCGACGGCCTGCAGATCAGGGCCTTCGCGACCGGCCTGCAGCATCCGCGCTTCATCTACGTGCTGCCCAACGGCGACGTGCTGGTGGCGGAATCCAAGGCGCCGAAGGGGGCGGGGATCAAGCGGCCGAAGGAAATCGTCATGGGATATATCGAGTCCTGGGCGACCTCGGGCGGCGACGACACCGGCCCCGGCAATCGCATCACGCTGCTGCGCGACAGCAATGGCGACGGCGTGCCGGAGACGCAAAGCGTCTTCCTCGACCATCTCAATTCGCCGTTCGGCATCGCGCTGGTCGGCAACGAGCTCTACGTCGCCAACACCGATGCGATCGTCCGATATCCCTACACGGAAGGCGATACCAAGATCACCGCAGCGGGTACAGTGCTGACGGAGCTGCCGGGCGGGCCGATCAACCATCACTGGACCAAGAGCCTGGTTGCCAGTCCTGACGGCTCGAAGCTCTACGCCGGCGTCGGCTCCAACAGCAACATCACCGAGAACGGCATGGAGGCCGAGCACAACCGCGCCGCCATCCTCGAGGTCGACCGCGCCAGCGGCCGCTGGCGCGTGTTCGCGAGCGGCCTGCGCAATCCCAACGGGCTGAGCTTCGAGCCGCAGACCGGCGCGCTGTGGACGGTGGTGAACGAGCGCGACGAACTCGGTCCCGATCTCGTGCCTGACTACATGACCTCGGTGAAGGACGGCTTCTACGGCTGGCCCTACAGCTATTACGGCCAGCACGTCGATCCCCGCGTCAAGCCGCAGCGGCCGGATCTCGTCGCCAAGGCGATCGCGCCGGACTATGCCCTGAGCTCGCATGTCGCGCCGCTCGGGATGGCCTTCAACACCGGCACTGGCCTGCCGGCGGCCTATCGCGGCGGCGCCTTCGTTGGCGAGCATGGCAGCTGGAACAGGCAGGTGCTCAACGGTTACAAGGTTGTGTTCGTGCCCTTCACTGATGGCAAGCCGAGCGGACCGGCGCAGGACGTCGTGACAGGCTTCCTCAACAGCGACAACAAGGCGCGCGGCAGGCCCGTCGGCGTTGCCATCGACAAGTCGGGCGCACTGCTGGTCGCCGACGACAGCGGCAACACGGTCTGGCGCGTCACCGCCGCACATCCGCAACTGACGCAACGTTGAGCCCGCGCGCGCGTTGTCGAACGGACGTTCTTCTGAAGCTCAAAGCCAGGAGTGGACAATGGGCCTTGCTCAATATGCCATCGTGCCGGTGCGGGACCAATGGGGCGTGCTGCACGACGGCGATGTCAGGAATACCCATGCCACCAAGGAAGCTGCGTTCGAGTCGGCCGTCGCCGCCGCATCTCTCGCGCTTCGTGAAGGACATGAAGTCCAGGTCAGCGTGCCCGGCCGCGAAGCCGGCGAGAACGCGCTCGGCATCTAGCCATCACTGGATCAGCCGGCCGCGCCGTGCGGCAATCCCGATCGCAACCTCGGCGCCCGCATTGAAATCGAGCCGGTCGGCCTCGATGCCGTCGCTGAAGATGACGCCGTTTTCCGGCATCAAGGAGCGGATGCGCAATTGTTCGGTCGGAGCAAGCCGGCCGCAGACGAGATTGGTCTGCGAATGGCGGCTGGGGAAGGGCTCGCGCACGGCAAAGCGCAGCTCCGGCGCATCCCAGGGCAGCGCCTCGTAACCGGTCAGCGGGGGAGGCCGGCCAAGGCTGCCGGCAATGGCCAGCGAGCCCGTGACGATGCTTTTGAACCAGGCGGTTGACCCGAGGCCGGTCGAGACGATCAGGCCGCTCGAGGATTGCCGTTCCGTGGCGTCGCCGGTGGCAAGCTCATAGATCGCCGAGACATGCGTGCGCGCGCCGATGAAGAGGTCGTTGACGGCGTAGAGCACCTGGCCGTCACTGAGCCGCGCTTCCGCCATCGTCACGGCCTGGCTGCCCCGCTTGTCGGCGGCGACTTCCGGCAGCAGCTTTGCGAGGTCGCGCGGCGCGAAGGGCAGCAGAATGCCGTCGTGGCGCGCGGGGTCCGGGTTGAGCCCGATCAGCGGATGGTCGTTCAGATATTTCACGGTGTTGGCGACGACGCCGTCCTGGCCGAGCGCGACCACGATGTCATCAGGCGCGAAGATGAAGTTCGGTAGAAAAGCGCGGTCGATCACCTGATAGCGCCCCCATTGCTCCAGCACTTGCACCGTGGTGTGACGCTGCGCCCTGTAGACCTCGTGCTCGCGCTCGTAGTCGGAGAAGTCGGCGCCGAGATGTTCGACATAGAAGCGCGCCTGCGACGCCGTGAGGTGGCGCGCGATCAGGTCTTCCAGCCTGGTCTTGCGCGTCACCAGCACGATCTTGCGGTCATTGGCGGCGGGCATTGGCGGCCTCCGTCGGCTTCGGCTTCTCCAGGAGCTGGCTGAGCAGGTCGGGCGAGACGTTGAGCTGGCCGATCTTCTCGGCCTTTTCGGCGATGCCGGAGAAGGCCTGCGCGATCAGCTGGCCCGGCTGCATGCCGGCTGCGGCGAGCGCCTGGATCACGCGGGTGTCGACGCCCTCGAAGATCTTCATCAGCGCGCCGACGCGATAGGCCTCGGCGTCGGCCAGCGTCCTGGTGTTCTCGGCATTGAGGCCGACGAAATCCTTGCGCTTGCCTTCCAGCACGATGTCCGCGGCCATGCCGGCCTCGCGCAGCTCGTTGCGCTTGGCGGCGACGCTCGCCTCGGCGTCCATCTGGGTCTCGCGGATCGACCGCTTCTTCTGCTCGACCGCGATCTCGGTGTCGAGCTCGCTCTCGCGGATCGCGCGCTCCTGCTCGACGGCGAAATTGCGCCGGGCGAAGATGGCCTCGTCCGCGTTCTTCAGGATCGCTTCGCGCGCTTGCGCCTCCAGCGCCTTTGCGGTGTCCGGCGTCGGCCTGATGCCGCGAACCGACACGCCCAGAATTTCGAGGCCCAGCGAAGCAATGTCGGCGCGCGCCCTCAATCCGCTCGCGATGATGTCGGCGATGCGGTCGGACGCCTGCAACGCCTCCCTCAGCGTCAGCTCCTTCACCGCCTGCTGGGCGAGCACCTCGACCGTGCCGAGGATCCGTTCCGGCAATTTCTCCGGATCGTCGCTCTCATAGGTCTTGCCGTCCGCCTTCAGCGTGAAGTCGAGCATCGATGCCGCCTTCTTGGGGTCGCTGACGCGATAGGTCACCTGACCCTGCACGGTCAGCGTCTGAAAGTCGCGCGCGGTCTGCTCGAAGATGAAAGAGGCGTCGCGGCTGCCGATCGGCACGGCGACCAGCATGGTCACTGGCGCGTAGTAGAGCGCGGACAGGCCGGCGCCCTCGGCGACGACGGCGCCGGCGCGGTACTTCATCAGATAGGTGGTGGGCTGAGCCTTGATGAACCTGACGCCGAACATGGCCTTCTCCGATCGCTGTCTATAAGTGTGTCTGGGCAACTAAGTAAGTTGGACTGTACAACTAACTGTGCTACTGTCAAGGCCGGACAAGGGAGGTGGGCGATGGCAGGGGAGGCGACTGGCAAAAGCGTTGGAAAATCTGGAGATTTGGACTTTCCGCGCCCCCTGACCACGGTCGACGTGGTGATCTTCGCGATCAGGGATGACAGCCTTCAGGTGCTGCTGGTGCGGCGGCCGGCCGGCGAGGGCGAGCCGTTTCCGGAAAGCTTGGCGCTGCCGGGCGGCTTCGTCGATGTCGCGAAGGACCGCGATCTCGCGGCCTGCGCCGCCCGCAAGCTCCGCGAGAAGACCGGCGTCACCAGCCCTTATCTCGAGCAGCTCGGAAGCTGGGGAAGCGCGACGCGCGATCCGCGCGGCTGGTCGGCGACGCACGCCTATTTCGCGCTGATCCCGGAGAAGGCGGGCGAGCTCGCTGCGGATGCACGCTGGTTTCTGTTCTCCGGCGGCAGGCTGAAGGAGAAGCTCGCCTTCGACCATGGCGAGATTCTCGCAACCGCCATCCAGCGCCTGCGCAACAAGGTGGAGTACACCTCGCTGCCGGCCTATCTGATGCCGGCCGAGTTCACCCTGCCGGATCTGCAGCGGGTCTACGAGATCGTGCTCGACCGTCCGCTGGAGAAGAGCGCTTTCCGCACGCGCATCCTGTCGGCCGACATGATCGAGCCGGTGGCGAAGATGCGCCGCGGCCCCAACCGTCCGGCGCAGCTTTATCGGCTGAAGAAGGGTCGCGAGCCCGTCTATTTCGTGCGGACGTTCAATCCGCCGGAGTGAGCGCTGATCGGCAGGATGATCGCGCGCGCCTCGTCCTTCGAGACGCGCGCAAGGGCGCGCTCCTCAGGATGAGGCTAAGCCGCACCGGTGCTCGTCGAAACGACTGCCCCGCACCCGGTCCTCATCCTGAGGGCCCGCCAAGTGCGGGCGTCTCGAAGGATGGCTACGGAGGGATAGCTCCGCTTGCGATTCCGGACCCAATCGAACGCCGCCCTGCGGCCAGCGCTGCCTTGCCATTCAGAACCGACATGTCCCCAGGCTGAGTCTCCGGCTAAGACTGATCGTGCCGGCGCGATCTGCGCCTGCCGGGCAGGCGAACGTTTGGAATGCGGTTCTTGAAATCTGACAGCAGGCTGATTGGCGTCCTGCTGGTGCTCGCCATCACCCAACTCATCGGATGGGGTACGATCGGTCTTCCGGCCGTGGTGGGGCGCGAGCTTGCGGACGGTCTCGGCATGAGCCTGCCGGGCGTGTTCGCGGGCAGTTCGGTGCTTTATGTCACGATGGGGCTGTGCGCACCGTGGCTCGCCAGGGCCTTTGCCCGGCATGGCGCGCGCAAGGTCATGATGGTGGGCACGATCGTGTCCGCGCCCGGCTATATCGTGCTGTTCTTCGCGCGCGAGCCGCTGCTCTATTTCGCCGGCTGGGTCATTCTCGGCATGGGCGGCAGCGCCACGCTCTCGACCGGCGCGTACATCATGCTCAACGAGGTCGCCGGGCGCGGGGCCAAGAATGCCATCGGCGGGCTGATGCTGGTGACGGGGCTCTCCAGCAGCATTTTCTGGCCGACCACTTCTTTCCTGAGCGGGCATCTCGGCTGGCGCGGCACCTGTCTCGTCTATGCGGCGATGATGCTCCTCATCAACCTTCCGCTCTATGCGATCCTCGCGCCCCGTCGGAAAATTGCGCCTGACGACGACGGTGCGTCGGCCAGGGCCACACCGCCGCCTGCGGTTCCGAGAAGCACTTTCGGTCTCGTCGTCTGCGTGATCACGCTGAACGCCTTCGTCAATTTCGGCATCAGCGCCATCCTGATCGAGCTGCTCCGGGCCGAGGGACTGGCGCCGGCGCAGGCGCTCGCCTTCGGCTCCATGCTGGGCGTGATCCAGGTCAGCGCCCGCGGGCTGGATTTTCTTGGCGGCGGGCGGTGGGACGGCATCACGACCGGGCTCGTCGCAGGCACGGCGCTGCCCGTGGCCATGCTGCTCTTGATGCTGAGCGAAGGCGCGACCTGGGCGGTTGCGGCCTTCATCCTGCTCTATGGCGCCGGCAGCGGCGCGATGGCGGTGGCGCGCGCCACCATTCCGCTGGTGTTCTACGACCAGGCCGAATTCGCCAAGGCGATGTCGATGATCGCGCTGCCGCTCAATCTCGCCTCCGCGATCTCGCCGCCGCTTCTCGTCGGCCTGCTCACCGAATTCGGCAGCCGCGGCGCGCTCGGTCTCACCTTCGTATGCTCCTGCGCGACGGTGCTGATCCTGGTTCTGCTCGGCCGCCGCCGGCCGCGAGTGGTGGCTGCCGTGACTTGAGCCGGCCGGGGGGAATATCGCGGCGCGGAAAGTTGCGGACGGCGACCGCCTCTGAGCCGGCAGGAGATAGCCGTATGCCGCCAGTGCAGTGCTCAGAACCCCAAAATGGTGTATCCGCAGGGAGCGCGGCTTGGCTGGAGCCGCCGCGCCAACACCAGTTCCCCGGAGGAAACCGATATGTCGGCCTTGCCGCTCTCAGGCATCAAGATCCTTGACCTCACGCGCGTCCTTGCCGGGCCTTTGTCGGCGCAGATGCTGGGCGATCTCGGCGCGGACGTGATCAAGATCGAGCGGCCGGGCACCGGCGACGACGCGCGCGCCTTCGGCCCGCCCTACCTGAGCGATCCCGAGGGCAAGGCCAACAACAACAATTCCTTCTACCTCTGCGCCAACCGCAACAAGAAGTCGGTCACGGTCAACATCGCAAAGCCCGAGGGACAGGCGATCATCCGCGAGCTCGCCAAGGACGTCGACGTCTTCATGGAGAACTACAAGGTCGGCGATCTCAAGCGCTACGGCCTCGACTACGAGACCATCAAGGCGATCAATCCCGGCATCATCTATTGCTCGGTGACCGGCTTCGGCCAGACCGGTCCCTACGCGCCGCGCGCCGGCTACGACGCCATCCTGCAGGCGATGGGCGGCCTCATGAGCGTCACCGGCCATATGGACGGCGAGCCGGGCGAGGGCCCGATGAAGGTCGGCCCGTCGATCGTCGACTACATGACCGGCATGAACACTTCGATCGGTATTCTCTCCGCGCTCTATCATCGCGACGCCAACAACGGAGAGGGGCAGCACATCGACGTCTGCCTGTTCGACACCGTCATCGCCTCGCTGTCGCACTGGCTGCAGATCTATCTCGTCAACGGCAAGACGCCGCCGCGGCGCGGCACCTGGGGCAATGGCGGCATGCCGGCCGGCGTGTTCCGCTGCACCGACGGCGAGCTGATGCTGGTGGTCGGCAATGACGGCCAGTTTCGGAAGACCTGTGCCGTGCTCGGCGAGCCCGAGCTGGCCAACGATCCGCGCTTCATCAAGAACAACGACCGTGTCGTGCACGGCAAGGAGATCATGGCGATCTTCGCCGGCCTGTTCCTGAAGCAGAAGGTATCCTACTGGCTGGAGAAGCTGGAAGAGGCCGGCGTGCCCTCGGGCCCCATCAACAATTTCGAGCAGGTGTTTTCCGACCCGCACGTCCAGTCGCGCGGCATGCGGGTGAAGACCGAGCACAAGTTCGAGCCCGAGCTGTCGCTGATCCGCAACGCGCTGACCCTCTCGGGCACCCCCATCACCGAATATCGCGCCCCGCCGCTGCTCGGCGAGCACACGCAGGAGGTGCTCGGCGGCAAGCTCGGCTATGATGCGGCGAAGATCGAGGAGTTGAAGGCGCAGGGGATTATCTAGGTTTGTCTTCGCCTCTCCCCGCGTGCGGGGAGAGGCCGGATTCGAGCGGAGCTCGAATCCGGGGGAGGGGGACTCTCCACGAGTCCAACTCGCACCGTACTTGCGGAGAGTCCCCCTCACCCCAACCCTCTCCCCGCAAGCGGGGCGAGGGGGCGCAGCTACTCTGCGGCAACGCATTCAGCTAGACTCATTGAGTTGCGAAGCGGAGGAATTCCATGACATCAGGCAAAACCATCATCACCTGCGCCATCACGGGCAACCTCACCAAACCCGAGCAGTCGCCCTACCTCCCCATCACGCCCGAGCAGATCGCAACCTCCGCGCTGGAGGCGGCGGAAGCGGGCGCTGCGATCGCCCACATCCATGTGCGCGATCCCGCGACGGGGCGTCCCTCGATGGAGATCGATCTCTACCGCGATGTCGTGGACCGCATCCGCGCCCGCAACAAGGGTCTCGTCATCAATCTCACCACCGGTCCCGGCGGGCGCTTCGTGCCCTCGATCGAGGATCCCCGCGTCGCTGGCCCCGGCACCACGCTGCTGCAACCCGAAAAGCGCGTCGAGCACATCGAGCTGCTCAAGCCCGACATCTGCACGCTCGATCTCAACACCATGAATTCCGGCGGCGAGGTCGTGATCAACACGCCGCGCAACGTCCGCATCATGGCCGAGCGGATGAAGGCGGCCAGCGTGCTGCCCGAGATCGAGCTGTTCGACAGCGGCGACTGCCATCTGGCGCGCGACCTGTTCGCCGACGGCACGCTGAAGGGGCCGGGCTTGTTCTCGCTCGTGCTCGGGGTCAAGTACGGCTTCTCGGCGACGCCGGAAACCATGTTCTACGCCCGCAGCCTGCTGCCGCCGGGCGCGATCTGGTCCGGCTTCGGCATCGGCCGCGCCGAATTCCCGATGGTGGCGCAGGCCTATTTGCTCGGCGGCCACGTCCGCGTCGGCATGGAGGACAATCTCTATATGTCCAGGGGCGTGCTGGCGAAGACCAATGCCGAGCTGGTCACCCATGCCGCGGGCATCTTGAAGAGCCTTGGCGCGAGCGTTGCGAGCGCGGAGGATGCGCGGGCGATGCTGGGCCTTGCCTGAGGCTTGCGGGCAATCCCCAGATAACTCCGGTCCGTAGTCGCACAGGCTTCCGCTTCGCCTCCGACTCTGATTCGATCTCCCCACTTGAGTTCGGGGAGGGAAGTGAATGTCCTACACGATCGGGTTCCAGGCCAAGAACCAGAAGTCCATTCTGGCGACCGAGGCGGCCACCGCCAACCAGGCCGTCGCCATCGTTGCCGCGCTGCGGCAGAGCGCCGACGAAATAAAGTTCATCCGCTCCCCCCAGGAAGGCGAGATGGGCATCGAGATGCTGCTGCTGCTCGCCAAGGAAGAGGCCGAAGAGATGCCGCAGCGGGCTTGAGCCCGTCGCCACGACTACACTTCGATCAGAAGCGAAGCATGCCGGCTGCAGGATGATGTAGTCAGGCTTCAGTCTCGCTCGAGCCGAAGGTGGTCGTCCATGAAACGTGAAGCGCTCCGCGTCGAGCCGATCTCGACCTTTCTCGACCGCGTGAAGGCGCCGACATCGCCGGTGACGCGCGCCGGCAACATGATCTTCGTCGCAGGCCTGCCGCCCTTCGACCCCGACACGGGCGAGATCGGCGGGATGGCCATCGAGCGGCAGAGCGAGATCGTCATGCAGCAGATGAAGCGGTGCCTTCAGGCGGCCGGCGCCTCGCTCGACAATGTCATGAAGTGCAACGTCTATTGCACCTCGACCAGGCACTTCGCCGCCTTCAACGCAGTCTACGCCCGCTACTTCCCGGTCGATCCGCCGGCGCGGATCTTCGTCTGCACGCCGGAATGGTTCGGCCCCTTCGACGTCGAGATCGACTGCATCGCGATGCTGTGAGGCCGGAGCTATTGCAGGCCGGCAACACTCCGGCTCAAAGCGGCAGCGTCATCCGGTCGAATGACGCGCACCCTGCGTATTCTCTTTAGGCCACTTCCATCCATTGCCGGCCCGCAAGCAGCGCGGGCCGATTGGGGGAAGGGGCACGATGTCCAATTGGAGTTCTTTGAAGCCATTGCTCGCCGGGACCATTGCGGTTGCGGGCATTCTCTGCACCGGGCTCGCCGGCGCCCACCCGACGGAGCCTGCGCCACGCCATACAAGGGCGGCGGCGAGTGCGGCCTGGGACTGGTCGGGATTCTATCTCGGCGCCGATGTTGGTGGCGTCGGCCAGAGCACGTCATCCGGACGTTCGGAGTTCTTCGAGAACGAGGACGACAGTCCGACGGTAGGGGCACAGGCGCCGTCGTCCTCCGCCGCCATTGGCGGCGTTCATCTCGGCTATAATTGGCAGATCTCGCGGGTGGTTCTGGGCCTGGAAGGCGACTGGCAATGGACCAGGTCCGGCTACTCGTTCTGCCGCGAGACGGATCGCTTCGGCGTCCCCTGTAGCGACAACGGTTTCGGTTTCGTCACGGTCCAAAGCGAAACGCGGGGCATCGGAACGTTGCGGGGGCGCCTCGGTTACGCGTTCGACCGCGTTCTGCTGTATGGCACCGGCGGTCTCGCCTTGGCCGATCTGCGCGATACGATCACGATCGATTGCCGGGTCCACGGATGTGGGCATGACGGGACCAATAACCTGAGCGCTCAGAGTTTCTCGAACCTCAGCACCGGGTGGGTCGCAGGTGTCGGCGCCGAGCTGATGCTGTCGCCGAACCTGATCGTGCGGTCCGAGTACCTGCACGTCGATGTCGGTTCGGTGTCCGACAAGCTCAATCTCGCTTTGGTGAATTGCTCCAGCGGGGGACCGTGCGGCGCCTCGTGGTCGCGCAACCAGCGCTACGACATCGGGCGGATCGGCTTCAGCTACAAGTTCGGCGGCACCGGCCGCGTGAATTGATCAGACCAGCCTTTCATGATGCGCGAGACCCGGCCTGGGGCCGGGTTCTTGCGTTGCGCCTGCGGTACGCTAACGCGCCGCCACCCGCGACGGCGCCTTCGCCTCGGCGCGTCCCGCCGTCAGCGCCATCGTCGCCACGCTGACCACGCGCGCGACGACGTCCTCGACATCATCGAGGTCGCATTTGCCTTCCGACAGCTTCGTCAGCCGCTCGCTCTCGCGGATGGTATGGTGCGCCATGGCGAGCGCGAAATTCAGGCCCCAATAGATATCGACGTCGCTGCGCTCGGGCAGGGCGCGGCGCATCGCGCCGGCGAATTTCCTGAGATGGTCGATCTCGCGGTTCTTGATGCGGCGGATCGGCGGCACGGATTCGATCGAGGCGCGGATCATGAAGCGCGCCGCGGTCGAGCGCTGGTTCTCGGGGCCGAGGCAGCCGCGCAGGGTCGGCCCGACCAGCGCGCGCAGGATCACCTCGATCGGCGCGTGGCCGCCGCCTTGCTCCTCCGCCGCCTTCAATTCGCGGAGGCGCTCGCGGTTGGTCGCGATCGAGCGCGTGACAAATAATTCCGCGATCAGCTCGTCCTTCGAGCCGAAATGGTAGTTCACCGCCGCGAGGTTGACGTTGGCCTCCGCGACGATGTCGCGCAGCGTCACGTCGCCGAAGCCGCGATCGGCATAGAGCCGTTCGGCGGCGGCGAGAATGGCAGACCTCGTATGATCGCTGGCCATGGATGCCCCCAGGGGAGGGAGTTGCAATTCAAACACTTGTATGAAACTATCGTTTGAAGGCCGGAGAAAGTCAATCCGCAATCGAGACTCGTTCGCAACTCGCGGGCCAGCTCGAACCGCCCCGCAACGCGCGTGTTCGTGCTTGCGGGGCCCGCCATGCGGGAGGACAGTCCGGCGCAAAACGAGATCGCAAAGAGAGAGACGAGGAGCGTCCCATGGACTTCGATATGTCGCCCAAGCAGAAGGAATGGCTTGATCGCGTGCGGTCCTTCATGGCCAAGCATGTGCGTCCGGCGGTGCCGATCTACGACCAGCAGGATCACAGCGGCGAGCGCTGGAAGGTGATCCCGGTCCTGGAGGACCTCAAGAAGAAGGCGAAGGCCGAAGGCCTCTGGAACATGTTCATGCCGCCGAACGAGCATGAGGATGACGAATTCCGCGGCGCGGGATTGACCAATCTCGAATACGCACTGCTGTCGGAAGAGATGGGCCGCATCACCTGGGCTTCGGAAGTGTTCAACTGTTCCGCGCCCGACACCGGCAACATGGAAGTGTTCATGCGCTACGGCTCCAAGGAGCAGAAGCGCAAATGGCTGCGTCCGCTGATGGATGGCGAGATCCGCTCGGCCTTCCTGATGACGGAACCGGCGGTCGCCTCGTCCGACGCCACCAACATCGAGACCAGCATCAAGAAGGATGGCGATCACTACGTCATCAACGGCCGCAAATGGTGGTCGTCCGGCGTCGGCGATCCCCGCTGCAAGATCGCGATCCTGATGGGCAAGACCGATTTCAACGCGGCCAAGCACCAGCAGCAGTCGCAAATCCTGGTTCCGCTCGATACACCCGGCATCAAGGTCGAGAAGATGCTCCCCGTCTTCGGCTTCGACGACGCGCCGCACGGCCACGCCCAGGTGCTGCTCGACAATGTGCGGGTGCCCAAGGAGAACATCCTGCTCGGCGAAGGCCGCGGCTTCGAGATCGCGCAGGGCCGGCTCGGTCCGGGCCGCATCCATCACTGCATGCGCACCATCGGCAAGGCCGAGGAGGCGCTGGAGAAGATGGTGAAGCGGCTGTCCTCGCGCACCGCCTTCGGCAAGAAGATCGTCGAGCACTCGGTGTGGGAGCAGCGCATCGGCGAGGCCCGCACCAACATCGACATGACGCGCCTGCTCTGCCTCAAGGCCGCCGACATGATGGACAAGGTCGGCAACAAGACCGCGCAGGCCGAGATCGCCATGATCAAGGTCGCAGCGCCCAACATGGCGCTGAAGATCATCGACGAGGCGATCCAGGCTTTCGGCGGCGCCGGCGTGTCGGACGAGGCGGGCCTTGCCAAGGACTACGCCCACATCCGCACGCTCCGTCTCGCCGACGGTCCGGACGAGGTGCACAATCGCGCCATTGCCAGGCTCGAGGTTCGGAAGTATGCCAACTCGCCCAAGCATTAAGAGGGAGAGCCGGGCGGCGCTCCCGGCTTGAAGAAACGACAGGGCATGGTCCCATTCGCAATGACCGCTTGACGCAAGTGCGTCAGCGGTTACCGATTAGGATCATGCTCGACCTGAAAAGGTCAGGACTGAAGAGGGAGCGTCATGGCCGACGGCGTCAGGAAAGACGAGGAGTTCTCGGGCACCAAGCCGGTCGAGGAGCGGCATCGCTTCGACGAGATGCGGCTCGAGGCCTGGATGCGCGATAACGTCGAAGGCTTCGAGGGCCCGCTGGTCGTCCTGCAATTCAAGGGCGGCCAGTCCAACCCGACCTATCGCCTCAACACGCCGAAGCGCTCCTACGTGATGCGCAGGAAGCCGTTCGGCAAATTGCTGCCGTCGGCGCACGCGGTCGACCGCGAGTATCGCGTCATCGCGGCCCTTGGCAAGCAGGGCTTTCCGGTCGCGCATGCCTATGCGCTGTGCCAGGACGATGGCGTGATTGGAGCTGCCTTCTACATCATGTCGATGGAGGAGGGCCGAGTATTCTGGGATCCGACGCTGCCGAGCCAGGACAACGATGCGCGGCGCAAGATCTTCACCAGCAAGATCGAGACGCTGGCGAAGCTCCACATGTACGATCCCAATGCGATCGGGCTCGGCGACTTCGGCAAGCCCGGCAATTATTTCGCGCGCCAGATCGACCGCTGGACCAAGCAGTATCGGGCGTCCGAGACCCAGCACATTCCGGAGTTCGAGAAGGTTGCCGAATGGCTGCCGAAGACCGTGCCGGAGCAGGCGCGCGTCTCGATCGTCCACGGCGACTACCGCCTCGACAACATGATTTTCCATCCGACGGAACCGCGCGTGCTGGCCGTGCTGGACTGGGAGCTGTCGACGCTCGGCGATCCCATGGCCGACTTCACCTATCTGTTGATGCAGTGGGTCATGCCGGGCCTCGAGGGCGCCGACCTCAAGGCGCTCAATATCCCGAGCGTGGAGGAAGCCGCGCAGATCTATTGCAACGTCACCAAGATGACGGTGCCCGATCTCAACTGGTACTTCGCCTACAATCTGTTCCGCCTCGCCGGCATCACGCAAGGAATCGCCGGCCGCGTCCGCGACGGCACCGCCGCCAACGCCAAGGCGCTGGAGTCAGCCAAGCGCACCGTGCCGCTGTCGAAGGCGTCATGGGAATACGCGCAGAAGGCGGGCGCGGTGTAGGTATGATGAAGGCGCGGCAGATGGCCGCGCCTTTTGTCTGATGCACGTCTCTCGTGTCCCGGACGCGGCGCAGCACGAAGTGCTGCTCCGCAGAGCCGGGACCAAGGAACTTGGGGGCGCCAACTACCCCTTCGCGCAATGCGCGATCAGCTTCTCCACGAACCCCGCGCATTTCTCCAGCTCGGCCATCTCCACGAACTCGTCCGGCGTATGCGCCTGCGCGATCGCGCCGGGGCCGATCACCACGGAGGGGACGTCGGCGATGCTGGCGAACAGGCTCGCCTCGGTGCCGAAGGCGACCTTGGCGTGGTCATTGCGCCCGGCAAGGCTTTTTGCGAGCGTGACGATCGCCGCATCGGCTTTCGTGTCGAGGGCGGGGTAGTCCAAAATCTCCTCGAAATCGATGCCGCAGTCCGGATGCCGCGCCTTCATCGCCGGCTCGATCTCGGCCCTGGCCCAGGCCACGATGGCATCGGTGACCTCGCGCGACTCGGTGATGCCGATGCCGCGGCATTCGAAATCCAACGTGCAGGTATCCGGCACGATGTTTAGCGCGGCGCCGCCATGCACGATGCTGGTGAGCAGCGTCGAATGCGGCACGTCGTAGAGGCTGTTGCGTTCAGCCTCGGCCGCAAGCGCCACGGCGCGGCGGCGGATCTCGACGATCAGCTCGGCCGCATATTCGATCGCGTTGACGCCGTCGGGCGCGATCGAGGAATGGCGGGCGAGGCCGCGGAAGGTCGCGCGCACGCCGTGCTTGCCCTTGTGGCCGATGATCACCTTCATCTCGGTCGGCTCGCCGATGAAGGCGCCGAGCGGCCTGACCTTCTTCTTCGCGACCTCGCGCAGCATCGGCCGTACGCCGACGCAGCCGATCTCCTCGTCATAGGAGATCGCCAGATGAATCGGCGTTGCGAGCTTTGCCTCCACCATCTCCGGCACCATGGCGAGGCACACCGCGACAAACCCCTTCATGTCGGTGGTACCGCGGCCGTAGAGCTTGCCGTCGCGCTCGACGAGCTTGAACGGGTCGTGGCTCCAGTCCTGGCCCACGACGGGCACGACGTCGGTATGGCCCGACAGCACGAGGCCCGGCCGGTCCTGCGGCCCGATCGTGACCCACAGCGAGGCCTTTTGCCCCGTCGTGTCGACGACGCGCTCGCCCTGGATGCCGAACGCGGCGAGGTAACTCTCGATATGGGCAATCAGCGGCAGGTTGGTGCGATCGCTGACGGTGTCGAACGAGACGAGGTCGGCGAGAAGCTTGCGTATGCGATCGGGTCGGGAGTTCGGGAAGATCGGGTTCGGCATTGTTACTTCTTGTTGGAGACTACAGAGGCTTGGATTGCGTGCAGGAACCATACCAATGTGGCGGGTTGTCGGGCAAATCAACACCTGTCCGTGGCGCGGATTGCGCTGTGCTGTATCCCGGCTACCAGAGCTACAATCCCTTGCATTGCCTGGCGGGCAAAACACGCGAGCCGTAGGTCAACCCACCACGCACAAAATATTCCACTTTGCCGAATTTCGGAAAGAGCGTATGTATCGCGTCAACCTGGCCCATCGAAAAGGGGCGTATCGCGATCGTCACGAACGCGGGCCGGGCGGCGGTGGACGTGGGTCACATCGGCGCGAAGGGTTTTGCAGGGCGGGCAACCGTGAGCAAGGTCATCGCGCGCACGACCGGTGTGATCGGCGTACGGCGAAATCGTGTGGTCCTGGCGCCCGGGGTCTGTGCGCCAAGTCTTGCGGTGATGCGGTGGCCCAACCGGGCAAGCGCATCAGTCATCCGAAAGGCGACGGGGGCAATAGTGCAACGCTCCCCGGGGAGAGCACGACATAAGCCGTAAAGCCACTGCGCAGGGAAGGCCGGGATGTCCTGGCTACACCTGTATGCCGCTGTGCAGCTTCTTGTTACGCAGGATTCGCACAGTGGACCGCGGGTGCCAGCCGGCACCCGGTCTTCCCTGCGCCCTCTTTCAATCGAGGGCGAGCGATCCAGCAAAGCTCGGGCGAGATGCGCCGCGAGGATGCGGAGGTGTGTCTACGACATGAGCTGCGTGCCCCAAGCTCGATCTCGTAGGGTGGGCAAAGGCGCATCGCGCCGTGCCCACGATCTCTCTCGACAAGCAACAAGGCGTGGGCACGCTGCGCTTTGCCCACCCTACGGCACTGCCTCCGCGGAGAGATTCTGGATTGCTTCGCTGCGCTCGCAATGACGCTGTTGAAGCAGCGCGCGCAAAGCCACGCTCTCGTGCCCCGGACGCGGCGCAGCGTCCCCGGCGATGCGGAGCATCGTCCGGTACGATGCGCCGCAGAGCCGGGGCCCATGCATCAACGAGTGCCGTAGCTTCCTGGGTCCCGGCTCTGCGCAGCAGCGTAAGAACGCTGCAGCGCGTCCGGGACAGGAGAGACCTCACAGATAGCGCGTCAACTCGGCCTTGACCTGCCCGTACACCGCGTCCTCGATCTGGCTGCGCGTGATCCCGATGTCGCGCAGGGCGCGGTCATCGAGCTCGTTCAGCGTCTTGACGGCGGTCCGGCGCTCGATGCGATCGAACAGCGCGCAGGTGAGGTTGAAGAGCGATGCAAGAAAGCCGCTCGTGGAGGACGGGCGTAAACTCTGCCCGGCAGTTTGCGAAATGATGGTCACTTTTCTTCTCCGGCCTAATGGGCCGCGCGGCGAAGCAATTGCCGTTGACGCAGGCGCACTCAGCGCTTGCACCTCATTTGCCGTCGGATTGCTCTCGCTTTCCTCGGCTCAATCGCGGACCTTGATGGAACTTAAATGCTCCAGTACACTTCTCGGAGCAAGTAAAACATTGCTCTCGGTGCAATAATGTCCAAGTTCGAGTACGTGAAGCTTGCCGATGCCATTGCCTCGGATATCTCTAACGGCACGTTAAGGCCCGGCGATCGGCTGCCGCCGCAGCGCAATTTTGCCTATGACCGTGGCATTGCAGTCTCGACTGCGAGCCGTGTTTATACGGAATTGCTTCGTCGCGGCCTCGTCGTCGGCGAAGTCGGACGCGGCACTTTCATCTCGGGCGACATCAGGCGCGAGGTCGAAGCCTTGAGCGAGCCGCGCGATGCGCGCATCGACTTCGAGGTCAATTATCCGTTATTGCCGCAGCAATGGGCGATGATCGCCAAGAGCCTTGCGGGGCTCGAGCGCGTCGACGCGCTGGAATCCGCGCTGCGCGTCTCGACCAGCACCGGCACCAAGAGCGCGCGCAATGCCGCCGCAGCCTATCTCGCGCGGAAGGATTTCACGCCGCAGGCCGAGCAGATCGTGTTCACCGCCAACGGCAAGCAATCGCTCGCGGCCGCGCTCGCAGCGCTGGTCCCGACCGGCGGCCGCTGCGGCGTCGAGGCGCTGACCTATCCTTACGTCAAGAGCATCGCCGCGCGGCTCGGCATCACGCTGGTCCCGATTCCGATGGACGAATTCGGCGCCCGTCCCGATGCGATCCAGAAAGCGCATCGCGAGGCACATCTGTCGGCGCTGTATCTGCAGCCGATCATCCAGAACCCGCTCGGCGTCACCATGAGCGCCACGCGGCGCGCCGACATCATGCGTGTCGCCGAGAAGCTCGACCTCACCATCATCGAGGACGCCGTCTACGGCTTCCTCGCCGACGACACGCCGCTGGCCGCCCTCGGGCCGGACCGCTGCATCGTGATCGACAGCCTGTCCAAGAAGGTCGCGCCCGGCCTTGCGCTCGGCATCCTGGTCGCGCCGCCGCACTTGCGCGAAAGCGTGATGAGCGCGGTCCGCACCGGCGGCTGGATCGCCTCCGGCCACGCCCTCGCCTCCGGACAGCGGCTGATGGCCGACGGCACCGTCGCCGAACTGACGCGGCTCAAACGCATCGACGCCGCGCGCCGCCAGCAGACCGCGGCACGACTGCTCGCCGGCTACCAGATCGCCGCCGACACCCGCGCCTATCATCTGTGGTTGACGCTGCCGCCGCACTGGCGCTCGCAGACCTTCGTCGCCGCGGCAGCCCGGCGCGGCATCGCGCTGACGCCGTCATCCACCTTCGCGATCGCCCACGGCCATGCGCCGAACGCGGTGCGCCTCGCGATCGCTCCGCCCACCTTCGAGCAGCTCGATTCAGGCCTGCGCACCATCGTGTCGCTGCTCGGCACCAAGGAAGAGGATTTCGACTCCACGGAGTAGCTCGCGGGTTGCGCCGATCATGCCGGCCATTCCGCGATGAAGCCTTTCGCCTTGTACGGTTCGATCTTGTCCCATTCGTGCAGCATGCGGCGGCGGAATTCGGCATCGGTGTGCCACAGCGCGCGCGGCGTCGCGAAGCTGTCGACGGTAAGCAGCATTTTCTCGACCTCCGGCCAGTGCCGGTGCAGCGTCATCGGATAGCGCCGCGCGGTCCAGGTGTTGCCAAGGCAGATCACGCTGCGGATGTTGGCAAGGCCGAGCGCCGCATCGATCACCGGCAGTGAGAAGATCACGTTCTCGCCGGTGTTCATGGCGCGATGCTCTTCGAGGACAAGTTCCGCCGGAATGCCCGCGTCGACCATCGCCGCCTTGATCAGCGCGCACTCGGATTGCTCCGAGCCCGGCGTCACGCCGCCGCTGACAATCGCCCAGCGGAAATAACCCTCGCGCCACAGCCGCGCCGCGGTTTCGGCCCGCAATAGGTCGTCCTCCCGCGTGCCGAACACAAACAGAAGGTCGGCCGGCACGAGCGGCGTGTCGATCAGGTGACTGCGATTGATCTCGGCGATCTCGTCCGCAGCAAGCGCGCGCGTGGTGCGATCCAGGGTTGGCATGAGTGCACGATGCGTCACCTGCGCGGGGACGCGAACTCACGTTTGATTGCGGCCGATTGCAGAGCTATGGCAGCAGCGTTTCCGGCAGACGCGCGAAAGTGTAGGCGCGCGGCTGGTTGCGCCGCACGAAGCCGCCGACCTGCCAGGCGAACAGCGCGGCAAAGCCGAGGATGAAGAGAACGCCGGCGAACTCGCCGATCATCAGGGCGCGGATCAACAGGCCCGCCATCGCAACCGTCAGCACCGCGAGGAATGCCAGCACCGCCGCGTAGGTGATGCGGCCGAGGCCTGCAGTGAGCGCCGCGCGGCTGCCGGCCCTGGCCATCCGCGCATGCAGTTCGACGATGAAGGCGCGAAAGCCGTTGTCCTGCGGTGCCATCAACGCCGCGGTCTGCCAGCTCGTCGACAGGATCGCGATGCGGCGGCCGGAGGTGTGGGTGACATCGGCGCGAAAACGGTGCTGCTGCATCGAGACCGGGCGAAACGACAGCCGGATCGCGCCGATCTCGCCATAGGGCCACAGGCCCGACCGGCCGCCGACGTGCCAGGACAAGCCCTCGTCCGTGAGGTCGAAACGATGCGCCGAGCCGATCAGCGACGCCTTGTAGGCGTAGCTCGCACCCGAGGCGCCTTGCGCGTCCGAAACTTGCGTCGTCACAATCAATCCCCTCGGCGATCCGCTTGCGCGATCGCCCTCGCCCATCCTACAAGCGAGGCATGGCTGAGACGACCTTTTTTCCGCGCCGCCTGATTCTCGGCGCCGCCATGATCTCCGGCGTGCTGCTGGCACTCGCAGTGCACATGCTGGGCGCGCGCTACGGGCTCGACCTCGGCGGGCTCTGGCGCTCCGACACGCATGAGTTCATCCCAGCGGGCGCTGCGATCGCCTGGTGGCTGATCGCCACGGTCGGATTCTCCGGCGGCTATTTCACCGCGACGTTGATGCAGAGCGCGGTCTCCGGCCAGATCCCGCAACGAATGCGCCAGTTCCTGATCGCGGTCGGCGTGCTGCTGCTCGCGGGCGCGGGCCAGGCGGCCTCCGCGCCGAGCCCGATCCCGACCGTCTCGGGCGTGCTGGCCGGGCTTGCGGCGCTGTGCCTCGGCGCCGTCATGGCATTCTGCGGCGCTCATTTCGCGCTGCGCCGTGGCTAGAGGATGATCCGGAAAAGTGTGAAGCGGTTTTCCGGATGATCATGCTCAAACAATAATCGCCTCACGCCGACGCCAGCAGGCGCGGGCGGCCCAGCATGATCGTGACGTCGGAGGCCGGACGCGGCTTGCTGAACAGATAGCCCTGGGCCTGGTCGCAGCCCTCGCGCCTGAGCAGCTCGAGCTGGGCGTCGTTCTCGACGCCTTCCGCCGTGGTGACGATGCCGAGGCTGCGGCCAAGGCCCGTCACGGCACGGATGATCGCCATGGAATCGTCGCGCGTCGCCAGCTCCGACACGAAGCTGCGGTCGATCTTGATCTTGTCGAACGGGAAGCTGCGCAGATAGCTCAGCGACGAATAGCCGGTGCCGAAATCGTCGAGCGAGATCCGCAACCCCATGCCGCGCAGCTCGTGCAAGGTCGCCAGCGTCGCCTCGCTGTTCTGCAGCAGCACCGATTCGGTGATCTCGAGCTCGAGGCGCCGCGCATCGAGTCCAGAGGCTGCCAATGCCTCGGTCACGGACGCGATCAGGTTCGGATTCTTGAACTGGACCGGCGACAGATTGACGGCGAGGTCGACGTCATTGGGCCAGGTGGCCGCATCGGTACAGGCGGCGCGCAGCACGAATTCACCGAGCTGGACGATCAGTCCGGTCTCCTCGGCCAGCGGGATGAAGTCGATCGGGGAGATCAGGCCACGCTGCGGATGATTCCAGCGCAGCAGCGCCTCGAAGGCGACGACGCGGCCGCTGACGACGTCGCGGATCGGCTGGTAATACGCCTCGAACTCGCTGCGTTGCAAAGCTGCGCGCAGATCCATTTCCAGGAGGCGGCGCGCCTGCGCGCGGGCGTCCATGCCGGTTTCGAAGAAGCGATAGGTGCCGCGGCCGTCCGCCTTGGCGCGGTAGAGCGCGAGGTCGGCGTTCTTCAAGAGCTCGTCCGGATTGCTGCCGTCCTGCGGCGACAGCGAGATGCCGATCGAGACGCCGATCAGGATCTGATGACCGTCGATCTCGTAAGGCGCCGAGGTGACCTCGACCAGACGGCGGGCCAGGGATCGCGCAGCGGTCTCCTCGGACCGGCCGATCTGGACCACGGCAAACTCGTCGCCGCCAAGCCGGGCCACGGTGTCGCTGTCGCCGACCGTCTCCTCGAGCCTGCGGCCGACCTCCTTCAACAAGGCGTCGCCAATGGGATGGCCGAGCGAGTCGTTGATGTCCTTGAAGTGATCGAGATCGAGACAGAGCACTGCAAGCTGATCGCCCGAGCCGGTCCGGCGCAGCCCCTGCTCGAGCTGCTCGTGGAACAGCACGCGGTTCGGCAGACCGGTCAGCGCGTCATGGCGCGCCATGTGCGAGATCTTGGCCTGCGCCTCCAGCCATTCGGTGATGTCCTCGAAGGTCGCGACCCAGCCGCCGCCCTGCATCGGCTGGTTGACCACCCGGATCGAGCGGCCGAACCGGTTGACGATGTCGGTCGTGGTGCGCCCCTCGCGCGCGTCGGCGACAAGGCGGGCGAAGAACTCGTCCGCGTCGCCCTGCCACTGGCCCCTGGCCTGCTCGTCCCTGAGCACGTCGACCAACAGACGGCCGGTGAGCGCGACGTCGGTGCGGCGAAGCATTGCCGCGTAGCGCTCGTTGAACAGCATGACCTTGCCGTCCGCGTCGAACATGCAAAGCCCTTGCGACATGTTCTCGAGCGCCGAGTCCAGCACCATTTGCTGGGCGCCCAACTCGCTCCTGGCGCGGCGGTCGAGCAACGCGGCCACGAGTGCGATCGCGATGATCGCGACCGCAGCGCTGGCGGTGAGGAAGGACAGCGAGGCCGGCGGGATCGACAGGCCGCCGATCGCGAGCGTCGGATCCGGCGTCAGCAGCACCGCGCCCATGGCGGTGAAATGATGCGCGACGATGGCGACCGTCAGCAGGGCGGTCGCCGACAGCGCATGGAAGAGGTCGTCGCGTCGCGCAGCCACGAACAGTGCGAGCGCAGCGAACAGAATTCCTGACAGCACCGAGACGGCGACCGTGCTTCCGATCCAGTCCACCCGCGCCGGTATCTCCAGCGCCGCCATGCCGGTGTAATGCATCGCCGCGACACCGGCGCCGACGATGGCGCCGCCCACGACGATCCACACCGTGCGCGAGGACGAGACGGCAATGCTCAGCCCCACGAAGGTCACGGAGATCGCAAAGATCAGCGACAGGATGGTTACCGGGATGTTGTAGGCGCCCGCGCCTCCCGGCCCGTAGGCGAGCATCGCGATGAAATGCGTCGCCCAGATGCCGCATCCGCTGACGGCGGCGTCGAGACCGAGCCAGACCAGACGCCCGAGGCCCTGCGTCGCGCGGGCCCGGTGGAACAGGCTGATCGCCGCGGCGCTGGCGAGCAGACACACGGCGCCGCCAAGCGCGACGAGCCGTAAATCGTGCTCTGCGGTGAGACAGTAGAGAACTTGATGCATTGCGGGCCTCTGATGGACCCGCACTTGACCCGACCAATATGGACAGGTGGTAACCGGCTCCGCAACTGTTGCGGCAATGGTGAACGGAAGATGTGTTCATTCCCTCGGATTGTTCATCCCCGCGACGGCGCGCCGAGACCGATCACGATTGCCGCGAGCAGCAGGACCGTCGCGGACACGATCAGCGACAGATGGAACCCGGTCATGAATGCCCCCTCCGCGGCCACCAGCGAGCCGAACAGCGCCACGCCGAGAACGCTGCCGGTCTGCCGCGTCGCGTTCAGGACGCCGGCTGCGATACCGGAGCGCGCCTTGTCGACGCTGCCCAGCAGGGTCGAGGTCAGCGGCGGTACCAGCAGGCCAAGTCCGGAGCTGATCGCGATCAGCTGCGCGCAGATCATCCAATAGCGTGTGTCAGGCGCGATCCACAGCAGGCCGAGACAGCCGAGCGCCGAGATGCAGGCACCGGCCACGATGGTCGGGCACGGGCCAATGCGCTCGGCGAGGCGCGGCGCCAGCAGATTGACCGGCAGCACCGCCCCCATCATCGGCACGAAAGCGAGCCCGGTCCACCATGCCGACAGCCCGTTGATCCGCTGGAAGTACAGGCTGAGCACGAAGATCAGGCCGTAGATCGCGATGTTGACGAGCAGGCCGACCAGTGAGGTCAACGCGAACAGCCTGTGGCCGAACAGCGACAGCGGCAGCATCGGCTGCGCCGCGCGCCGCTCGCGCCAGACAAAGAGCGCGCCGAGAACGACGGCGCCGGCAAAGGCTGCGATCACGAAGGGATGGTCCCAGCCGAGCGCACCGCCTTCGATGATCGCGCCGGCCAGCGCCCCGAGCGCGCCAATCGCGGCAAGCTGGCCCGGCAGATCGATCTCGCGCGAGCGCGCCCGCGTGGTCTCGCTGGCGTAGCGCCAGGTCAGCCACAGGCCGGCGAGCCCGATCGGCAGATTGACCAGGAAGATCGCGCGCCAGCCGACCAGCGTGATCAGCGCGCCGCCGACGAAGGGGCCGGCGGTGAGCGCAAGGCTCGCGCCGGCAGCCCAGACCGCGACAGCGCGGCCGCGCGCGCGGTCGTCCGGATAGGCATGATTGAGCAACGCGAGCGAATTCGGCACCAGGATCGCTGCGGCCAATCCCTGGACCAGCCGCGCACCGATCAGGACGACCGCATTGGGCGACAGCGCGCAGGCGAGCGAAGCCGCGGTGAAGATGGCGAAGCCCGCCATGAACACGCGCTTGGCGCCGATCCGGTCACCGAGCGCGCCTGATGTCAGGATGAACGCGGCAAAGGCGATGGTATAGGCGCTGACCACCCATTGCAGCTCGGCAACGCCGCCGCCGAGCGTCTTGCCCATCGCATCGAGCGCGGTGTTGACGATGGTGACGTCGAGCTGCACCACGCCATAGCCGAGGCTCATCGCCGCCAGCGTGAGCGTGGTTGCAAGAGGCGAGCCGGCGCGCGAAGCGCCGGCCCTGCCGTCGAGGGTTTCATATCTGATGGTGCTGGCTCGCATGCTGCCACCTCGGTTGCAGCCCCATGCGGAACATAAGCGATCGAAGGCCGATCATGCTTCGGTCGCGGACGAAGAATGAAAGTACGGTGCTCTCGCCTCCCAAACGGTGTCATCGCCCGCGCAGGCGGGCGATCCAGTACTCCGCAGCGGGAAATGGAGAATCCAATCGGCGCTGCGCTGGATGCCCCCGCCTGCGCCGGATGGTGGAGAAAAGGCGCCGCGCGGGATGACCGCGCGGCGCCTCCTTGGTTACATCTCGCCCTAGCTCGCCGCGCGCAGATTGACCTTGCTCTCGGCGAGCGTGGTCAGCTTCTTGTCGGTCGCCTTTTCCTCCTCGAGCGTCTTGGCGAGCACGCTGGCGCAGTCGTTGCGGCCGAGCTGCTTGGCCCAGGCGATCAGGCTGCCGTAGCGCACGATCTCGTAATGTTCGGCGGCCTGCGCCGCGTTGATCAGCGCGGCATCGAGCACCGCCTTGTCGGCGACCTCGCCCGCGGTCTCGTCGGCTTCCTCGATGATGCCGTCGATGGCCGGACAGTCGATCGCCTTCACGGCAACGCCGTGCATCTTGAAGACTTCCTCGAGCCGCGTGACGTGCTGCTTGGTTTCCTCCAGATGCGTCAAAAAGCCCTGCTTCAGCTGCGGATCGGTCGCCTTGCTGGCCATCTTCGGCAGCGCCTTGGTCAGCTGCAGCTCGGCGTAATAGATGTCCTGGAGCTGATGCACGAACAGGTCGTTCATGGTTTTGATGTCTTTTGTGAACAGTCCCATCGTTCCGTCCTATTGGGTTCTGTGGAACACGAAGGCAGCGGCCTGCGTGAAAAAGCCGCTTGTTTCCGCCATGTCCGGTTGCTGATGGGGCCACAACGAGCGCGCGGCATCGACGTTCCAAAAAGACCGAAGGCTTGCGCTGGAACAATGCGGCAGCCCCGGGATCTGAGATCATGCCGGCCTTGAGAATTGGACGAGCCGGGCCGGGCTACCGACTCATATGCTTAACGCGCCTTCGATGTGAACCGCATATGACAAAAGCGACGGTCCAGCGCAGAACCTATTGTTGTCAAGGGCTGCACAAGCCGCTGTTTTTGCATTAAATGAGCTGGATCATGCCTAGCGATCGATGCCTGCCTTTGGCCATGATCGCACCCGACTGGCCAATGCCTGGCCCGGTCGGTCTTTGCCCCCCGCCGGGAGGATGAATGCACGGACTGCTGCCCGCGCTGCAACGCGGCTTCAAGAGATGGATCGGCTGGCGACGGCTTGGAGTTGCCGCGAGCATCTTCATCATTGCCTTCGCGATCACCTCGCTGGTGCGGACCCTCAAGGGCATCGATACCGGGGTCATCCTGACGGCGTTGACCGAGATTCCCCGCGGCAGCATCGGGCTTGCGGCGGTGTGCGTCTTTTTCGCGTTCTGCACGCTGACCTTCTACGACTTTTTCGCATTGCGAACGATCGGCAAGAAGCACGTGCCCTATCGCATCGCGGCGCTCTCCAGCTTCACGTCCTATTCGATCGGCCACAATATCGGCGCCACCGTCTTTACCGGCGGGGCGATCCGTTTCCGGATCTATTCTGATTACGGGCTGAACGCGATCGACGTCGCCAAGATCTGCTTCCTGTCGGGCCTGACCTTCTGGCTCGGTAACATCTTCGTGCTCTCGATCGGTATGGCGATCCACCCGGATGCGGCATCCTCGATGGATCAGCTGCCGTCGTCACTCAACCGGCTGATCGCGCTCGGCGGGCTCGCCTCGATCGGGGCTTATCTCGTCTGGCTCGTCATGGGCGAGAAGCGGCGCGAGCTCGGCCAGAAGGGCTGGAAGGTGGTGCTGCCCTCGGCGCCGCTGACGCTGGTCCAGATCCTGATCGGCGTGGTCGATCTCGGCTTCTGCGCCACGGCGATGTACCTCCTGATGCCGGCCAATCCGCCGATCGACTTCCTGTCGCTCGCGGTGGTGTTCATCCTGGCGACACTGCTCGGCTTCGCCAGCCACGCGCCCGGCTCGATTGGCGTGTTCGATGCCGCCATGCTGCTGGCGCTGCCTGAGTTCGGCCGCGAGCAGCTTCTGGCGACGCTGCTGGTGTTCCGCATTCTCTATTTCGTGATCCCGTTCGGCCTCGCCATCTCCATCATGGGCACGCGCGAGCTCTGGATGAACGTGGTCGAGCCCTGGCAGGAGCGGCGGCGGCTGGCGGAGGCCTGCGCGCAGGCCAATTTGCCCAAGCAGGTGGCGGCCATGGAGCGCGAGCGGGCGCTGCGGCAGGTCAATAAGCGGTAAGGGCGGAGATCCAGACAAAGGTTGCGGACGGACGCGCAATCCTCTCTTATTTCCGCCTCAACTTTGCCGTTGAAGACGCGGGCCATGATCCCTGTATTGCTTCGTAAACTTTCGGCCTGCGCCCTGCTGCTGGCCGGGCTTTTGACCGTTTTGCCGGCCGAGCGCGCCGCCGCGCAGGACGCCGGCTCCCTGCAGATCAGCTGGGAGGTCCGCAACCGCTTCCGCCTGTTCCGCGAGGAGCGCGACTTCCTGCTCCATGTCGAGAACGCGCGCAATCGCAGCATCCTTGCCGCCGAACAGTCGCTGGAGCTCCAGAGCGAGGGCCGTGGCTGGGCCCGCAACATGGTCAATCGCCTCTGCATCGACCTTCAGGGCCGCGTCAACCAGCCCTGCACACGCGACAACACCAAGGAAAACTATCTGACGCCGATCGACCATCCCGTCACCGTGCGCCTCGTTGGCGCCGTGCCGGTCGGCGCCACCTGCGCCTGGTCGTTCGACGACGGCGACGGGCCACAGCAATCCACCTTCGACTGTGCCGAGCCGGTCAATCTGCGCGTCCGCTACGGCAAGCAGACGGTCGCGACCGTCGACGTCTCCTCCGGCGCCGATCCCAGCCAGCGCATCCAGACCGAGATTCAAGTCCGCGACATCTTCGTCGCCGGCCTCGGGGACAGCATCGCCTCGGGCGAAGGCAATCCGGATCGACCGCTGGCGCTGTCCGACGAAGGATTTTGCTTCCGCTCCTATCTCGGCACCGCCGCCGGCGGCCAGTACTACCGGCCGAGCCGCCATGGCTTCAAGGGCGGCCGTGCCTGCGAGGCGCCGGACACGCTCGCGAACTGGCAGCGCTACAGCGCGCTCTGGTTCAACTCGCCCTGCCACCGCTCGCTCTATAGCTATCAGACCCGCACGGCACTCGCGCTCGCAGTGCGCTACACCCACATCGCCGTGACCTATCTGCCGCTCGCCTGCACCGGCGCCAGCATCGGCGACGGCCTGCTCGGCTCGCAGCGCGCCCGCGAATGCCCGCCCGGCAAGACCGGCGTCTGCAACACCAGCGTGAACGCGCAGGTCGCCGAGCTGCGCGAGGCGCTCACCGCGGCGAAGAAGCGCCAACCGGACCGCACGCTCGATCTCGTGCTGCTGTCGGTCGGCGCCAACGACGTCTATTTCTCCGGCCTCGTCGCCGACGTCATCGTCGACACCGCGACCGAACGGGCGCTGTTCCGCCGCTCCGGCGTGATGGCGAGCGTCGACGATTCCCGCGACGCGCTGACGCGCGAGCTGCCGCAGAATTTCGTCAAGCTGCGCGAGGGGCTGAAGCCGCTGGTCGGCGGCGACCTCTCGCATGTCGTCTACGTCTCCTACGCCAATCCCGCGCTCGCCGATGGCGGCGTGCCCTGCCGCGGCGGCCGCGCCGGCTTCGACATCCATCCGTCCTTCAACGCCGATCCGCAGCGCCTTGCCCGCGTGTCGACCTTCGTCGACACCGAATTCCTGCCGCAGCTGAAGGGCCTCGCGACCTGCACCCGCGGCGCGCTGTGCCGCGATCCCGAGGCGGACCGCATGACCTTCGTCGATGCGCATCAGGCCGCGTTCGGCGACCACGGCTTCTGCGCGCATTCCGGCAACGACCCCGAATTCGATCGCGCCTGCTTTGCCGAGAACGGCCAGAGCTTCAACCCTGACATCGTGAGCGCGGCGAGCCAGCCGATGCTGTGCGGCCGCGGCGCCTCGGAATACCGCGCCTATTTGCCGCGCGCACGCTGGATCCGTGATGCCAATGACAGCTATTTTGCTGCGATGACCTATCCGCAGGGATTGCCGGCAGCAAGCCAGCCGACCGACATCCACGATGCGACCTGGGGCGTGCTCTCGGCGGTGTATGGCGGCGCGGTGCATCCGAGCGCGGAAGGGCATGCGGCGATGGCCGACGCGGCGCTGCCGGCCGCAAGCGCTGTGCTCGGCCTCGATGCTGCGCCTCCCGGCGTGACGCGCGGACTGCTGGCGCCGCTGCTGGGCGGTGCGCAGCAGTAGGGCGGCAACATCGTAGCCCGGATGAGCGAAGCGACATCCGGAACCGCTCCCCCCGCATAATCGCTTCGCTCATCCGGGCTACGCTGCCCACCGCACCGTCCACACTCTCGGTGTCATCGCCCGCGCAGCGGGCGATCCAGTACGCCGTGACAGAAGTGATTGAATCGAGAAGCCGCGGCGTACTGGATTCCCCGTCTGGCGGGGAATGACGGTGGTGTATGCGCCGTTCCATCAATCCAAAAACGGCATCGATCGATACTCCCTTCAACTTGGACACTTCGCCGCGCGCGCCTCTAGGAGTCGCCTTGAGGAAATGTTCGACTGAAGGAGGCGCCTGATGAGCGCAGTGGTGTCCGCAGCGGACGCGAGGAGATCTCGCGTCAGGCTGTTCATCGTGACCATGTTGTTCCTGGTCACCACAGTGAATTATGCCGACCGCGCCACGCTGTCGATCGCCGGCCCCGCGCTCTCCAAGGAGCTGCATCTGGATCCCGTCGCCATGGGCTGGATCTTCTCGGCGTTCGGCTGGTCCTATGTCGTGGCGCAGGTACCCGGCGGCTGGCTGCTCGACCGTTACGGCTCGCGCCTCGTCTATGCCTTCAGCATCATCATCTGGTCGCTGTTCACGCTGATGCAGGGCTGGGTCGGCTTCCTCAGCGCCGGCACGGCCGTCGTCGCGCTGTTCGCGCTGCGCCTGCTTGTCGGTGTCGCGGAAGCACCCTCCTTCCCGGCGAACGCCCGCATCGTCGCGGCTTGGTTTCCGGGCAACGAGCGTGGCACGGCGTCGGCCTTCTTCAACGCGGGACAGTATTTCGCCACCGTGATCTTCGCGCCGCTGATGGGCTGGATCGCGCATTCCTATGGCTGGCGCTTCGTGTTCGTCGTGATGGGCGCGCTCGGCATCGTCATGGGCGTGGTCTGGCTCAAGACCATCTACGGACCGAAGGAGCATCCTTCGATCAACGAGGCCGAGTTCGACTACATCAAGGAAGGCGGCGCGCTGGTCGATCTCGACGCGCCCAAGGACGATCTGCCGCGCGCGCGTGCGTCGGAAGCCGGCTCCGGATGGGACCATATCCGCCAGTTGCTCTCGAACCGCATGATGCTCGGCGTTTATCTCGGCCAGTACTGCATCAACACGCTGACCTATTTCTTCCTGACCTGGTTTCCGGTCTACCTCGTCAAGGAGCGCGGCCTGTCGATCCTGCAAGCCGGCTTCGTGGCGACGCTGCCAGCACTGTGCGGCTTCATCGGCGGCGTGCTCGGCGGCATCATCTCGGATGCGATCCTGCGCAGGACCGGCTCGCTGACCATGGCGCGCAAGATCCCGATCGTCGGCGGCATGCTGCTGTCGATGTCGATCATCGCCTGCAACTATGTCGACGGACAGGCGCTGGTGGTCGGCTTCATGGCGCTCGCCTTCTTCGGCAAGGGCATCGGCGCGCTCGGCTGGGCGGTCGTCTCCGACACCTCGCCGAAGGAAGCCGGCGGCGTCTCCGGCGGCCTGTTCAACACCTTCGGCAACCTGTCCTCGATCACCACCCCGATCGTGATCGGCTACATCCTGGCGGCGACCGGCTCGTTCAACGGCGCGCTGGTGTTCGTCGGCGCCAACGCGCTGGTGGCGGCGTTCGCCTATCTCGTCATCGTCGGCAAGATCGAGCGGGTGACGCTCAAACGTTCCTCCTGAGGGCTCCCATGGGAGCTTGACCAGGCAACTCAACGGCGGCCCCAAAAGCCGCCGTCTTTGTTTTGGGGGTGATCGATGCTAGAAGTCCCGGGGAAACGCCTTATCCATCTAAGGCATGTATCGATGTTCGACCTCAACCAGCTCCGCTGTTTCGTCACGGTGGCGGAGGAACTGCATTTCGGCCGCGCCGCCGCGCGGCTGAACATGACCCAACCGCCGTTGTCCCGGCAGATCCAGGTGCTCGAGCACATCATCGACGCGCCGCTGCTGGAACGCACCAGCCGGTCGGTACGGCTGACGCCGGCGGGGCGCAGCTTCCTCCCGGAGGCGCGACGCATCCTCAAGCTGGCGGAGAGCGCCTCGCAGGTGGCCCGCCGCATCGCACTCGGCAAGACCGGCTCGCTGAAGATCGGCTTCACCGCCGCCGCCGCCTACGGCTTCCTGCCCGAGCTCGTCGCGGCGTGCCGCGCCAAGCTGCCGGAAGTCGATTTCTCGCTGAAGGAGATGGTGTCGGGCGACCAGTTCGAGGCGCTCACGTCAGGCCAGATCGACGCCGGCCTGCTGCGGCCGCCGATCGCGCGGCCCGAGCTCACCAGCCGCCGCGTCGTCGCCGAGCCGCTGCTCGCCGCGATCCCGAAGAAGCATCCGCTGGCGAACGCCGAGAGTATCACCATCAAGGATTTCGACGACCAGCCCTTCGTGATGTATTCGCCCTATGAGAGCCGCTACTTCCACGACCTGCTGGTGGCGCAGTTCACCCGCGCCGACGTGCTGCCGCGCTACGTCCAGCACCTCAGCCAGATCCACTCCATCCTCGCCATGGTGCGCGCCGGCCTCGGCCTTGCCGTCGTGCCGGCTGCGGCCGCGGGCCTGAAGATCTCCGACGTCCGGCTGCGGCCGCTGAAGCTGCGGGGCCGCGTGCCGGTCGAGCTGTTTATGGTCTGGCGCCGCGACGACGAAAATCCGCTGCTCTCGGCGCTGGTCAAGATCGCCGGCGAATTGTCGTCCGCGGAGGTGGCGGAAGATTGATGCTCAATCCGCATCGGTCGATATAGGCTTTGGCTTGGACCCGCATCGAACGGTCTCCTAAACCACGGCGCATGGACGCGCCGGCCCTTGAGGCCCGCGTCCTCCACAACACGCTAATCAAGGGAGCAGCGCCCGTGAGCAAGATGACCCCGCAGGAAATGGCCCAGAAGATCGGTTCGGGCCTCCTGTCCTTTCCCGTCACGCCGTTCAAGGCAGACTTTTCCTTCGACGAGGCGACCTATCGCGCCAACATGGACTGGCTGTGCGGCTATGATGTTGCCGGCCTGTTCGCCGCCGGCGGCACCGGCGAGTTCTTCTCGCTGACGCCATCAGAGGTTCCTGAGGTCGTCAGGGTCGCCGTCGACGAAACCAAGGGCCGCGTGCCCGTGCTCGCCGGCACCGGCTACGGCACCGCCATCGCCCGCGACATCGCGATCGGCGCGGAAAAGGCCGGCGCCGACGGCCTGTTGCTGCTGCCGCCCTATCTCACCCATTCCGAACAGGAAGGCCTTGCCGCCCATGTCGAGGCGGTGTGCGCCGCCGTGAAGATCGGCGTCATCGTCTACAACCGCGACAACGCCATCCTGCAGCCCGACACCCTGGCGCGCCTTGCCGAGCGCTGCCCGAACCTCGTCGGCTACAAGGACGGCATCGGCGACATCGAGCTGATGACGCGCGTCTACACCAAGCTCGGCGACCGCCTCACCTATGTCGGCGGCCTGCCGACTGCCGAGACCTTCGCGCTGCCCTATCTCGACATGGGCGTGACGACCTATTCCTCCGCCGTGTTCAACTTCGTTCCGGAATTCGCCACCAATTTCTACGCGGCCGTGCGCAAGCGCGACCACGCCACGATCCAGGCCGGGCTGAAGGATTTCATCCTGCCGCTGATCGCGATCCGCAACCGCAAGAAGGGTTACGCGGTCTCGATCATCAAGGCCGGCATGAAGGTGATCGGCCGCGATTCCGGCCCGGTGCGCCCGCCGCTGACCGACCTCTCCGAGCAGGAGATCGCCGAATTGGCCGCGCTGGTGAAGAAGCTGCCCGCCGCACGTTCGTCACAACAGGCTGCAGAATAAGGACGGAAAACAGGGAGGAGCGTGTAATGGCCCAGACGGACATTTCCGGCGCACCGGTCGTGACAGCGATGCAGGTGATCCCGGTCGCGGGCCGCGACAGCATGCTCCTCAACCTCAGCGGCGCACACGCGCCGTTCTTCACCCGCAACATCGTCATCCTCACCGACAATGCCGGCCACACCGGCGTCGGCGAGGTGCCGGGCGGGCAGAAGATCTGGCAGACGCTGCAGGATGCCCGCGACCTTGTCATCGGCAAGACCGTTGGCGCGATGAACAACATTCTGGCCGACGTCCGCACCGCGTTCGCCGACCGTGACGCCGGCGGACGCGGCAAGCAGACCTTCGACCTGCGCGTGATGATCCACGCGGTCACCGCGATCGAATCCGCCCTGCTCGATCTGCTCGGCCAGCATCTCAACCTGCCCGTCGCCGCCCTGCTCGGCGAAGGCCAGCAACGCAATAGCGTCGAGACGCTCGGTTATCTCTTCTTCGTCGGGGATATCCGCAAGTCGAAGCTGAGCTATGTCCAGGGCGAGACCGGCAAGGCGGAATGGTTCAACCTCCGCCATCAGGAGGCGATGACGCCGGAGACCGTGGTGCGCCTCGCCGAAGCCACCCACGACCATTACGGCTTCGCCGATTTCAAGCTGAAAGGTGGCGTGCTGCGCGGCGAGCAGGAGATCGAGGCCGTTACCGCCATCGCAAAGCGTTTTCCGAACGCACGCGTGACGCTCGACCCCAACGGCGCCTGGTCGCTCGACGAGGCGATCAGCCTCTGCAAAGGCATGCACGGCATCCTCGCCTATGCCGAGGACCCCTGCGGCGCCGAGGCCGGCTTCTCCGGCCGCGAGATCATGGCCGAGTTCCGCCGCGCCACGGGCCTGCCGACCGCAACCAACATGATCGCGACCGATTGGCGGCAGCTCTCCCACGCGCTGCGCCTGGGCGCGGTGGACATTCCGCTGGCCGACCCCCATTTCTGGACCATGCAGGGCTCGGTGCGCGTGGCCCAGACCTGCCGCGACAACGGCCTGACCTGGGGCTCGCACTCCAACAACCACTTTGACATTTCGCTGGCCATGTTCACCCATGTCGGCGCCGCCGCGCCCGGCAAGGTCACGGCGATCGACACCCATTGGATCTGGCAGGACGGCCAGGCCCTGACCCGGGAGCCGCTCCAGATCAAGGGCGGCAAGATCGCGGTGCCGGACCGGCCCGGCCTGGGCATCGAAATCGACAGGGCCGCTATCGACGCGGCGCATGACCTCTACAAGCAGCATGGACTTGGCGCCCGCGATGACGCTATTGCCATGCAGGACCTGATCCCAGGCTGGACCTTCGACGACAAGCGTCCCTGCCTCGTGCGTTAAAAACATTCCCTGGAGGAACGAGATGACTGCGATCCTGAAGAATTTCATCGGCGGCGAGTGGGTCGACGGCTCCGGCGTCACCAGGAACATCAACCCCTCCAACACCAACGACCTCGTCGGCGAGTACGCCAAGGCCGACAAGGCGCAGACCGAGAAGGCGATCGCCGCGGCCAAGGCCGCCTTCCCCGCCTGGTCGCAATCGACGCCGCAGGCGCGCTTCGACGCGCTCAACAAGATCTCGCTCGAAATCCTCGCCCGCAAGGAAGAGCTCGGCCGCCTGCTCGCACGCGAGGAAGGCAAGACGCTGCCGGAAGGTATCGGCGAGGTCGCCCGCGCCGGCCAGATCTTTGCGTTCTTCGCCGGTGAAGCCCTGCGCCTGATCGGCGAGAAGGGCGCCTCGGTGCGCCCCGGCCTCGACGTCGAGCTGACCCGCGAGCCGGTCGGCGTCGTCGGCATGATCACGCCCTGGAATTTCCCGATCGCGATCCCCGCCTGGAAGATCGCGCCCGCGCTCTGCTACGGCAACACCGTGGTGTTCAAGCCGGCCGAGCTGGTGCCGGGCTCGGGTCACGCGCTGGCCGAGATCATCACCCGCTCCGGCATTCCCGCCGGCGTCTTCAACCTCGTGGTCGGCTCCGGCTCGGTGGTCGGCCAGACGCTCCTTGAGAGCCCCGACGTCGCCGCGATCTCCTTCACCGGCTCGGTGCAGACGGGGCGCAAGATCGCGCAGGCTTGCGTGCTGTCGAATCCCATGAAGAAATTCCAGCTTGAGATGGGCGGCAAGAATCCGCTGGTCGTGCTCGACGACGCCGACCTCAAGACCGCCGTCGAAGTCGCCGTCAACGGCGCCTATTTCTCGACCGGCCAGCGCTGCACCGCCTCCTCCCGCCTGATCGTCACCGAGGGCATCCACGACCGCTTCGTCGCGGCAGTGGCCGAGCGGCTGGCGGGCCTGTCGGTGGACGACGCGCTCAAGGCCGGCGTGCATATCGGCCCGGTGGTCGACCAGAGCCAGCTCGACCAGGACCTGCGCTACATCAAGATCGGCCAGGACGAAGGCGCCAAGCTCGCCTTCGGCGGCGAGCTGCTGAAGCGCGAGAACCCCGGTCACTACCTCGCGCCGGCGCTGTTCACCGAAGCCAACAACAACATGCGCATCGCGCGCGAAGAAATTTTTGGCCCGGTCGCCGCCGTCATCCGCGCCAAGAACTACGAGGAGGCGCTGGCGATCTCCAACGACACCGAGTTCGGCCTTGCGTCCGGCATCTGCACCACCAGCCTCAAATACGCCTCGCACTACAAGCGCAACAGCGAGTCCGGCATGGTGATGGTCAATCTGCCGACCGCCGGCGTCGACTATCACGTGCCGTTCGGCGGCCGGAAGGGCTCGAGCTACGGCGCCCGCGAGCAGGGCTCCTACGCGCGCGAGTTCTATACGACGGTGAAGACGGCCTATACGTTCCCGGGCTGAGACACCGTAGGGCGGGTTAGCGTCAGCGTAACCCGCCTTGTTTCCGAGCATTGGGAAGGGCGGCGGGTTACGCCTTCGGCTAACCTGCCCTACAAATCCGGAGCCCGTGATGGACCAGGACGTCGCAGCGAAAGAGCAGCCCCGCTACATCAAGCTCAACGAGCGCGACAATGTCGCGATCGTGGTCAATGATTTCGGGCTTCCCGCCGGCTCTCGCTTCGCTGGCGGACTGACGCTGCGCGCCTTCGTGCCGCAGGGGCACAAGACGGCGCTGGTCGACATCGCGCAAGACGCGCCGATCATTCGCTATGGCGAGATCATCGGCTATGCGCTCTCGCCGATCCTCGCCGGCGAATGGGTGGACGAGGCCCGCATCCGCATGCCCGAGGCCCCCGACCTCGACAAGCTGGAAATTTCCACCGCCGTTCCCGCGCCGCTGCCGCCGCTCGAGGGTTTCACTTTCGAGGGCTATCGCAATCCGGATGGCTCGGTCGGCACGAAGAACATTCTGGGCATCTCCTCCTCCGTGCAATGCGTCAAGGGCACGATGGAATATGCGGTCAAGCGCATCCGCGCCGAGCTGTTGCCGAAGTACCCCAATGTCGACGACGTGGTGCCGCTGACGCATGCCTATGGCTGCGGCGTCGCCATCAATGCGCCCGACGCCGTAGTGCCGATCCGCACGCTGCAGAACATCGCGCAGAACCCGAATTTCGGCGGCGAGATTTTGGTCGTCGGTCTCGGCTGCGAGAAGCTCGCACCGGAGCGGCTGGTGCCGGAGGGCGTCAGCGATGCCATCGTGCGCATGCAGGACGAAGCCTTCGACGGGTTCGGCGCCATCGTGGACGCGATCATGACCCAGGCCGAGGCGCGGCTGAAGGTGCTCAACACCCGCAAGCGCGAGACCTGCCCCGCCGCCGATCTCGTCATCGGCCTGCAATGCGGCGGCAGCGATGCCTTCTCCGGCGTCACCGCGAATCCTGCCGTCGGCTTTGCCGCGGACCTGCTGGTGCGCGCCGGCGCCACCGTGATGTTCTCCGAAGTCACGGAAGTGCGCGACGCCATCCAGCTGCTGACCCGCCGCGCGATCAACGAGGATGTCGGCCGCGCGCTGGTGCGCGAGATGGCCTGGTACGATTCTTATCTGGCCCGGGGCGGCGCGGACCGCAGCGCCAACACCACGCCCGGCAACAAGAAGGGCGGCCTTGCCAACATCGTCGAGAAGTCGCTGGGCTCGATCGTGAAGTCGGGCTCGAGCGCGATCACCGGCGTGCTCTCGCCCGGCGAGAAGGCGACGCAGAAGGGCATGCTGTTCGCGGCAACGCCGGCGTCCGACTTCATCTGCGGTACGCTGCAGCTCGCCTCCGGCATGACGCTGCAGGTGTTCACCACCGGCCGCGGCACGCCTTACGGCCTTGCCGCCGCGCCCGTGATCAAGGTCGCGACGCGCAGCGAGCTGGCGCGGCGCTGGAAGGACCTGATCGATTTCGATTCGGGCAGCATCGCCACCGGCGAGAAGACCATCGAGGAATGCGGCTGGGACCTGTTCCGCCTGATCCTCGACGTCGCCTCCGGCCGCACCAAGCCGTGGTCGGACCGCTGGGGCATCCACAACGATCTCACGCTGTTCAATCCTGCGCCCGTGACCTGAGGCCTACTGGCCGTCGATCAGGTGCATGTCGCCCAGCGTGACCGGAAGGCTGCGCGTGATGAGGTCCGCGACCGCAGCGCGCAACCGCTCGCTCGACGCTGCCCCCCCAAGCGTCTCGTCGACCGGCCCGCTCGGGCCGGCAATCCGCACGGTCCCGGTGTTGTCGAGCGGCGCCGCCGCACGCTTCTCGATCACGTCGAACGCTTTGCCGTCGATGATCCGGACTTCGTACAGCGCATGGATCAGGCCGTAATCCGCCAGCAGCGTCCGGTATTCGGCGAGCCCGACGCCCTCGACGTTGCGGCCGTTGCCGAGCTTCGATCTTGCCCGGGTGATGACGACATAGGCATCAAGCCCTTGAGGCGTTACATCGCTGCGAACCAGCTCCTTGAACGGATCGCTGCGCAGAAGATTGACGGGCGCAACCGCCGAATCCCTGACGGCGGCGAACGCGCCGCGCCTGTAGCTCACCGGCTGCACGCGAAAGCGCCCACTCAGGAGCCTCGTCGCCTGCTGGACGATCAACTCGTCCAGTCCCCAGGCGCTGATCGACAGGCTTTGCGCGGTGTTGCCGAGCCCGGTCAGGCCGGCTTGCGTCAGGCTCATCTCCTCGCCGATGGCCGAGACGATGCCAAGGGTCTTGATCGCCTGGAGTTTCGTCGTGCGCGTCTCGAACGCGGCGGCAGCACCGAGGACGGCGGACGCGATCGCAAGGCCCACCCCTAGAAGAGCAATACGGCGCATGGCGATCATCGAATCCTGAAGTCGAACGAATAGGACGCACCGATGCCGACGGTGGTCTGGTTCGACGATCCCCGCAGCTTCACCAGCGGGCTGTCCGCGGCATCGCCGAGCAGCTTCTCGTATTCGACATAGGCGTGGACCTCCCATTGCGGATTGATGCGATAGGAGACCTGGCTGCCGAAGCCGACCGAATGCGCGCCGCCTTTGGCATCGTACGCCGGCAACCCCGACGCCAGCGCCTGCGCGGCGTCGACGCCGAAATAGGGCGCCGTCGCCTTGGTGCTCTTCCAGGTAAAGCGCGGGCCGGCCGAGATCGTGAGCCTCTGGATCAGCGGCACGATGACGTCGGCGGAGACGTCGGCGACCGTGCCGGTATGCCCACCCACGCCCTGGCGCAATTCGCTGCGCAGGCGCAGCCAGTCGACGGGATAATATTCGACGAAGCCGCCGAGCTCGTAGGCCGCCTTGACGTCGCCGAGGCCGGTCAGCTCGGCATATTTGTCGGCCTTGCGCGAGGCGACGTATTTGAACGCCGGGCCCACGCGGAAATTGCCGACGTCGAGCAGCGCGATGCTGGCGCTGTCGCGCGGCCCGCGAAACTGGTCGATCGATCCGGCACGGCGAATGGAGAAGATCGGGATCGGCATCAGCTTGCCGTTCTTCGACCCGACAAAGTCGGGCATGTACTGGCCGCCGATTCCGACCATGACCGTCCAGTTGCCGGACGGCGACGGCAGCATCGGCAGCTCGAATGGCGGTGCCGGCAGCGTGAACGCGGTCTGCGCCGATGCGGATTGCGCGGTCGCCATGATTGTACCGAGTGCGGCAAGACAGGCGGTCGTCCGCCGCGCATGCGCCGTGAGGCGGAGAGCGGCTTCGTCGAGATGCTTCATTACGGGGCCCCATCGGCCTTGCTGGCCGAACAGACTGGTGTGGTCAGGAGCCCAGCATGTGGCCCGGCAAAATTGCCCCAAGATTGCAACGGGCCAGCGCGCCTGCAACATTCCGCGCCTCAAAGGCGGCCGCCGGATCAACATTGCCCGAACATTGCCCCAGCGTGCGCGCGTGCCGAAATTTCGGCCGGCGGCGCCCCGCAGAGCCCGTGTCCCTGCCTTTTATTCGCCAAGCTCGCTGCCTTAAAGGGAACTTCGCGCACGAACCGAAACGCCGGACTTCGGCCAGGAAGCGTCAAGCCGGGCTTCGTTTGCCCCTCAGGAGTCAAGGACGACCCGCGTGCGCTCGCTCGTGATCGAAGACGAACCGCAGATCGGCGCCTATGTCAGCCGACTGCTCGGACAATTGCACGGCGTCGTCGACGTCGTCCGTTCGATTGCCGAGGCCCGCCAGGCGCTGAACAATTTCAAATATGATCTTGCGATCGTCGACCGGATGCTGCCTGACGGCGATGCGCTCCAGGTGGTCACGACGCTGAGCCGGTCACCGGAGCGACCCGCGATCATCATGCTGACGTCCAAGGACACCAAGGAGGACGTCGTCGACGGCCTCAATGGCGGCGCCGACGACTATCTCGGCAAGCCGTTCGAGCCACAGGAGCTGATCGCGCGCGTGCGCGCGGTGCTGCGGCGGCCCCGGCTGCTCGCCCCGTCCGTGCTGTCGCTCGGCAATGTCGAGCTGCATCTCGGCAGCAACGAAGTTCTGGTCGCCGACAGGAAGATCCTGCTGCGCCGGCGCGAGGCACTGATCCTCGCCGCACTGCTGATGCGCCGCGACCGCGTCATCACCCGCGCCGCCCTGATCGAGGAAATCTACGGTTTCGACGACGAGATCGAGTCCAACACGCTCGAAGCCCAGGTCTCGCGCCTGAGAAAGAAGCTGGCCGCATTCGGCGGCGATGTCGAGATCCGCAGCATGCGGGGCATCGGCTACATCCTGCGGCTGGCGACACCGCGATGACGTCGATTGCCCGGACGTTCGCGATCTCGCTCGGCATCGCCGCCACGACGATCTTCCTGATCATGCTCGGCCTGTTCATGTGGCGCTATCCGATGGAGGAGCGCGAGTTCAGGGCCTGCCGGGTTGTCGTTGCCGTTCTCGACCGCGCCACGGTGATCGAAGGCCAGAAGCTGACGGTTCGCTCGACTCCCGCACTCCAGGAGCTCAAGGCGGACAGCCCGAACCTCTGGTACGTCGTGTCGGTGGGCGACATGGTCAGCGAGTACGGCAGCGAACGCCGTCCCGCCCTCCCCTTCGCATTTCCCTATCACGGGCCGATCGGCTCCTCCGTTTTCAACACGCTCGACCAGAAGAGCACCTTCTGCCTCGCCGTCATGCAACGAGGGGCGTCGCAGCTCACGATGATGGTGGGAGAACCTCAGGTCCGGTTCGGCCGGATTGCACGAAACTTTCTCATCCGCAGCGTCTTTTCGATCATGCTGCTGGCGCTGGCCTTTGCTGCGACCGTTGCCGTCGGCGCCGCGCTTGCCGCGCGTTTCGTCTCGCGCGGCATCGAACGGGTGGCGCTTCGCGCGCTGGCGATCGACCCTGCAGCACCGCAAGGTCTGATCTCCCTGTCCGAGGTCCCTCGCGAATTGAAGCCGTTGGTCGAGGCGCTGAACCGCGCCTTCGGCGAGATCGACGCCTATATCAGGATGCAGCGCCGCTTTCTCGGCAATGCCGCCCATCAGCTTCGCACGCCGCTGACGCTGCTGCGCGCGAAGGTCGAGGACGTGCCCGAGCCGGCCTTGAGAGCCGAGTTGGTGCGCGACATTAGGCGGCTGACGTCGCTGGTGTCCGCCATGCTCGACCTGGCCCGGTTGCAAAATCATACGATCGAGAAACGGCCGATCGATCTCGCGCAGATCACGCTGGACGTGCTGGCCGATTTCGGCCCCTCGGCAGTGGACGCCGGCATCGAGCTCGCGCTGGACCAGACCGAGAAAGGTCCTATCCTCGTGCAGGGCGTGGACGCAGCGATCCGCAGCGCGCTTGCCAATCTCGTCGGCAATGCGCTGATCCACGCCCGCGGCGCGCGCCGTATCGTCGCCACGCTGGGCCGCGACGGCGTCTCGATTGACGACGACGGCGCAGGCCTGCCCGATGGCGCCGAACACAAATTGCTCGAGCCGTTTCAGACCGGCAACACCGCCGGCGACGGTGCCGGCCTCGGCCTGTCGATCGTCCGCGAGATCATGGCGGCCCATGGCGGCGAGCTCATCATCTCGTCCGCCCCCGGTCGCGGCACGACCATGAGCCTGCGCTTTCCGGTGACCGTCGCGCCGATCAGACCTGCGCAGCTGGAGTTGCAGACAAGCTAGCTGCGAGCTGCGCCGATCGATGCCGCGAAACCGTCCGGAAACATTGACGCCGAAAGCTTCGTCATCGTTTCGTCCTGTCGTATCACGCAATCAAATAGGTTCGTCCACGGACACACGAATGTTCGCACACGAGCGAACCTCTTTGTGCATCGCCACGACCAAACCTCCGATTGACATCTTCAACGGAGATTTTCCAATGCGTGTTCTCACATTGATTGCCGTCACCGGCGCCGTGATCGCAAGCTCCACCGGTGCCTTCGCGGGCGAGCTTCCCTCTTACGAAGTGAAGTCCATGCCGATCTCGGCGATGCAGGTGCAGGTGCTCGGCGGCGCCGGCGTCGAGGAGCAGTCGGCTGCGCCCGCGATGACCGTCGCCGGCATGCCCGCCTCGCCCGCACAGGTTTCAGTGTTGTCCCCGCGCGTAAAACGGCTTGCCAGCGCGGGTTCGGGAAGCGAGGCGCGCTGAGCCTATCGCATCGCTTGCGGCGCCTGCATCCGATGCGGGCGCCGTCAGCGTTTTCAGGTCATGCTGCCCGGCATAAAGCAGCGCACGCGCGGATGGCCATCGATATAGTGTTTCCACACCATGGTGCGACCGATCTTGTTCGGCACAGTGATCACGGCGCCGTCGGGCACCACCACCCATTCGTCGTCGATGCGCACGCGAAAGCGGCCGTGATCGGATTCCCAATCGACGTCAGCAATGACGTAACCGTCAGCGTCGGTGCAGCACTGACCGAATTCGCTGTGCAGGCTTTCGAACCAGGGTTTTAGCGGCGAGTTGGCATAGCGTCCGTCGTCGCGCGCCTGTGCCGGGATGGCCAGGAGCGCCGTCACGCCCAGCAGCGTCGCCGCGCATAGTCTTGAAGATTTCATCTCGTCGTCCCGCGATCAAAATCATTCGTGCGGGAGACAGACAATGTCGTCCGTTGTCCGGGCCCTGACTCAAGGCACGTCGCCGGCGACTCGTTCCTCCAGCACCCTGGCGATAGCTATGCAAATCCGCTGCCAGCGCGCATTCCGGGGAACTACTGTCGCAGGGCGCAACGGCATGCGCCTTTCGACGAATGCGGCATAGGATCAAAATCCGACGCCGACGGGACGACTCTCAAAAGTGGGAAACGAGGCTACTGCTTCGCCGGGGCCATCATCATGCCGCCGCCCTTCTTCGCCGCTGGAGCCGGCGGCTTGGTGGCCGGTGCCTGCGCGGGCAGATATTTGGCGACGATGGCGGGGTCGACCTGGGCAATGTTGGCGTCCGGCAGGCGCGTCCAGGTCTCGTCCTTGCCGAGCAGCGAGATGCCGAGATAGCCGCGCAGGGTCAGTGTCTGGCCGTCGGGACTGACCTTCATGTTGGCCTTCCAGATCTGGCCGTCGCGCGGATTGAGCACGTTGCCGCCTTCGTACTTCAATCCTTCGCGCTTCATGTTGCGGACGAAGGAAATGCCGAGCACCGGCGCGTTCTTGCGATCATCGGTGCACTTGCTGCAGACCTCGTTCGGATCGTCACCGGGTCGCGGAAAGGTCTTTGCGATCACGCCTTCGAAGATGCCGTTATGGTCGATGAAGAGAAACCATCCGACCGTCTTGCCGTCTTCGACCTTCTGCCACAGGCCCGCCGCCGTGGGCTCGGCGGTCTGCGCCGCAGACGGCGTCACCGTCGCGAGCGACAATGCGAACGCAAGGAAGGGGAGCAGCCGAAAGCTGGAAAAAATCCGCATTAGATCACCTTGTTATTCCACGACCGGAATGGCCGCAGACTACGGCGATTTCGCGAACGGTTCCAGCACCAGAAACATGGGGCATCCCCGCCTGAGCCGCTGCCGTCAGTTGACACCGAGCTTCTTTTGCAGGCTGGAGGACGAGGTCGTGTACTGGAACACGAGCCGCTTCTCCGGATAGACATAGCGATGGGCTTTTTGCGACATCAGCGCGCCCTCGTGGAAGCCGCACAGGATCAGCTTGATCTTGCCGGGATAGGTGTTGATGTCGCCGATCGCGAAGATGCCGGGAACATTGGTCTCGAATGCACTCGTCTCGACCGGCACCAGATTGTTCTCGAGCGCAATGCCCCAGTTCGCGACGGGACCGAGCTTCATGGTCAATCCGAAGAACGGCAGCATGGTATCGCAGGCGATCTCCGAGATGGCGTTGTCGTTGCCCTTGACGGTTGCGCCGGAGAGCTTGCCCTCGGCACCGGACAGCGCGGTGACCTGGCCGAGCCGGAGATCCATCTTGCCGCCGGCAACCAGCGCGCGCATCTGCTCGACGCTGTGGGGCGCGGCGCGAAACTCGTCGCGACGGTGCAGTAGCGTGATGCGCTTCGCGATCGGATGCAGATTGAGCGTCCAGTCGAGCGCGGAATCGCCGCCGCCGACGATCAGCACGTTCTTGTCGCGGAACGTCTCCATCTTGCGCACGGCGTAGTGCACCGACGTGCCCTCATAGGCCTCGATGCCCGGCACAGGTGGACGCTTGGGCTGAAACGAGCCGCCGCCGGCTGCGATCACCAGCACCTTGCATTCGAACACCTTGCCCGCGTCCGTGGTGCAGCGAAATGCGGGATCGCCGATCTTCTCCACGGTCTCGACCATCTCGCCGAGATGGAAGGTCGGGTGAAACGGCTTGATCTGCTCCATCAGCGCGTCGGTGAGGCCCTGCCCCGAAACCTGGGGAATGCCGGGAATGTCGTAGATCGGCTTTTCCGGATAGAGCTCGGCGCACTGGCCGCCGACCTTGTCGAGGATGTCGACGAAATGCGTCTTCATGTCGAGAAGGCCAAGCTCGAAGGCGGCGAACAGACCGCAAGGGCCGGCGCCAATAATCAGCACATCGGTTTTGATCACGTCGCTCATGTCGTCTCTTTATCGATCGTTATCGGTTGGACGGCGCCCGGCGGGCAGAGGTGACCCTGCCTGTCTAGCCAACGGGGATGGATCAGGGAAGGCATAAAAGCGGGAGCGCCCCGCAGCCGCGCCCACTTGCCGGGTCAGGATAACTGGGTTGTAACGAGGATGGATATGACGGAGATCAATCGGTGAACGCACCAAGCCGCCTCGACACGACGCCGCGTCTGGAGGACTTCCCCTTTCGCCTCAGCGACAATGTCCGCTTTGGCGATCTCGACCCTAACCAGCACGTCAACAACGCGGTCTACGCCACCTATTTCGAGACCGGGCGCGTCACGCTGATGAAGCTGCCGCAGTACGGCCTGACCCCGCCGGGCCTCGCCTGGATCATGGTCCGGCTCGACATGCATTTCCGTGCCGAACTGCACTGGCCGAACACGATCGAGCTCGGCCTCGGCGTGGTGAAGCGGGGACGGACGTCCGTCACCTTCGAGCAAGTCGTGTTCTCGGAAGGAAAATGCATCGCGTCGGCGATTTCGGTCGGCGTCCTGCTCGACGAAGCGACGCGCCGGCCGGCCCCGCTGACCCCCGAGGTGATCGAGAAATTCAGACCCTGGCACAAGCGCGGCATCGAGGTCGCGCCGCCCGGTGCATCGTAAATTTCGGGACGACGCAGGCTTGAAGGATCAGGCCTGACGTTCCGGCGTCGTCACGACGAGACCGTCGAGTTCGTCGGAGACCTTGATCTGGCAGGACAGGCGCGAATTGGGGCGCACATCGAAGCCGAAATCGAGCATGTCCTCTTCCATCGGCGTCGGGCTGCCGACCTTCTCGCGCCAGGCTTCGTCGACATAGACATGGCAGGTCGCGCAGGCGCAGGCGCCGCCGCATTCGGCCTCGACGCCGGGAATGCTGTTGCGGATCGCGGCTTCCATCACGGTTGCGCCGTTCTCGATTTCCACCGTGCGGGTTTCGCCCTTGTGGTCGACAAAGTGAATCTTGGCCATGTGTGCTCGTGCTGCCGCGGTGCTGGGAATGAAGGAGGGTCCGGGCTGTCCTATAACGGGTCGATCAGCCCGGCGCCATAGGGTTCTGCTGCGAAGTGAATCCCGCTTTGCGGCAAGAAAATGCGTCAAAACAAGAGACTAGAATCCGGCTCGGCCGCTTGGCCTCAGGGCTTCAGGATCGCCTCGATGGCGGCGCGGGCCTCGGTCACCGCCTCCTTCAGCGCGGCGAGGGCGTGGCGCTGGTTCTGTCCGGCCTGGATCGCGGTCTCCAGGCTCTCGGCGGCATCGGCCACCGCAAAGGCGCCGACCCCGCGGGCCGAGCCCTTGAGCTTGTGGGCCAGTGCGCCGGCCTCGGCCGGCAGGGCCGCCATCGCCGCCATCAGGCGGACTGCCTGCTCGGCGAACATGGCCAGCACTTCCTGTTCCAGATCCGCATCGCCAAGCGTCATCCGGGAGAGGTGGTCGAGGTCGAGCGGGTTGTCGATGGGTGCAAGCGGGGGCGAGGGCATCCAGTCCATCCGTTGCAGTTCAGGCGTCATGGCGAAAGGCCCCCGGCATCGCGCGACGGTTCCGCCGGTTCGGCGGTGAATCCGCCCCACCCAAGCATGGAAATGGTTAACGAAATGTTTGGGGTTCTGGACGCAGTTCCGCCCGCTTATTGACGAAAAGTTGCCGCAATCCGGCGAGTTCGGTGGAGAATTGCATTTATTGCTAAGGCGTTACGCCGCGATCCTGTTAACGATGATTAAGAATGTCTTAATCGCGGGCATTTCATTCGCATCGCTCTGCCAATAGGATGTTGCAGAAATTGGCGGACAAGCCGTCCGGGTGGGGACGGCTCGGAGATCCGCGCAAGCGGCATAATCCGGTCTGTGGTCTTGCGCAGCGCGCAGGGCTCGCGGGGGGACGCGTACAAGTAACGAGGGCTCGGACTGAACATGGCGAACACTCCGAAAAAGGTCAAAGACCCCACAGAAGTTGCGCTTTCTGCGATCCAGGAAGCCCTGAACATCAGCGACACGGCTGCGGACACCAGCCGCAACGCCGCCATGCGCAACGAGACCGCGCCCCCGGTGGCGCCGCCGGCTCCCCCCGCCTTCGACGAGCCCAGCTTCGAGCCGCGCCCCGCCGCCAACGAGCGGGCCAATGTATTCGACCCGATCGAGGAGCCGCGCAGCCAGCGCCGCGCCGCCAATGACGACCGCGAGACCATCGGCCAGTTGCTCCAGGCGCTTCAGAAGGGCCGCCCTGCCCGCAGCGTCTACACCTTCGCCACCATCTTCGCCGGCGTCTGGCTCGCCGCCTGCGCCGCGCTGACCGTCGGCTTCCTGCCCTCGATCCAGGCCGCAATGGGCCAGAGCGGCGGCGTGCTCGTTATCGCCGGCCTGATCGCGATGTTCTTCGCGCCGATCATGCTGTTCTACTTCCTGGCGAGCCTCGTCTGGCGCGGCCAGGAAATGCGCATGATCGCGCAGGCGATGGCGCAGGTCGCGATCCGCTTCTCCGAGCCCGAGGGCTCGGCTTCCGATTCCATGGTCACCGTCGGCCAGGCCATCCGCCGCGAGGTCGCGGCGATGGGCGACGGCATCGAGCGTGCGATCGCGCGCGCCGGCGAGCTCGAGACGCTGGTCGCCAACGAGGTCGCCGCACTCGAACGCGCCTATAGCGACAACGAAGTGCGCATCCGCGCCCTGCTCCAGGACATCGCGCATCAGCGCGACAATCTGGTCGGCCAGGCCGAGCAGGTCCGCAGTGCCATCTCCGGCGTGCAGATCGACCTGCGCCACGACATCGCGCTGATCTCGGATGCGATCGCCTCGCGCGTCGACGAGGTCGCCAAGTCCATCACCGGTGCGCTCGAAGAGCGCGGCGCCCACATCACCAGCGCGTTGAGCAATGCCGGCGACAACATGATTCTGGCGCTCGGCGAGCGCGGCGGCGATCTGCTCGACCGCCTCGAGGAGGCCAGCAACGAGACCACGCGCGCCGTGCTCGACGCCAGCGAGCGGCTGACCACCAGCCTCAACTTCAAGACCGGCCACGTCCACGACGAGTTCGTCGACCTCGCCGACCGCGTCCACGAGATGCTGAACGAGCGCATCGATCGCATCACCGGCGAGTTCGAGCAGCGCTCCGCCGCGATCGTCGACGGCATCTCCGAGCGCACCGAGCAGGTGCACGACAGCCTGAAGAACTCCTCGGACTCGCTGCTGCTCGAGCTCGAGCTGCGCTCCAACGACATCTCGGCCAAGATCGACGACGCCGGCAACCGCCTCGCCGGCCAGATCATGACGAGCGGCGACAAGGCCAGCGAAGCGCTCGACGCCACCGTCAACACCCTCGTCGCCAAGGTCGTGAGCCAGACCGAGACCGCGCACGACTCGCTGTCGCTGCAGATGAGCGCGTTCGACGAGCTGGTCAGGAACCAGGGCACCGAGCTGGTCGAGAAGTTCGCCCGCGACTCCGGTACGCTTGGCGCCCTGATCACGCGCCACATCTCCGAGTTCGACCGCACCGTGAAGACCTTCGGCGGCGAGATCGTCGAGCGCATGGGCCAGCGCACGCAGGACATCCATGAGTCGCTGAAGACCTATGTCGAGAATTTCGACACCCGCTTCAGCTCCAACGGCGGCGAGATCACCGCGATCCTCGACCAGCGCCTGCTCCAGTTCGAGACCACGATCGGCGAACGCGTCACCAATTTCGACGCCTCGCTGAACGGCAAGATCGCCGGCCTCGACGGCACGATCGAAGGCCACATCAAGACCTTCGACGAGCAGCTCGTCGGCCGCGTCGCCGCGCTCGAACAGTCGTTCGACACCCGCGCGAAGTCCATGACCGAGACCATCGACGGGCGCATCGACACGCTTGCGACGTCGCTGACGGACGGCGCGGCGCAGGCGATCCAGTCGATCGATTCCCGCCTCACCCACCTCACCACCTCGCTGACCGGCGGTGCGTCGCAGGCCATCGAGACCATCGACGCGCGCCTCAACCACCTGACCAGCACGCTGACCGACGGCGCCTCGCAGACCATCCAGTCGATCGATACGCGCCTGACGCATCTCACCACGACGCTGACGGGCAATGCGACGCAGGCGCTCGAGTCCATCGACTCCCGCCTCACCTACCTGACCACCGCGGTGACGAACGGCGCCTCGCAGGCCGTGCAGTCGATCGACACCCGCCTGACCCTCTTGACCTCGACGCTCACCGACGGCACCGCGCAGGCGATCGACGCGGTCGACCGCCGCATCACCGGCGTCACCGAGATCATCGACGGCCGCTCGACGCACCTGACCGACACGGTCACGGCACGCTTCCAGGAGATCCATCAGGCCATCGAGACCAAGGTCGGCTCGGTCGCCAGCGACATCGACGTCCGCGTGGCACAGTTCGAGGACCTGCTCGGCTCGCGCGTCGAGGCCGTCGCCGGCCGCATCGAAAGCAGCGGCCGCCAGGCCAGCGAGGACATGATGTCCCGCGCCGAGATGATCTCGACCGCGATCCGTTCGCATGTCGAGGACGCCGAGCGCTCGCTCACCAACCTCGTCGTCAACACCAGCGAAACGATCCAGACCGGTGCACGCACCGCCCAGCAGTCGCTGATGACGGTCTCCTCCGACGTCAACGCCCAGCTCAAGATGACCTCCGCCGAGGTCGAGCGCGCGCTGACCGCGGTCGGCACCGGCTCTGCGAACTCGATCCTGAGCAGCGCCCGCGAGGCACAGTCGACGCTGGTCGCAGCGTCAGGCGACGCCTCCAACCAGATCAAGGGGCTTGCGGCCGACGTCGAGCGCACGCTGTCGGCGGCAGGCTCGGCCACCGCGGCCTCGATCCTGGCCGGCGCCCGCGAGGTGCAGACCACGCTCGTCACCGCGTCCTCGGATGCGGCCAACCACGTCAAGACCCTGACCGCCGACGTGCAGCGCTCGCTGTCGCTGGCCGGCACGACCACTGCGGAATCGATCACCGCCGGCGCCCGCGACGCGCAGAGCGCGTTGATCGCGGCCTCGACCGAGACCGCCAACCAGATCAAGGCGCTGTCCTCGGACGTGCAGCGCTCGCTGACGATGGCCGGCACCTCGACCGCCGAGACCATCATGACCGGCGCCCGCGAAGCCCAGAGCACGCTGGTGACGGCGTCCTCGGACGCGGCGAGCCAGGTCAAGTCGCTCGCGGCCGAAGTGCATCGTTCGCTCTCGCAGGTCGGCCAGTCGACCGCCGAGACGATCACCACCAGCGCTCGCGACGCCCAGAGCACCCTGCTCTCCGTCTCGGCCGAGCAGACCAGCCAGGTCCGTTCGCTCGCGGCCGAGATGCAGCGCGCGCTGGCAACCGCCGGCGGCGCCACCATCGAGGCGCTCACCAGCGGCGTGCGCGAGGCCCAGGGCTCGCTGATCTCCGCCTCGACCGACGCGGCCAGCCAGATCAAGTCGCTGACCACGGACATCGAGCGCACGCTGACCGCGGTCGGCGCCGACACCGCCTCGACCATCCTCAACAGCGCGCGTGAGGCCCAGACTTCGCTGACCTCGACCTCGGCGGATGCCGCGAGCCAGATCCGCACGATCTCGACCGAGATCGAGCGCACGCTGAGCGCGGCCACCGCGAACGCGACCAACGACATCCAGACCAGCGCGCTCAACGCCCAGAACGCGCTGATCACCGCCTCCAACGAGGCCAGCTCGCGGGTCAAGTCGAGCTCGTCCGACGTCGAGCGCTCGGTGCTCGCCGCCAGCTCGAGCTTCGGCCAGGCCATGACCGGCAAGACCGACGAGATCGTCACCTATGTGCAGCAGCAGGCCGACCGCCTGTCGAACATGATCGACGCCAAGCGCGGCGCCCTGGTCGACGCGATCGGCTCGAAGACCAGCCAGCTCACGCTCGACATCGACCGCGTCACCTCGGACGCGCTGAAGTCGATCGAGACGCGCGGCCAGGCCTTCTCGCAGACCATGATGGGCAACGGCTCGGAAGTCGCGCGCACCATCAACGCGGCGAGCGAGATCGCCACCGGCGCGGTCGGCAAGTCGCTCAAGGACCTCGAGCAGGCCTCGCGTTCGGCGATCGACCAGTCGCGCCAGGTCTCGATCGCGGCCGTCACCGAGATGCAGGAGACCAGCAAGATCCTACGCACCGACACGGTCGCCCTGTTCGAGCGCCTGCGCGAAGGCAACATCCTCCTCCAGGAGGTGCTGACCGGTGCGCACGACAACCTCAACTCGCTCGAGCGGGCGCTGGTGACGCGTGTCGCCGACTTCGTCTCGGCGATGAACGACGTCACCTCGCGCAACGGCGCGGCGACGCAGAACCTGGAAGACCAGCTCAACGTCTTCAACAGCAAGACCACCAAGGCGCTGCAGGATCTCGGCGAGCTGTCCACCCAGTTCGACAAGCACGGCCAGGCGCTGGTCGAGGCCGCGCAGGTCGTCGAACAGAGCAACAAGAACACCACCGCCTCGCTCGCCGAGCGCAAGCAGGCGCTGGAATCGCTGGTCACCACCATCGACCTGCGTACCGCCGATCTCGACCAGCGGCTGTCGCGCTTCACCGGACTGCTCGATGAATCGCTGGCCGCCGCCGAAGAGCGTGCCCGCGACATCGCCCGCGTCGTCGCCGAGACCGCCGGCGCAGGCTCGGCCGCGATCACGCGCCAGTTCGAGGCGGTGCGCGCGGCCTCCGAGGAGGAGCACCGCCAGACCATCGAGGCGATGCACGACATCTACCGCCAGACCACCGACGAGGCGGATACGATGTTCAAGCAGTCGACCGAGAAGTTCACCAACCTCGTCTCCAGCATGAAGCAGATGGCCTTCGAGATGCACAACGAGCTCGAAGCCACCCGCAACGAGCTGCGCCGCGGTGTGCTCGAGATGCCGCAGGAGGCCGCCGAGAGCACGGCGCAGATGCGCAAGGTGATCGTCGACCAGATCGAGGCCCTCGCCGAGCTCAACCGCATCGTGGCCCAGCATGGCCGCGGCCTCGACGTCACCACGGCGGGCCGCGCGTCCGTCGCGGTGCACCGCCAGGAAGAGCCGGTGATGGCTGTTGCGGGCGCTCGCGCCGCCGAGACCCGCATGCGCGACACCGGCAGCGCCTCGACGCTGCCGCCGCCGGACCTCGGCATGCCCGCGCCCTCGCGCCGCACCGAAGCGCCGCCGGTCGCGCCTGTCGGCAACGACCAGGGCCGTGACGGCTGGCTGTCGGATCTGCTCAACCGCACGGATGCCAACCAGGGCGCCCCGGCCGGTCAGGCTCCCCGTGGCCGCGCCGCCCCCGCGCCGCAGCCGCAGGCCCCGCAGGCCAGCAGCAATCCGCTGGAATCGCTGTCGCTCGACATCGGCCGGCTGATGGACCGCAACCTCGCAGCCGAGATGTGGGACCGCTACCAGCGCGGCGAGAACAAGGCCTTCACCAAGCGCCTCTACACGCCCGCCGGCCAGAAGGCCTTCGACGAGGTCGCCCGCAAGTACCGCGCCGACCGCAACTTCAAGGGCACGGTGGACCGCTATGTCGCCGAGTTCGAGCGCCTGCTCGACGAAGTCGCCCGCGACGGCCGCGGCCCGCAGGAGCTGCGCGGCCACCTGACCTCCGAGACGGGGCTGGTGTACACGCTGCTGGCGCATGCGGCGGGACGGCTGGGGTAAGCGGCGGATAGCAACGAGAAACGGATCAAAACGGAGGCCTCATGGCCTCCGTTTTTGTTTAGAGCAACACGTTTAGCAGATATTGACGATGGTCTTCATTCTCTCGGACGACGGCCGCGACGAGAAATTCCCTGCCGTTAAACTCGCGTTCGAGCGCTACGAAGCTTATCTTTCGAAAAACAAGCTGGCCTTTCCGCCGCGGGCTTACGAGCTCGCAACGTCCGACTGGTTCTACAACCCGCGAGACCACCGCTGCCCACACGATGCTTGGCTCGAGTCGCTGCAAATATTGGAGAAACCAAACGCCAAGCCCCGCCAGCGATCCTGCTCAATCGCGCTTCGTTTGCTAGGCGCATTCCATGATGGGTACATCGAAATTACGTACCCGACGGTGTACGCTTACTCGCTCCAGGAGCTTTCGCCAGATCCGCCATCGCACGGTGATTGGCGCTACGACGAGTTTCGTATCTCGGATCGTGGTCACTTGATTCACGAGATTGAGTGGACTTACGGCGCCCAGTGCAAAGCATTTCTATGGGTCATTGAAGCCGACGATATCGATTTCCGCTGGATACCAAAGTAGCGATCGTAGCGGGACAGTCCCCGGAGCGGGACACGCTCTCTCTGCACCGTCAATGCGAGGAGCCCTTGCGACGAAGCAATCCAGACTGCGTCCGCGGAGACAGTCTGGATTGCTTCGCTACGCTCGCAATGACGGGTTGAGAGAGACGCGAACTTAGTCGCGCTGCCTACCGCCTCGGCGCCGCCGCCGGCTTCGGCGGCTCGGGCGGTGGCGGTGGCGGCGTGCTGCTGTTGCTGGCGCCGAACAGCACGCGGGTCGGATTGCGGTCGAAATTGTTCACGGCGCGGCTGATGTCGCCGAGCGTGCGGCGGCCGTCGGCCATCAGCGCACCGGAGCGCTTGTCGAAATCGTCGGCGAGCTCGCGGATCGACTTGACCGCCTGGAACAGCTCGCCGCCGTCCTTGCCGCCGGCGAGCGTGTTGAGGCCGAGCATGAGATTGTCGGCCTTGAGCACGACGCCGTCGACCTTGGCCATCACGCCGTCGATCTTCTCGGAATTGCGCGCGAGCGAGTTGGTGAAGGTCTCCAGGTTCTTCAGCGAGTTCTTCACCGATTCCTGGTTGTCGGCCACGATCTTGTTGATGTTTTGCAGCGTGCCGCGGATCGCCTCGGTGACGTCCTGCAGCTTGTTGGGGTCGGCGGTCAGCGTCGGGATGCCGTCCTGGTCGAGCGGTGGCGATGGCGCGGCTTCGTCGGCGCCCTTGAGCGAGATCGCCGCGACGCCGGTGAGGCCCTGGAATTCGAGGCCGACCAGCGTGTCCTTGCGGATCGGGGCGTTGTTCTCGATCATCGCGAGTGCGACAACCCGCCGCGGGTTGTCGAGCTTCACCGAGACGACTTCACCCACCCGGATACCGTTGAAGTTGACGCTGCCGCCATTGCGCAGGCCCGCCGCCGGGCCCTCGAACACGACGCGCAGCGGGCTGCGCTGCTTGGTGGTGTGCAGCGACTGGAACCACAGCACGAAGCCGATCGCCGCCGCGATCACCGCCAGCGTGAACGATCCGATCAAAACGTAGTTCGCCCGCGTTTCCATCAGGTGCTCCGGCTACTCATCCCAGCTACTCAAGTCATGACCGCGCGGGCGCGCTTGCCATGGAAATACTGCCTCAGCCAGGGATGCTGCGAGGCCTGCATGTCGGCGATCGACCCTGCCGCAATGATCTTACCGTTCCCTAAAACGGCGATGCGGTCACATGCTGTGTAAAGGCTGTCGAGGTCGTGGGTTACCATGAAAACCGTCAGCCCCAAAGTGCGCTGAAGCGTCCTGACCAGGTCGTCGAAGTCGCCGGCGCCGATCGGATCGAGGCCCGAGGTCGGCTCGTCCAGGAACACGAGATCCGGATCGAGCGAGAGCGCGCGGGCGAGCGCGACGCGCTTGATCATGCCGCCCGAGAGCTCGGAGGGAAAGCGTTCGGCGACTTCAGGCTTGAGGCCGACCATGGTGAGCTTGGCCATGGTGATCTCGTCCATCAGCCGCTGCGACACGCGAAGATATTCGCGCATCGGAAACTGGATGTTCTGCCTGACGGTCAGCGAGGAGAACAGCGCGCCCTGCTGAAACAAGACGCCCCAGCGCCGCTCGACATTGCGGCGCTGCGAGGTGTTGGAGGCATCGAGGTCGACGCCGAACACCTCGATGGAGCCTGCAATCTTCGGCACGAGGCCGATGATGGTGCGTGTCAGCACCGATTTGCCCGCGCCGGAGGGGCCGACGAAGCCCAGGATCTCGCCGCGCTTGACGTCAAGGTTGAGGCCGTCGAGCACCCGTGTCGCGCCGAACTGCACCGTGATGTCGCGGACGCGGATGATGGGATCTGAGGTTTCGCGTTGAGCTTCTCCTGCCATCGTCACATCCCGATCGAGGCGAAGAAGATGGCGAACACGCCGTCCATCACGATGACGAAGAAGATACCCTTCACCACGGATGCCGTGGTGTGCTGTCCCAGCGATTCCGCGCTGCCCTGCACGGCCAAGCCTTCGACGCAGGCGACGATGCCGATCACGGCGGCCATGACCGGGGCTTTCACGATGCCGACGATGAAATGGTCGATCGAGATGGCATCGCGCAAGCGCAGCAGGAAGGCCTCGGGCTCGACCCCGCCATAGAGCCAGGCGACAAGCCCGCCGCCATAGAGCGCGGCCATCGCGCCGAGAAAGGCCAAGATCGGCAGCGCCAGCACAAGGGCCATCATGCGCGGCAACACAAGGACCTCGATCGGATCGAACCCCATGGTGCGCAGCGCGTCGATCTCCTCGCGCATCTTCATCGAGCCGAGCTCGGCGGTGTAGGCGCTGCCCGAACGTCCGGCGACCATGATCGCGACCAGCAGCACGCCGATCTCGCGCAGCACCAGCACGCCCAGCATGTCGACCACGAAGATGTCGGCACCGAAGCGGCGGAAATGGAAGATGCCTTGCTGGGCGATGATGCAGCCGATCAGGAAGGTGATCAGCACGATGATCGGCACCGCCCGCCAGCAGACCTGCTCCATGTGATGCACGGTCGAGGTCAGGCGGAACGAGCGCGGATGGATCAGGACGCGAAACCATGCCGCGAGCACGGCGCCGAGCATGTCGACGAGGCCCGCGATCGTCCCGCCGACGCCGGCCACGGCCCGGCCGATCTGCTCCAGCATGCCGGTGATGGTGATCGGGCTGGAGTCGACCACGGCCGTCGCCCGGACCCGCCGGACCTCGTCCACGAGGCTGGAATAATTCGCTGACAGCCCCGCGATCTGGGCCTCGACGGGCCCTTTGGTCAGGCTGCGGCGCAGCCGCTCGATCAGCCAGGCGCCGAACGTATCGAGCTTGGCGACCTCGGAAACGTCGATGAAGATACTTTGGGGCGTGCCTGCGAGCTTCTCGGCGTCGGCAACCATCCGCTCCAGGACCGGCGCGAAGCTCGCGGTCCAGGTCCCGGTGGCGCAGAGTGCCAGCGCGTTGCCTTTGGCAATCCGTTCCAGCTTCGGATCGCTATTCAAGATGTCCGCTCCCATGCCGGGGCGGAGAAAATCAGATGGTTGCGCACGCGCCCTTACCCAGAGAAGGTATCCCCAAGTGGTTAATGTTAGTTGCTAGAGGTAACTAGCAGGTTCAGATTTCGCCAGAGTTCAAAATGACTTCCATGAAATTTGCTGCCCTGGCGGCGCGAATCGAGCGCTTCCCGATCGCAGGCAGCTTTACCATCAGCCGGGGGGCCAAAACCGAGGCCGTGACTGTCGTGGCCGAGGTCAGCCGGGACGGGCTGACCGGCCGCGGCGAGTGCGTGCCCTATCCCCGCTATGGCGAGACGCCCGAGGCCACGCTCGGCGCTATTGAGGCGATGCAGCAGGCCGTCGCGGACGGGCTCACGCGGCAGGCCCTCCAGGCCGCCATGACGCCCGGTGCGGCCCGCAACGCCCTGGATTGCGCCCTGATCGACCTGGAGGCCAAGACGGCGGGACAGCGGGCCTGGAACCTGCTCGGCCGCCCGCTGCCGGGCGAGCGCACCACCGCCTACACGATCTCGTTAGGGACCCCCGAAGCCATGGCGGCGGCGACCGCCAAGGCGGCGCACCGGCCGCTGCTCAAGATCAAGCTCGGCGGCGACGGCGACGGGATGCGGATCGCCGCGGTGCGCAAGGCCGCGCCCGAATCCGAGCTGATCGTCGATGCCAACGAGGCCTGGACCGAGGCCAATCTGGAAGCCAACCTCGCCGCCTGCGACGCTGTCGGCGTCACGCTGGTGGAGCAGCCGCTGCCATCAGGCAAGGACGAGGCGTTGGCAAGAATCAAGCGGCCGGTCGCGGTCTGCGCTGACGAGAGCGTCCACACGCGCAGCTCCCTCGCCGCGTTGCGCGACCGCTATGACGCCGTGAACATCAAGCTCGACAAGACCGGCGGCCTCACCGAGGCGCTGGCCATGGCCGATGCCGCGCAGGCGCTCGGCTTCGAGATCATGATCGGCTGCATGGTCGCGACCTCGCTGTCGATGGCGCCTGCAATGCTGGTGACGCCGCAGGCGCGCTTCGTCGATCTCGACGGCCCCCTGCTGCTCGCGCGCGACCGCGATCACGGCCTGCGCTATGACGACAGCCTGGTCTATCCGCCCGACGCCTCGCTGTGGGGCTGAGGCTTGAGCCGATGCCGCGCCGACCAGATCAGAGCAGCACCGGCGGCGGCCATCGCCGCCATGGCGTAGTACACGCCCTCACCGTAGTGCGCATAGATCGCGCCTGACGCGATCGATGTTGTTGCGCCGAGCAGCCCGTTGCAGGCCGCGTAATAGCCCTGTCCGCGTGCGATCTGATGCGAGGGCACACGCTGCACCAGCAGGTTCATGGTGCCGAGGATGGTCATGCCGAAGCTGAAGCCGTGGCCGAGCTGGGCGATCGCGAGCAGCGCCAGCGGCGGCTCGCTGGCGGTGACGACCCAGCGCACGACGGCGGTCACGCCGCCGATCGCCATCAGCGTGGACGGATGCAGCGAGAAGCGCGGCGACAGCGCGAACACCACGATCTCGGCAATCACGCCCAGCGTCCAGAGGGCCGCGATGGTCAGCCCGCTGAGGCCATGGAGCTGCCAGTTGATGGCCGAGAAGGTGTAGAACGCGATGTGACTGCTCTGGATCAGCGCGGCCGATGCGATCACCGCCCAGAAGCCGGCATCGCGCAGCAGCGCCTTGCCGGCCTGCGTACCCGTTGTCCTTCGTCCATGGTCGTCGAGCGGCCGCAGGCACAGGCTGGCGAGAACCGCAACGACGGCCCAGCCCACGATGACCCAGATCAGGTCGCGCGGCGCGATGCTGTCGACGAGATGGCCGCAGGCGAGCGATCCCGCCGCGAAGGCCGCCGAGCCCCACAGCCGCAGGGGACCGTAGTCCAGCCCGTAACGGGCGACACCGCGCAGCGCGTAGGCGTCGGTCAGCGGCATCGTCGGCGTCCACATCATGCAGGTCAGCGCGTAGATCAGGAACAGCGCCAGCGGCTGCTGCTGCAGACCAAGGACCGAGAATCCGATCGCCGTCGCCAGCACCGACACCATGATGCCACCGCGAATGGCATGTCGCTTTTCGGCAAAGGCCGTGACTTGCGGCAGCGTGGTGAAGCGCGTGATTGCCGGCAGCGCGTTGATGAGGCCGATCCAGGCCGCGTCGATGCCGATCGCCTTCAGCCACACCGGAAAGAACGGCATATGCGTGCCCAGAACCGCGAAGAAGGCCGAGTAGAACAGGGCCAGGTTCACGGCGAATCGCCGTTTCTTTGCTGCCGCGATGGGGATTTGTGATTCGGACTGCATCAAACCAATTGCGATTCGGTCGATATCGTGGTGATCGTTACAATAACGCGCAGTGATTTGCGCGACGAGATCGCCATGGCCAACGAAGCATTCGCCCTTTCGCCCATGTCTGCCCGCGCGGCCGAGCCGAACGAGCAGGATTACGACGCGATCCGCGAAGCCTTCATGGAGACCGCACGCGGCCGCTGGTTCCTCGGCGAATACGCCAAGCGCAACCGCAACGCCGACACGCGCATGGTGCTGGACGCGGTCGCGAAGATCGAAGAAACCCTTGCGGCGCAGCGGCAACCTGTCGTCGAGGATCGCCTCCCCGAGGCGCTGGTCGAGATCCGCCGCGCCATCCGCGAAGCCGAGACGATCGCGCTTGCAGCGTTCGACCCGGGCGCGATCGAGGCGAGCCTCGCGCCAATTCCGCGCGGGGTGCGCATCATCAAGGAGATCTCCTGGCGCTGGCGCGAGATCGGCGCCGACGGACGAATCTGCGACCTCATTGATTCGCAGCTTGCCTCGATCGAGGCCGCCTGCGGGCAGGCCCAGGCCAACGACCCCCGCGTCGAGCTCAGAATTGCCTTCGATCTGCTCAAGGACCGGGTCGAACGGACTGACGGCGGCGCAACGCCGCAGGCAGCGCCCCCGGCTCCGGTGCAGGAGGCGCCCTCATTCGTCGCCGAGGCTGCGCCCGTCGAGACCGCGCCCGCGGCGATGGCGAGTGACGCACCCGCGACTGCAGAAGCACCCGTGGCTTTTACGGAGACGCCGCAGGACGTCGCGGCAGCTGAAGAGCCGGAAGTGGCCGGTGCTGCCGAAGCGTTTACCGCTGCCGAACCGGCATTGGACGTTGCCGCCGCGCCGGAGATCGCGGCCGAAAGCCAGATCGCTGTCGAAAGCAAAGCCGCTGTGCAGGACATGGCGCTCGACGAGGTTGCGCCAGAAGCCGCCGTGCCGGAACAGGCTGCGCTTGAAAGCGTCGCGTTCGAGGAGCCCGCCGCCTCGGTCGCGGAAGGCGCCGCCGCTGTCGCGGAAGCCGCTGACACATTCGCGCTCGACGCCGCCGCGCAGGCCGAGGACGATGCCGTGCTCGAGGCCATTGCGCTGGAGATGGCTGCGCCCGATCCGGAGTTCGACGAGATCATCGCAGCGGCCGAGATGGATGCGGCCATTCCGCAGCCAATGGCCGCGGAGGTCGCAGCGCCGATCGCCGCCGAGCTGCCGGAGCCGGTCGCGCCTCAACCGGTCGCCGCTTCCATGGTGGAAGAACCCACCGCCGAAGCGCCGATCGCAATGGACTCGCTTGCGCGCCTCACCGACGCCATTGCGGAAGCTGCCGCCGAAGTGATGGAGCAGCCGGCCCCGGCGATGGCAGCGACGGCCAATTTCGCCGCAGCGCCGGTCACGCCGCTGCCCACGCCCTCGCCCGTCCCGGAGCCCTCGCTCGGCGCGACCATCCTCGCCAGCGGTATCCTGCAGAAGCCCCGCACGCCGGCCAACGATCCCCTCGCCCCGATCCGCCGCATGACCCAGGCCGAGAAGATCGCGTTCTTTTCGTAAGCGCAACCATGCTCCCGAGCGAAAGCACCCTCACCCTCTGGCGCCCGGTCGGACCGAAGGAGCTTGAGCTGATCCAACAATCCGGCATGCGCACGTTTCCGCCGCGCCTGCCGGACCAGCCAATCTTCTATCCAGTGCTGACCGAAGACTACGCCATCAAGATCGCACGAGACTGGAATGTGCCGGCGAGTGGAGCGGGATTCGTGACACGTTTTGAGGTCAGGAGCGACTTTATCGCGAAGTACGACGTGCAGGAGGCCGGCGGACGCTCACACCTCGAATATTGGATTCCGGCCGAAGAGCTCGACGCCTTCAACGCCGCGATCGTTGGCCTGATCGAGGTCGTTCGCAGCTTCCCCTAGCCCATCATCCGCAATTCCACACCGCGCCGATCGGCGTGCGCGTCCAGCACGGGCCGAAGCTGCCGCCATTGTAGCGACCGCCGTTGAAGCCGGGGCGGCCGAAATAGTGCCACTCGCCGTCCCAGCGGTAGTATTGCGGAACCGGATCGATGTACCAGTGGCGGCGGTCGTTGCGCGCGAGGCGCCGCATCGCGTCCTTTTGCTTGTAGAGCGGGAGGCTGTTGCTCAGCGGCTGACGATAGCCCGGCAGGAAGCCGTAGCCCTTCCAGACCGGCTTGGGACGCTTTTGCGCGGGCTCAGCAGACGCGACAGCGGGCAGCAGCGACAGGATGACAGCAACGAATAGACACAGAGGGCGAGACATGGACCGACCATAGACAGTCAGTTCCCATCGCGCCATTCAAATTCGAGTACGGGACGTTTCGCCGCTTCTGCCGGGCAGGCGCACTCGATAAGCTCGCAACGCGCGGCATGAGCGCGGCGCGAACCGCTTGCAAGTTCCGGAGTGACCTGATGTCTGAGAGCCCGCGCGTCGGCGCCTTCGCGATCGTACCCAGTAACGATCTGCCCGCGGCAATTCCGTTCTGGGAGCGTCTCGGCTTTGCGCGCAGTGGCGGCGATGACGGCTATGTCATCATGACCGGCTGGGGATGCGAGGTGCATCTCACCCAAGCCGGCGACGGCCCATGGCGCGTGCCCGAGCACAACCCCTTCGGCATCTTCATTCGCACGCCGGAGGTCGAAGCCATTGCCGCGCGCGTCGACGATCTCGTTATCCGGCCCGGCGGCGTGCTGCGTCACCGCGAATGGGGCATGTATGAGGTCGGCATCAACGGCCCTGACGGCCTGCTCGTCCGGATCGGCTGGCCCTCGGAGCTGATGCGAGCCTCTGTTGTTGGAGCATGATCTTGTCGGAAAACCGCTGCACACTTTTCCGGATCATGCTCTAGCTGATCACGCCCTTCCTGATCAGGAAGCAGCCGTAGCCCCTGCTGTCGCCGACCTGCACCACGCCAAAGCCAGCGGCGGCCGCGCGATAGAAATCCGGCCGCGACAGCTTGCCGGGACGGACGGCGCTGCCATTGGCGCGTTCGATCTCGGCCAGCACCGCGCGCTGCACGTCGGGCACGCGGTCGGGATCGTCGACCGGCGCCATCACGCGCACCGGGTCGGGATCGAAATCGTCGAGCGGATAGACCGACATGATGGCGCGGACGGCCGTCTGCATCGTCATGCCCGGCAGCTGGATCAGGCGCTGCGACGATGTCGAGCGGGCGATGTGCGTCGCCGGGTGGTTGGCGTCGACGACCACGAGATCGTCGCCGTGGCCCATGGACGCCAGCAGCCAGAGCAGGTCGGGCGTGAGGATCGGATCGATCGATTTCAGCATGTGACGCGGTTCCCTTAGCGATCGCTAACCCTAGCGGGTTCCCAGCGTGATTCAGATCACGCTTGGCTAGCATGGTGAGAGGGATCACGGAGTTCAAGCTCGAACGCGGCGAGGCTTCACGGCAACCAATCTCGCATCGAGATCAGTGCCAAAGGAGCACGCCATGTTCCGCCTAAAGCCTTTGCTGATGACAGCCGGCCTCGTGGGAAGCCTGTTCGGCTTCGCCTGCGGCCCCGTTTCCGCGCAAGTCGCCCCGGTCGAGCCCGCCCCCTCCGCGCTGCAGGGCCCGGAGCAACGGGTTGCGCTGGTGATCGGCAATTCGAACTACCAGAACGCCCCGCAGCTCGCCAATCCCGACAATGACGCGCAGTCGATGGCGCAGTTCCTGAACTCCGCCGGCTTCGAGGTGGTTGCCGCCACCGACCTCACCCAGAACGACATGCTCCGTGTGGTGCAGGATTTCTCCGCCAAGGTTTCGGCCCGCGGCCCGAACACGGTGGCGATGGTCTATTACGCCGGCCACGGCGTGCAGCTCGCCGGTGAGAACTATCTCGTTCCCGTCGATGCGAAGGTCTCCAACCCGACCGAGCTCGTCAGCAATTCGGTGCGGCTCGTCGACGTGATGTCGACGCTGGAGACGATCCCGAGCCGCATGCGCATCGTCATCCTCGATGCCTGCCGCAACAACCCTTTCCCGACCGTCAATGACGCCGGCCGCGGCCTTGCCATCGTCGATGCGCCGAACGGCTCGATCGTCGGTTACTCCACTGCGCCGGGCGCTGAAGCACTCGACGGCACGGGCGGCCACAGCCCCTATACGCAAGCCTTCCTGAATGTCGCACGCGAGCCGAACGTCCCGATCGAGCAGCTGTTCAAGCGCGTGCGCCTGCAGGTGAACCAGACCACCAGCGGCGCGCAGATCCCGTGGGAAAGCTCCTCGCTCACCAGCGATTTCACCTTCTTCGGTGACACCGCTGTCGCCGCCAACCGCGCGCCGGTGAATACGCCGGTGGTGCAGATGGCCTCCAACCTGCCGAGCCGCTCGACCCGTCAGGCCTATGACTACGTCGTGTCCGAGGGACGCCCGGAATATTATCAGGAATTCATCCAGATGTATCCGCACGACCCGCTGTGCGACCACGTCCGCTGGCTGCTGAACAACATCCTGCTGTCGCAGGCCTGGCACAAGGCGGTGCTCGTGAACTCGCCGCTCGGCTACAAGACCTTCTACGACAGCTATGGCAACAGCCCCTATGCGCAGATGGCACTGAAGCTGCAGACGCAGCCGAAGCAGATCCCCCTGATGCAGGCGACCAAGTTCCTGGCGCCGCAGAACATTGCTCCGACCTTCAAGATCGGCAATCTCGGCCAGCCCAAATACATGCCGCTGCAGCAGGGCAATAATGGTGGCCAGATCAACGGCAACCTCCCGGTCGTGCAGAAGCTGGGCGACAGCAACGGCAAGCTCGGCAATGGCGGCCAGATCGTCAACCTGCCCTCCGGTAACAACAACCAGCCGGGCCAGCAGAACGGCACGCCGTCGCAGACCCCGGGCAAGATCGTCACCCTGCCCGCGCCGACCAACACCACCACCAACAATGGCGGCAGCGGCAAGATCGTGACCCTGCCGGCGACCAACAGCAAGCCGGATGGCGGCAACGCCAACGGCAAGCCGGGCAAGATCGTGAGCATGCCGGTGAACGTCGGCAAGGGCGGCACGAATGTCGAGACCAAGCCGGTCAATGTTCAGACGCAGAACAACCCGATCCGCGTCAACAACGGCGTGAAGATCAACAACAACCCGGTGAACAAGCTGCAGGTTCAGAACAACGTCCAGAACAACAACCGCCCGCAGTTCAACACCACCAACCGCATGGTCAACAGCAACAACAACTTCCGCCAGTCGATGAACCAGTCGCAGGGCAATGGCGGCGGCAACAATCATCGCGGCTTCATGCGCTGATTGGACGAGGAAGGTGCGCTCCCTCCCCCGCTTGCGGGGGAGGGTTGGGGAGAGGGTTTCTGCGCAACGGGACGATCCCCAGGAGAAAACAGCCCCCACCCGGCGCTACGCGCCGACCTCCCCCGCAAGCGGGAGAGGTTGCACCGAGCCAGCGGAGAGTTCGTTCCACAAGATCGACAAACATGAAGAAGGGGCAGAGCGGAAACGCTCTGCCCCTTCTTCAATTCAGGTCTCGGTCATTCCGGGATGCACCGTGAGGCGCAGGCCCGGAATCCATCGTGCGTCAGAGGCGGGCGGAGACATGGATTCCGGACTCTCGCTCCGCGAGCCCCGGAATGACGGTTAGGCCACCAGCTCGGCGAACAGATCCGCATCGACGTTGCCGCCAGAAAGCACGATGACGACGTTCTTGCCGGCGACATCGAGGCGGCCCGCGAGCAGCGCGGCAAGCCCGACCGCACCGCCCGGCTCGACCACGAGCTTCAGCTCGCGATAGGCAAAGGCGACGGCGGCGCCGACTTCCTTGTCCGACGCGGTCACGCCGCGCGCGAGCAGCTTGCTGTTGATCGCGAACGTCATCTCGCCGGGGATCAGGGCCATCAGCGCATCGCAGATGGTGCGGCCTGCGGGCGGATGCGGCTCGCGATGGCCGGCGCTCAGCGAGATGCCGTGATCGTCGAACGCCTCGGGCTCGGCCACGACGATCTCGGCGCGCGGATAGCGCGCCTTCACGGCCGTCGCGACGCCCGCGATCAGGCCGCCGCCGGATGCGGGCGCCACCACGATGTCGGGGCTGAGGCCGAGGCCCGCCATGTCCTCCGCGATCTCGCGGCCGGCGGTGCCCTGCCCTGCAATCACGAATGGATCGTCATAGGGCCGCACCAGCGTCGCGCCGCGCTTCTCGGCGATGCCCCGCGAGATCGCCTCGCGGTCGTCCTTGTCGCGATCATAGAGCACGACCTCGGCGCCATAGGATTTGGTGCGCTCGCGCTTGGACAGCGGCGCATCCGCGGGCATCACGATGGTTGCCTGCATGTCGAGGATCTTTGCCGCCGCCGCCACGCCTTGTGCATGGTTGCCGGAGGAAAACGCGACCACGCCGCCGGCGCGCTTGTCCTGCGGGATCGAGAACACCTTGTTGAAGGCACCGCGAAACTTGAAGGAGCCGGTGCGCTGGAGCATCTCGGGCTTCAAGAACACCTTCGCACCGACGCGCTCGTTGAGCACGGGAAAGGACAGCAGCGGGGTGCGGATGGCGTAGGGCGCGATCACGCGCGCTGCGGCGTCGATATCGGCGGGGCCGATCGGGAGGAGCTGTTCGGTCATGGCCGAATGTTATCGCGGCCGATGAGGCCCGGGCAAGACACCTCAGCGCGAGGATTCTGTCCTCTTCAGGCCACGAAGCGAGGCTGTTCCGCGCCGTTTCGGCCCGGCAGCACCGCGCCGACCGCCAAAATGCTGTCGATAAAGACCCTGGCCGAGGCCTCCCAGGTGTAATTGGCGGCGAAGGCGACGCAGTCCTGCCGGGAGACCCCCAGCGCCGTGAAGCAGGCATTGCGCAGATCGTGGTCGAGCGCGCCGACCGGGGCATCGCCGATCACGTCACGCGGCCCCTTCACCGGGAAGGCCGCCACCGGCAGGCCGCTGGCGAGAGCTTCCAGTAGAACGAGGCCGAACGTGTCGGTCTTGCTCGGGAAGACGAACACGTCGGCGGCCGCATAGATGTCCGCCAGTTCCTCGCCGTGCTTTTCGCCCAGGAAGATCGCGTCGGGATAGGCCTCTTCCAGCGCGGCGCGTGCCGGACCGTCACCGACGATCACCTTGGTGCCGGGCAGATCGAGGTCGAGGAAAGCTTCGAGGTTCTTCTCTACAGCGATGCGGCCGACCGATAGGAACACCGGTGCCGGCAGGCAGAGATCGACGGCGCGCGGGTGGAACAGGCCGGTATCGACGCCACGGGGCCAGAGCAGGACATTGTCAAAGCCGCGCTCGGTCAGCTCGCGGGCGAGCGCCGGCGTGGCCGCCATCACGGCTCGGCTGGGCGCATGGAAACGGCGCAGCGCCCGCCAGATCAGCGAGCCCGGCACCGGCACGCGCGCACGGACATATTCGGGGAAGCGGGTGTGGAAGCTGGTCGTGAACGGCAGCTTGCGCTGGCGGCAATAGCGGCGAACCATCAGGCCGATCGGCCCTTCGGTCGCAATGTGGATGCTGTCGGGCCGCGCCTCCTGGATCAGCTTCGCGATCCGTGCCGGGCGGGGCATCGCCAGGCGCACGTCGCGATAGCTCGGCATTGCGAAGGTGCGGAAGGATTGCGGCGTCAGGAACGTGAAGTCGGCGCCGAGCCCTTCGGCGGCGTCTGCAAGCTTGGTCAGCGTCCGAACCACACCGTTGACTTGCGGGTGCCAGGCGTCGGTCGCGACCAGGATGCGCATCAGGCAGCCTCCGTTATGCAGCCCTGGCTGCAACCTGCGGGACGGTTGCCGGCTTCTGCAGATGATCCGCCCAGGTGATGATCTCGAAATGACCGTCGTCGTGCTCGACGAGCGCCGTGCAGCTCTCGACCCAGTCGCCGCAATTCATGTAGCGAATGCCGCCCTCGTCGCGGATCACGGCGTAGTGGATGTGGCCGCAGATCACGCCGTCGGCGTCGTGACGGCGGGCCTCGGCGGCCAGCGCCTGCTCGAACGCGCCGATATAGTTGACGGCGTTCTTGACCTTCTGCTTGGCCCATTGCGACAACGACCAATAGGGCACCTTGAACAGGCGGCGGAAGAAGTTGACGAAGCGATTCATCTGGATCGCGAAGTCGTAGGCCTTGTCGCCGAGATGGGCGAGCCAGCGCGCGTTCTGCACCACGAGATCGAAGATGTCGCCGTGGATGACGAGATAGCGCTTGCCGTCCGCGCCGGTGTGGACGGTGTTTTCGACCACGTCGATGCCGCCGAAATGCGTGCCGTAATAATTGCGCAGGAACTCGTCGTGATTGCCGGGAATGTAGATGACCTTGGCGCCCTTGCGCGCCTTGCGCAAAAGCTTCTGTACGAGGTCGTTGTGGGATTGCGGCCAGTGCCAGCTCGATTTCAGGGCCCAGCCATCGACGATGTCGCCGACCAGATAGATCGTGTCGGCGTCGTGGTAACGCAGGAAGTCGAGCAGAAGATCGGCTTGAGAACCGCGGGCTCCGAGATGAACGTCGGAGATGAACAACGTGCGAAAGCGCCGCTCCGGGCTCTCGTCACTCACATCGTAACTTCCCATGCGCCAACCCGTAACAATGTCCCATGACAGGGGGATGACCAATTGAACCCTTGAGGCACCCTCGGATACGAATCAAACTTCGCCTCGCCCTCCCCGCGAATATCAGTCGCATGCGACAATCAGGCGACATGGTGCCGCAGCGCAGCCTCTTACCCTCCCCCTCCAGGGCCCTCCAGGGGAGGGTGAACGAGCCACCACGCGCGTGCGCTCAATAGATTGATGACCCGCTTCCGCGTATGGCCCCGCGTCAGTAGAACCTGTGGAAATGATGGACCGGGCCGTGGCCGTGTCCGACGTTGAAGCGGTCGGCGGCGCCGATCGCGGCACTGATCCAGGCCTTGGCATTGCGCACGGCGCTTGCCAGATCCTCGCCCTTGGCCAGCCCCGCCGCGACCGCCGAGGACAGCGAGCAGCCGGTGCCATGGGTGTTGCGGGTCGCCACGCGGGCCGCGGTCAGCGCGAGCGCATTGTCTGCATCGACGAGATAATCGGTGCTCTCGGCCCCCTCGCCGTGCCCGCCCTTGATCAGGACCGCGCGGCAGCCCAGCGCCAGCAGGCGCCGCCCCTGGCTTTCGATCTCGGCCTCGCTTCGTGCGACCGGCTCGTCGAGCAGAGCCGCGGCCTCCGGCAGATTGGGCGTGATCACCGAAGCCAGCGGCATCAGCCTGGTGCGCAGGGCGTCGACGGCCTCGGCGGCCAGCAGGCGGTCGCCGGAGGTCGCCACCATCACGGGATCGAGCACGATGTGCTTCGGCTTCCAGCGCAACAGCGCGGAGGCGATGGCATCGATGCTTTCGACCTGGGCCACCATGCCGATCTTCACGGCGCCAACGTCGAGATCGGAGAACACGGCATCGATCTGCGCCGTGACGAACTCCGCCGGAACGGCGTGGATGCCGGTGACGCCACGCGTGTTCTGCGCGGTCAAGGCGGTGATGGCGGAAGCGCCATAGACGCCAAGCGCAGCAAAAGTCTTCAGATCGGCCTGAATGCCGGCGCCGCCGCTGGAGTCGGAACCGGCGATGGTGAGCGCAACCGGGGTCGTCATCGCAGGGTCCATGTGTTGGATGGGAACGCCATGGCCCGTCCTAGCGCGACCTTGGAACTCCAGCAAGCTCTGCCGAGCCGCCTTCGGCCGCAAACCGCGACAGCGCGTGTTCCCGCAATGCGCGGGCGGAACTTGGCCTCCGCGCAGCAATGGCGCGGTCATGAAAATGCAACCGCGGCGAACCCTTGGTATAGTCGCGAACTGCTTCGCCGATGCGTGAGACGTCAGTGGTGGAACTGTCCGGCGACAACGAGGTCGCGGGCCGCCCGGTCCGCAAGCCGCCTGGAATGGAATCTTTGGGTGGAACGATGCTGGCCTTTTTTGAACGTCTTCTCGACTCCTCCATGCTCTCGCCCCACGGCATCTGCCTGTTGTGGGAGCCCGAGCTGATCTGGCTTCACGTCGTATCCGACGCCTGCATCGCGGCCGCCTATTTCTCGATCCCGTTTGCGCTCGCGATCCTCGTCACCAAGCGGCGCGATCTCAAATTCGGCTGGGTCTATTGGGCCTTCGCGATCTTCATCATGGCGTGCGGCCTCACGCATGTGCTGTCGATCTACACGCTCTGGGTCCCGGTCTACGGCATCGAGGGCATCGTCAAGGCGGCAACCGCAGTGGCGTCCGTGATGACGGCGGGCGCGCTCTGGCCGCTGCTGCCGAAGATCCTGACGATCCCCTCGCCGTTCGAGCTGCGGCAGGTCCAGGCCGCGCTCGAGGAAGAGGAAATCAAGAGCCGTGACGCCACGCTGCTGCTCCAGCAGGTCAGGGACGCGCAGCGCGCGATGCGTGACAGCATGGCGCGCCTCACGGCCATCGTCGAGACCGCGGTCGACGGCGTCATCCTGTTCGACGCGCAGGACCGCATCCTGCTGTTCAATCCGGCCTGCGAGCGCCTGTTCGGCTACGAAGCCGACGAAGTGATGGGCCGGAACGTCCGGATGCTGATGCCCGAGGCGGGCGGCGCCGCGCCCGACGGCCCGGCAAGGCAGTTCGCGACCGCCGGCGAGGCCACCGGCCTGCGCAAGGACGGATCGACCTTTCCGATGGACCTGTCGGTCGGTCAGGCGCGGCAGGACGGCGAATTGATCTTCGTCGGCATCGTGCACGATTTGACCGCACGCAAGCTGACCGAGCAGCAGCTCCAGCAGGCGCAGAAGATGGAGACGGTCGGCCAGCTCTCCGGCGGCATCGCGCACGACTTCAACAATCTGCTCACCGTCATCATCGGAAATGCCGAGCATCTGAGCGAGCAGCTCAAGGCGAGGCCCGATTTGCGGCGCTTTGCCGACGACATCTCGCAGTCGGGAGAACGGGGGGCCGAGCTGACGCAGCGGCTGCTCGCCTTCAGTCGCCGTCAATTGCTGCAGCCGCAGACGATCGATTGCCGGAGCCTGCTCGAATCCATGTTCAAGCTGCTCAAACGCACCTTGCGCGAAGACATCGAGATCAAGACAGGCTCAGGGCTAGGCACCATCCAGGCCTTCGCCGACCGCGCCCAGCTCGAATCGGCCGTGCTCAATCTCGCGCTCAACGCCCAGGATGCCATGCCGGCCGGAGGCAGCCTGACCCTGAGCACGGAGTTGACGACGCTGGACGACGACTATCGCATGCTTCACCCCGAAGTCGCGGCCGGGACTTACGCGTTGATCTCGATCACCGACGACGGCGAAGGCATGACGCCGGAGGTCGCCCGGCGCGCCTTCGAACCGTTCTTCACCACCAAAGAGGTCGGCAAAGGCTCGGGTCTCGGCCTCAGCATGGTCTATGGCTTTGCCAAGCAATCGGGCGGCCATGTTACGATCTACAGCGAGGCGGGCCTCGGGACGACCGTCCGGATCTACCTGCCCCGCGCGGATGCCGGGCCATCACAGGCCGAGCTTTCCGATGCCGAGGACGCGGCGCCGCGCGGATACGAGACGATCCTGATTGCCGAGGACGACCCGTTCGTTCGGTCTTCCGCCATTCGCAGGGTGGAAGCCCTGGGGTATCGGGTCGTTGCCGCGGTCAATGGCAAGGAGGCCCTGCAGCAGCTGCGCACCGACCCCAGCATCGACATGCTGTTCACCGACATCGTGATGCCCGGCGGCATGAGCGGCTGGGACCTCGCCGACCAGGCGCGGCGGATTCGCCCCTCACTGCCGGTCCTGTTCACCTCGGGCTACGCGCTGGAGACCCTGGTCGAGCAGGGCCAGGCGCATGCGCAGGCGATCGTGCTGACCAAGCCCTACCGCAAGATCGAGCTCGCCCAGCGGCTCAGAGAGGCGTTCGCGGCAGCGCCCGTGGCGTCTTGAAACCCAGCAAGTGTGCTTGCTAAATCCTGCCGGTTTTGGCCTATTGGCCACCAGATATGCTCTTGGAGTGCCCGCGATGGTTCCTTTCTTCGTTCAGATCAAATGCAAGCTCGGCCAGTCCTATACGGTGGCCAATGCGCTGGCCGAAGCCGAGATCGCGTCCGAGATCTACTCCACGGCCGGCCAATACGACCTCCTGGTGAAGTTCTACGTCGACAAGGACACCGACATCGGCCATTTCGTCAACGAGAAGGTGCAGGTGCTGCCGGGCATCCAGGACACCCTCACCATCATCACCTTCAAGGCGTTCGGCGCGAGCTGAGTTCGCGCGCTACCCGGCTTCCTTGCCGGTTTCCTTGCCGGCTTCCTTGCGTTTGGGCCGCGGCGGACCTTCCACGGGCGGCAGCGATTTGAGGTACTCCGCCATTGCGGCAATATCCTCGTCGGACAATTGCGAGGTGTTCTTGATCACGCGGGTCATCGCGCCGCCGACGCTGTCGCCGTCGGGCAATTCGCCGTTCTTGAGGAAATAGGCGATATCCTTCACGCTCCATTCGCCGAGGCGCTTCTGGGTGATGTTGGGCACCCAGCCCTCGCCTTCCGGATTGGGGCCGCCGGCGAAGCGCTGGCCGGAGATGATGCCGCCGAGCGCGTTGCGCGGGCTGTGGCATTCGGCGCAATGGCCAAAGCTGTTGACGAGATAGGCGCCGCGATTGAATTGCGGCGACCTGGTGCCGTCGGCAACAAGCGGCTTGTCGTCGAGAAACAGGAATTTCCAGATGCCGACATTGCGCCGGATGTTGAAGGGAAACCGCATGTCGTGGTCGCGCACTTTGCCGGTCACGGGTGGCAGCGTCTTCAGATAGGCGAAGAGATCGAGCACGTCCTCGCGCCTGGCATGCTGATAGGACGTGTAGGGAAAGGCGGGGAAATAATGCTGCCCGCCCGGCGACACGCCTGATATCACCGCGTTGACGAAGTCGCCCTCCGTCCATTTGCCGATGCCGTCGTTCGGATCGGGCGAGATGTTCGGCGCGTAGAACGTTCCGAACGGCGACTTGATCGCGACGCCGCCGCCGAGCTTGACGCGATCGGGCTGGTCGGGCGTGGCATGGCAGGAGGCGCAGCCCCCGGCATTGAACATGGTCTCGCCATTGGCGAGGTTGGCCACATGGGCCGGCGCGTTGCCGGCGGCGGCCACCACCGGCGCGCTGAGCCACCAATAGACGCCCAAGCCAGCGACCAGTGCGAGCAGTCCTGCGAGAATTGTTCGTTGCAGCATGCGGATCCATTCACTCGTCGCGGCGAACCTAAGGCCGATGTCGTCGCGGCTCCAACCACGAAGAATTTAGCCCGCCCCGCCCGGAAACGGGAATAAACTGAAATGCCGGCTGTTGGAAGTTTGGCAGCCCGAACGGGTTCAGCAGGGAGAACGTCATGAACAAGACCGTCATTGCCGTCTTAGCGCTCGGTGCCATCGCCTTTGCGGCTCCGGCCAGCGCCGAAAAGCTGAAAGCAACGCTCGACGGCAAGTCCGAGGTGCCGGCAACGACCAGCAGCGCCACCGGAACCGCCGATCTGAACTACGATGCCGCCAGCAAGAAGCTGTCCTGGACGGTCACCTATTCCGGGCTGTCCGGCCCCGCCACCGCCGCCCATTTCCACGGTCCCGCGGAAGCCGGCAAGAACGCCGGTGTCGCGATCGCGATCCCGAATGCGACCGCCAGCCCCGTGAAGGGCGAAGCGACGCTGACCGACGCGCAGGCCGCCGACCTGCTCGCCGGCAAGCTCTACGTCAACATCCACACCGCGGCCAACCCGGGCGGCGAGATCCGCGGTCAAGTGACGAAGTAAGCCTCCAAGATTGCTTCGTCGCAAAAGGCCGGGCGCAGGAGGGGGCGTCCGGCCTTTTCGATTCCGCTCCGCGGCTCAGGCCGCATTCAGCGCCTGGGTGAGATCCGCGATCAGGTCCGACGGATTCTCGATGCCGATCGACAGGCGGATCGTGGAATCCAGCACGCCGATCTTCCGGCGGATGTCGGCGGGAACGCCGGAATGGGTCATGGTTGCCGGCAGGCTCGCCAGCGACTCGGTGCCGCCGAGGCTCACCGCCAATTTGAGGATCTGCAGTGCGTTGAGGAATTTGACCGCCCCGTCTTTGCCGCCGACGATGTCGAAAGAGAAAGTCGATCCCGCCCCCAGGCACTGCCGCGCGAACACGCGCCCCGCGGGCGAAGCCTCCTCGTGATGACCGAGATAGTGGACCTTGGCGACTTTGGGATGATCGCGCAGGAAATCCGCAACGAGGCGCGCATTGGCGTTGGCTTTCTCCATGCGCAGGCTCAGCGTCTCCAGCGATCGGTTGATCATCCAGCAGGAATGCGGATCGAGCTGCGTGCCGATGGCACCGCGCAGCGCCTTGATGCCCTTCATGATCGCCTTCGAGCCGAGCGCGGCCCCTGCAATCAGGTCGGAATGGCCGCCGACATATTTGGTCAGCGAATACAGCGACACATCCGCACCGTGCTCGATCGGACGCTGAAACACGGGACCGAGCAGCGTGTTGTCGCAGGCGATGATCGGCGTGTGTCCCTGCGCCTTGCCGATGGCATCGGCGATGCGGCGGATCATGGCGATATCGACGAGGCCGTTGGTGGGATTGGCGGGGGTCTCGATCAGGATCATCGAGACGCGGCCCTTGGCCATGGCCTCCTCCGCGGCCTGCTTGACGGCGGCTTCGTCGATGCCGTCGGCGAAGCCGACGGCGCCGATCGACAGCCGCGAAAGCGTGTTGGTCAGCAGCGTCTCGGTGCCGCCGTAGAGCGGCTGCGAATGCAGGATGACGTCGCCGGGGCGGACGAAAGCCAGAATCGTGGTCGCGATCGCCGCCATGCCGGACGAGAACAGCGCGCAGCTTTCGGTGCGCTCGTAGATCGAGAGCCTGTCCTCGACGATCTCGCTGTTGGGATGATTGAAGCGCGAATAGACCAGGCCCGCGCCCATGCCCTCCGGCGGCTCGCGCCGGCCGGCGACGAAATCGAAGAAGTCCTGCCCGTCGTCGGCGGTCTTGAACACGAAGGTGGAGGTCAGGAAGACCGGCGGCTTGATGGCACCTTCCGACAGTTGCGGATCGTAGCCATAGGTCAGCATCAGCGTTTCCGGGTGCAGCATGTGATTGCCGATGTGAGTCTTGGACGGATGCGGTTTGACCATGGCCTGTCTCGCTGTTGATTCGGATTCTCGCCGCGCGCTTGAGCTCCCGATGTCATGAGGCAAGTCTGGAAACGAGATGCGCCTCGTCGCATCAACGTCGCGGCGTTGCTGCGAAGATAACCCCTCCGAGCATCATCCGTCAGACCTTGCGGACAGAAAAAGGGCGGCTGCTGCCGCAACCGCCCTTCGTGATTCCTGTGGCCCGGATGGAGCTGTACGCCTCAGCCGTTCTTGACGCGGTAGGTCTCGTGGCAGCCGCCGCATTCCTTGCCGATGGCAGGCATGTTCGCCTTGAGCGAGTCGAGATCCTTGATCTTGCCCTTGGCCTCGCCCACGGTCTTGGCAAAGCCGGCGATCTTGGCGTCGAAGCCGGCCTTGTCCTCCCAGACCTTCGGCGAGGTCGAGTAGTCGCCGTCGAGCTTCACGCCCTTGGCGCTGGCCGGAAACAGGTTCGGCAGCTTCTTGGCGGTATCTTCGAACTGCGCCAGCGCACTGTCCACGGTAGCCTGGTCGTAGGGCTTCTCACCCTTCACCATCGCCGACATCGCGCCGGCGTTCTTGCCGTTGCCTTTCATGAGCGTCTGGACCTCCTTGACGGAGTCCTGCTGCGCCCAAACGGCGCCCATCCCGAGCAGCAGCGCGCCCCCAACGATCAACACTCGCTTCATACGCAAAATCCCTTTCCCTGATGATAGGATCGTGCCGACCCCTCCATGGGCCAACACCGATTGGCAGATTTCATTCCCTCCGGAGCGCGACGAAAAATCGTCGCACGCCGGTGGATGGCTGGGCAAAGCGGCCGCGTCTGCTTGATCTTACAGGCTGTGACGGCGGTGATGCTCGTGGATCGCGATCCACACCCGCTCGGGCGTGGCCGGCATGTCGATGTGGTCGATCTTGTATTCGCGCCAGAGCGCATCGACGATGGCGTTGACGACGGCCGGACAGGAGCCGATCGCGCCAGCCTCGCCCGCCCCCTTCACGCCCATCGGATTGGTCTTGCAGGGGACGTTGGCGGTCTCGAACACGAAGGCCGGCCCGTCCGCCGCCCGCGGCAGCGCATAGTCCATGAAGGTCGCGGTAATGAGCTGGCCGTCGGTCGGCCCATAGACCACCTGCTCCATCAGCGCCTGGCCGATGCCCTGCATGGCACCGCCGTGCACCTGGCCGGCCAGCAGCAGCGGATTGAGCGTCTTGCCGAAATCGTCGACGATCACGTAGTTGACGATTCTGATGATGCCGGTAGCCGGATCGAGCTCGATTTCCGCGACATGGGTGCCGTTGGGATAGGTGCCATCGGCGCTGGCAAAGGTCGCGCTGCCGTTCAGCTTCGACGGATCGACGCCGGGCCGCTTGGCGAGATCGGCGAACGAGACCGATCGGTCGGTGCCGGCGATTCGGATCACGCCGTCGGTGATCTCGAGGTCGCCGGCGCTGGCTTCCAGCGCCTGCGCCGCGATCTCCTTCAGCTTCAAGCCGAGCTCGCGCGTAGCCCGCTCGACGCTGACGCCGCCCGAGGGGATCGAGGCCGAGCCGCCGGTGCCGAGGCCCGTGGCGATCTCGTCGGTGTCGCCCTGCCGGACGTGGACGCGCTCGGGCGCGACGCCGAACTGCTCGGCGACGATCTGCGCATAGGCGGTCTGGTGGCCCTGCCCGCTCGACTGCGTGCCGATGAGGACGGTGACGTCGCCATTGGGATCGAGGCGGACATTGGCGGTCTCCTCACCCATCACGCCGCAGATCTCGACATAGCTCGCGAGCCCGATGCCGCGGATCAGGCCGCCCTTCTTGGCCGCCTTGGCGCGCTTTCCAAACTCCTTCCACTCGGCGATCTCCATCGCGCGTTTGAGATGCGCGGCGAAGTCGCCGGAATCGTAGACCTTGCCCGTGGCCGTCTTGTAGGGCAGCGCCTTCGGTGGGATGAAATTCTTGCGGCGAATGGCATCCGGCGTCATGTCGAGTTTGCGCGCGCAGGCATCGACGAGGCGCTCGATGACGTAAGCCGCCTCGGGCCGGCCCGCGCCGCGATAGGCATCAACAGGCACGCTGTGGGTGAAGATGGTGCGCACCCGGCAATGGAACGCCTGGATATCGTAGAGGCCCGGAAGCATGCCGGCGCCGCCATGCGGGATGTAGGGCCCGAAGGTCGAGAGATACGCGCCCATGTCGCCCATCAGGTCGCAATCCATCGCGAGGAATTTTCCGTCCTCGGCGAGCGCCATCTTGGCGGTGGTGACGTTGTCGCGGCCCTGCGCATCGCCCATGAAATGCTCGGAGCGATCGGCCGCCCACTTCACTGCCTTCTTCAGCTTGCGCGCCGCAACCGCCATCAGGGCGTATTCCCGGTACGGAAACAGTTTTGTGCCGAAGCCGCCGCCGACGTCGGGGCAGATCACCCGCATCTTGTCGGTGGGGATGTTGAGCACGTTCTGGCACAGGATGTCGCGCAGGCGGTGGCTGCCCTGGCTGCCGACCGTCAGCGTCAGATGGTCGCGCTTGGCGTCGTATTCGCACACCGCCGCGCGCGTCTCCATGAAGCTCGCGACCACGCGCGGATTGACAATGGAGATTTCGGCCACCGCATGCGCCTTGGCAAAGGCGGCCTCGGTCGCCTTCTTGTCGCCGATCGAGACGTCGAACAACACGTTGCCTGATTTGTCAGGCCAGACCTGCGGCGCGCCTTTCTTCACGGCATTGACGACGCCGGTCACCGCGGGCAGCGGCGACCATTTGACCTCGATCGCCTCGATGGCGTCGCGGGCCTGGTCGATGGTCTCGGCGACGACGAAGGCGATGGAGTCGCCGACATGGCGCACCTCGCCCGCAGCCAGGATCGGGTAAGGCGGGCCGGTGAAGGGATCGGTCTCGAGATTGAACAGGCACGGCAGATTGCCGAGATCCTTCACATCATCGGCGGTCAGGATCAGCGCGACGCCCGGCAGGCCGCGGGCGCGGCTCACATCAATGGTGTATTTGGCATGCGCATGCGGCGAGCGCAGCATCAGGCAGCGGAGCGCAGCCTGCGGCGCGTAATCGTCGGTATAGCGGCCCTTGCCGCGGATGAGCGCGTCATCCTCCTTGCGCAGCACGCTTTGGCCAACGCCGAACTTGATGGGAGCCGCCATTTTATCTTCCCGTTCCATGGTTGTTTTGCGGGCATATTGCCGTGGAAAAACTGGCAAGGCAAACGGGTTTAGGCAGGCTTGGTCGCGAGGATCTGGCCCGGCCTGCCCTGTCAGAGCGGGATAGGACAGAAAGGCCGCAGCTCGGTCATTTCCCCGTGAAGATCGATGATTCTGCACCGCAGCGCACGCCTGCGAACAAGCGACAGGATTGGCCGTCACTTGTTCGCAGAGCGCACGTCCGCGTCTGGCAATTGAACATTTACATCCCACTGTGGTTCAACAGATACCTCGCACGATCTCTCAACGCGTCGATCGCTCGCCAGGGTGCGAGGTGGTAGACCTCGCCACGGGTCAGGCCGATATCCGTCAGCTCCCTGTCGCTCAGATCCTGCAAGATGAACCGCGGGCTCTGGTACCATTGCCGACACGCGCGCCAGTATCGCTTGAACAGACCGCGGAGGCTCTGTGCCGGTTCGACCGCTGCCCGCGCGCCTTCCGTTGGCGACAACGTGCCGCGCGGCGCTGCAACGGATGCGTTAAGTCGCGCCGCAGCCGTCAAGACCTCGTCCATGGCCTCCTTTGCCAACGCGATCGAGCGGTCGAGGCGAAGCACCGCGGCATCGCGCTCTGCTTCGGATGTGAAGGTCGTCTGTTGTGGTGGCATCGCATGCTCCTGCTGTTGAGCCAGCAGCGAGCGTGGCCACGAAAAAGGCCCCGTCCGATGCCGGCGGGGCCTGGTGGAAGAGATGTCGTCGTCGAATTCCTAGCGCACGACTCCTCCCACGGCCCAGCCGAAGCGGGTCATGTGGTTGCGGTTGACGGTGCGCGAGCGTTTGATCATAGGCGGCGAATACCACGGGAATCGCACAAAATCAATAGATGTGGAGAGGCTGCCTACATCCTTCAGGCGAGCGCCTGGTTCTGCGGCTACGTCACTTTTGCTGAATGCGGCCGAGATAATCGACGACAGAGAGGATACGTTTTCGCACGACGACTTCAGGGCTTTGTTCGGGCCCGGCTTTCTGCCAATAGGACGGATCAACATAGTGAGGCAGGTTGACGATGGGGTTGAATCGCTCTCCCCAGATCGGCATTTCGCGCGTGCCGTGGGCAGGAATTGTCTTCATTCCATCGATGACTTCATAGATGGTATTCGCGGGAAACACGCCGTTGTTGTTCCTGGCCAGCATCGTCAAATCGGGAGGCGGTGTCTTGAGCTGGTCGCTGACCGGTCCTTTGCCCCTGGCATCCGCACCGTGGCAGCTCGCGCACGACGACTGGAATTCCAACTTGCCGCGGTCGAGATCTTCCGCCTGAGCCGTCGCGGCGAAACCGGCGACGAGACCGGCGATGATCAGACATTTCACAGCAGATCTTACCATGTCCTGCTCCTCGGCGCTGGCCAGCAGAGCTGACTACTAGCCGGTTCGCCCGAGGGCCGTTTGACTCACATCAAAACTGGTTTCCAACCGAACTTATGCGGGCTCCAGGCCTGCGCGAAATCAGGCCAACGCGGACGAGCTCCGAACAAGTAGGCACGAACCTATCGAGTGCGATCGTTCCGCGCCTAGCCGCGCACCAATGAGACCAGCCAGTTACGGCCGAACAGCACGAGGATCGCGAGCGCATAGACAATCGTGCCGCCGATCGCGAGCAGCACCAGCATCAATTCGTCCCGGAAGTGCATCGCCCCCAGCGCAGGACCACCAAAGCGCGTTATCAGCCAGAAGGCCACGGCGAGGATGATCCCGGTCAGCAGGAATTTGACCAGCGACATCAGCCATGCGCGGTCAGGCACGAGGAAGCCGCGGCGTACGGCGAAGAACAGCACCAGCAACAAATTCGTCCAGACGCCGACGGCAGTGGCCAGCGCGAGGCCGATCTGCGCGAGCGAACCCATCAGGGCGACCTTCAGCGCGACGTTGACGGCGATGCCGGTCAGCGAGGCCCGCACCGGCGTCGCCGTATCCTTGCGCGCATAGAAGGTCGCAACCGCACTGCGGATCAGCACGAAGGGGATCAGGCCGATGGCATAGGCCGCGAGCGTGCCGCCGGCGGCCACCGCATCGGCCTTGGAGAAGGCGCCGCGGGCGAACAGCGCGCGCATGATCTCGTCCGGCACGGTGAGGAAGGCCGCCACGAACGGGATCGAGAACAGCAGCGTGAAATCGAAGGCCCGGCGCTGCGCCTTCATCGCGCCGTCATGGTCGTTGGCCGTGATCCGGCGCGACATTTCCGGCAGCAGCACCGTGCCGATGGCGATGCCGATGACGCCGATCGGGAGCTGGTTGAGCCGGTCGGCGTAATACAGCGCCGACAGCGCGCCGGCAGGCAGGAAGGTCGCGATGATGGTGTCCGCGAACAGCGCGACCTGCGTGCCCATCGATCCCAATGTCGCAGGTCCCAGTGCCTTAAAGAATCCGCGCACGTCCTCGTCGAGCTTGAGCGGCGCAAAGCGCGGCAGGCCGCCATGGCAGGCGAGATCGCCGGCGAGCAGGAAATATTGCAGGAAGCCGGAGATCAGGACGCCCCAGGCTGCGGCATGACCCGGGGTCGGAAACCAGACGGCCACCGCCAGCGTCATCATCATCGCGACGTTGAGGAAGATCGAGGCGGCGGCGGCGCTGGCAAAGCGCTGCATCACGTTGAGCATGCCGCCATAGAGCGTCACCAGCGTGATCAACAGCAGATAGGGAAAGGTGATCCGGGTCAGCTCGATCGCGAGCTTGCGCTGCTCGGCATCCTCCGAAAAGCCCGGCGCCAGAATGCTCATGGCCTGCGGCATGAACAGCCAGGCAGCGATCAGCAGCACCACCTGCGAAGCCAGCAGCAGCGTGAAGATGCGATCGGCGAACAAATGCGCCGCCGCCTCGCCCTTCTCGCCGTGGACATGCGCATAGGCCGGCACCCAGGCGGCGTTGAAGGCGCCCTCGGCGAAGATCGCGCGGAAATGATTGGGCAGCCGCAGCGCCACGAAAAAGGCGTCGGCCACGGGACCGGCGCCGAGGATCGCCGCGAGCATGATGTCGCGGGCAAACCCCGTCAGCCGCGAGAGCAGCGTGTAACCACCGACCGTGAAGATGCGTCCGAGCATGCGTCTGTTTTAGAGCATGGCGCGATTAGGTCTAGGTGAAAGCGGCGGGGGAAGTGTGACTGGGAGCGCCGACAGTCCCCACAGCGTCATGGCCGGACTTGTCCCGGCCATCCACGCCTGGCCACACACTCGAAGAACGTGGATGCCCGGGACAAGCCCGGGCATGACGACTAGTGCAGTAAGAAGGGCGAACTCAGCCCGCCAGCGCGCCTTGCACGGCGGCGATCACCCGCTCCTGATCGGCTTCGGTCAGGTAGGCGTGCATGGGCAGGCTGATGACGTCCTGCGACAGGCTCTCGCAACCCGGCAGGCCGCCTTCGGCGACCGGGAAGTGCTTGTACGCCGTCTGTTGGTGCATCGACTTGCCGTAATAGATCGCGGTCGGCACGCCCTGGGCTTTTAGCGCGGCAGCGAAGCCGTCGCGGTCGGTGCCCTCAGGGAGGCGGATCGTGTACTGCGCCCAGACCGAGCTGTTGCCGGGCGCAAGCCGCGGCACGGTCACGACGTTGCTCAGGCCGCGCGCGTAGCGCTCCGCGACCTTGTTGCGAGCGGCGATCTCGTCGTCAAAAATCTTCAGCTTCTCGATCAGGATCGCGGCCTGCATGGTGTCGAGCCGACCAGTCAGGCCGAGGCGGACGTTGTCGTATTTGTCGACGCCCTGCCCGTGCACGCGGATGCTGCGCAAGGTCGCCGCGAGCTCGTCGTCATCGGTGAAGATCGCGCCGCCGTCGCCGAAACAGCCGAGCGGTTTTGCCGGGAAGAAGCTCGTCGCCGTGGCGAGACCGAAAGTGCCGAGCTTGCGGCCCTTGTAGCTCGCGCCAAAACCTTGCGCGGCGTCATCGAGCACGAACAGGCCTTCGGCCCTGGCGATCTCGGCGATGGCGTCGTGATCGGCGGGCTGGCCGAACAGGTCGACCGGAATCACCGCGACCGGCTTGAGGCCGGCCTTGCGCGCGGTCGCGATGCCGCGCTTCAGCGATTCCGGGCTCATGTTGAAGGTGGTCTCGTCCACATCGACGTAGACAGGCGTCGCGCCGGTTCGCGCCACCGGCGACGCCGTCGCGATGAAGGTGAAGGACGGGCACAGCACGGCATCGCCGGGGCCGACGTTCTTCGCCATCATCACCATCAGGATCGCGTCGGTGCCGCTGGCGCAGGCAATGACGTGCTTGGCGCCTGAGTAGGCCGCGAGCTGCTTCTCGAGTTCGAACACCTCCGGGCCATTGACGAACTGGCAATGATCCATCACGCGCTTGACCGCGGCATCGAGCGAGGCGCCGAGCCGGCGGCGCTGCGAGCCGACGTCGATGAAGGGAATGGGTTCGGAACGAAGATGCTGGTTCATAGCCGGGTTCTCGGCGCCTTGCTGGTTTTGAGCGGTCGACATGGACAGGGATCAGCCGGCGACGCGGCGCGGGCCCTTGAGGGCGGGCGATTTGGCTGCGGGCCGTGACGGCGTCTCCAGGCACTGGGTCGCGATCTCGAGGCTGGCAACGCCCTCGTCGCCGGTGACCGCCGGCGTCTCGCCGTTGCGCACCGCCTTGAGGAACGCGATCAACTCGGCACGGAGCGGCTCGTCATGGCCAACAGGCAGATGCCGCATCGAATAGCTGCCGTCGGGCTTGAAGCCGAAGCATTCGGTGACCTGGCGCGTCAGGAGATCGCCCATCACGTATTTGCCGCGCGTTGCGACCGTGACGCTGCGCGCCTTGAACGGCGTCAGCCAATTGGTGTTGATGTGCGCGAGCACGCCGTTGGCAGTGCGGAACTGCAGCAGCGCGATGTCCTCGCGCTCGGCGACCGCGCTCGACAATTGCGGCTGCACTTCGACGATGTCGGATTCGGTGAACCAGCGGATCAGGTCGATGTCGTGCACGGCGAGGTCGATGACGACGCCGACATTGGACATGCGCGGCGGGAACGGGCCGACGCGGGTGATCGCGATGGAGAGAATGTCCTCGCCCGCAATGGCCTGCTTGACGGCGGCGACGGCCGGATTGAAGCGCTCGACATGGCCGACCATCAGGGTCACGCCGGCCTTTTGCGCGGCGGCGACGATCTCGCGGCCCTCCTCGACCGTGGATGCGATCGGCTTCTCGACCAGGACATGGATGTTCTTGGCGATGCAGGCGAGCGCGACCTCGTGATGCAGGTGGGTCGGCGCTGCGATGGTGACGGCATCGACGCCGGCGGCGAACAGCTCGTCGAGCGTCTCGAAGCTCGGGCAGTTGGCAAGCTCGGTGGCGCGGGTGCGATGCGCGTGCGAAGGATCGACGACGCCGACGAGGCTGACGCCGGGCAGGCCGCTGAGCACCCGCGCATGGTTGCTGCCCATCACGCCGGCGCCAATGACGCCGACGCGCAAGCCGGCCTTTGCCGGTGCAGATCCTTTGGAACTCATCTGAGCAAACCCCGATTCAACGCAAATCCCCGGCGCGCTTCTAGCACGGACGCCACATTTGTGGCGAATGCCGCCTTCGCGGCCCGGACACGATTTGATTCAAAAAGTTACACGTTCCCCGGGCCTTAGGCTGAAAAGGGACTGCTTTTCCGGCCCGGGTCGCGTGATTCGGAGCTTGCTGGTTACGACCTTTGATAGTCGTCTTCAATCCGGATGATGTCGTCTTCCCCGAGATAGCTTCCAGTCTGGACCTCGATGAGTTCCAGCATGATTTTACCGGGGTTCTCCATACGATGGACGGCGCCCATCGGAATATAGATCGACTCGTTCTCGTGCACCGTCTTCACGGTCTCGTTGACGGTGACGCGGGCCGCGCCGCGGACCACGATCCAGTGCTCGGCCCGATGGTGGTGCTTCTGCAGCGAGAGGCGTCCGCCCGGCTTCACCACGATGCGCTTGACCTGGTGACGCTCGCCATTGTCGACGGACTGATAGCTGCCCCAGGGCCGGTGCACCTTGAGATGCTCCTCGGTGACCTTCGGCGCGACCGCCTTCAGCTTGGTGACGAGACGCTTCAGCCCGTTCGCATCCTTCTGGCGCGAGACCAGCACCGCATCCGCGGTTGCGACCACGACGAGATCGTCGACACCTTCGAGCGCGACCAGCGCCTGGTCGGTGGTGACGTTGCAATTGCGGGAGTCTTCGAACACCGCGCTGCCGTGCGCGGCATTGCCTTGCGCGTCCTTCTCGGACAATTCCCACACCGCATGCCAGGAGCCGACATCGGACCATCCGCACGACACCGGCACCACCGCTGCGCGCGAAGTCTTCTCCATCACGGCATAGTCGATCGAGATCGCTTTCGCCGCGCCGAACGCCTCCGGCTCCAGCGTGACGAAGCCGAGATCGCGGCCGGCATTGTTGACCGCGCTGGTGATGGCCTCGACGCTGGCCGCATCGACCTTGCGATATTCGTCGAGCAGCACGCTCGCCGGGAACATGAAGTTGCCGCTGTTCCAGAGATAGCCCGAATTGACGTAGTCGGAGGCCTTCACCGCGTCCGGCTTCTCGACGAAGCGCGCGACCGCGTGCACCTCGCCGGAGATCACCTCGCCCGGGTTGATGTAGCCGTATTCGGTCGCAGGCCGCTCCGGCTTGACGCCGAAGGTGACGATGCGCCCGGTGCTCGCGGCGTTGAGGCCCTCGCGGCAGGCGGCGACGAAGGCGGCATTGTCCTGCACGACGTGGTCGGCGGCGAGCGCCAGCACGATGGCTTCGCTGGCGCGGTTCTGCGCGAACACCGCGCCGGCGGCGATCGCAGGCCCGGAATCGCGGCGCATCGGCTCGAGGATCACGTCGGCCTCGATGCCGATCTCGGCGAGCTGCTCCAGCACCATGAAGCGATAGGACGCGTTGGTGATGATAACAGGCCGGTCGAACAGCGAGGGATCGGAGACGCGCAGCAGCGTGTCCTGGAAGGTCGAGCGCGTGCCGAACAGCGGCAGGAACTGTTTGGGCCGCACCTCGCGCGAAGCCGGCCACAGCCGCGTGCCGGCGCCGCCGCACATGATCAGGGGGATTATGCGTTTGTCCATCGTCATCTCAAACCTTGAAGTAGTCCCGATACCAGGTGACAAAATTATGGACCCCATGCTCGATCGGCGTTGACGGTGCAAAGCCGGTGTCGCGCATCAAATCCTCGACATCCGCGAACGTTTCCAGCACATCTCCCGGCTGCATCGGCAGCAATTCTTTGATCGCCGTCCGGCCCAGCTCCCGCTCCAGAAGACCGACGACGTGCATCAGTTCCTCGGGATGGTGATTGCCGACATTGTAGAGCTTAAACGGCGCATTTGCGGCAGCCGGATCGTCCGCGGGCACAAGATCGATCAGCTTGGATACGACACGCGTGACATCATCGACATAGGTGAAGTCGCGGCGCATTTTGCCATGGTTAAACAGCCGGATCGGCTTGCCTGCCAGGATTGCGCTCACGAACAGAAACATGGCCATATCGGGCCGGCCCCACGGCCCGTAAATGGTGAAGAAGCGCAGGCCCGTGACCGGCAGGCGATAGAGATGGCTGTAGGACTGCGCCATCACCTCGTTCGCCTTCTTGGTCGCGGCGTAGAAGCTCACGGGATGATCGGTCCGGTCCGTAACCGCGAATGGCATTTTTGTGTTGGCGCCATAAACGGAGGATGACGAGGCGTAGACCAGATGACGACAGCCGTTGTGACGGCAGCCTTCGAGCACGTTGAGGAAGCCGACAAGGTTTGAATCGGCGTAAGCGTGCGGTTGCTCGATCGAGTAACGCACACCGGCCTGCGCTGCAAGATGCACGACTTTGGCAAAACGATGTTGCTTAAACAGCCCCGCCATCATCTCCCGATCGGCCAGATCGGCCTCGACGAAGGAGAAGCGAGGGGCGCCCTGCAACAGCGCCAGGCGGGCTCGCTTCAGCGCCGGGTCGTAATAGTTGTTAACATTGTCGAGCCCCACGACGGCATGGCCTTCGCTCAGGAGCTGCCGGGCGACGTGAAAGCCGATGAAGCCGGCGGCGCCGGTAACCAAAATCGCCTGATTGGTCATCCTGTTCCCTGGGATCCGAGCCGCTCCTGTTTAGCCGTCAGTTTGATCGGGTCGCAATAGGCCGGTCGCCCCGCATGCGGACTCCTCTTGGCGTCCTTAACGACGGCTATTGCAAGATCGGCGCCAAAACCATACCAAAGCGGCCGAATTCGGCGCCTCGCGTCGGGTTGCCTCAAATCATCGCAAACCGAGCTCAAGCGGGCGAGATGCGCCGAATTCTGCTGTCGACGGCCAAAATCCTGATTTCCGTGGCGCTGCTCTACCTGGCACTGCGCAAGGTCGACCTGACCGAGCTGCTGTCGCGCTTCACCGTGACCAGTCTGTTCTGGATCGGCCTCGCGATCGCGATCACGTTCCTGCAGATCTTCGTCGGCGTGCTGCGCTGGCGCGAGATCAGCGCCGTCTGCGGCGCGCCGCTCGAGCTCGGCCGGGCCATGCGCTACAACGTGATCGGCTCCTTCTTCAACCAGACCCTGCCGTCGGCAATCGGTGGCGATGCGGTCCGGCTGTGGCTCGTCGCGCGCGCCGGGGCCGGCTGGCGTGCGGCCACCTACTCGATCTTCGTCGACCGCGCGATCGGCCTGATCGCGCTCGCGGTTCTCATCGTCGCCAGCCTGCCCTGGAGCTACACCCTCATCACCGACGCGCATGGCCGCTCGGCGCTGCTGCTCGTCGACCTCCTGGCGCTCGCCGGCGGCGTCGGCTTTTTGATCTTCGGCGCGCTGAACTGGCGGTGGCTGAAGACGTGGTGGGCGACCCATCACCTTCACGCCTGCGCGGTGATCGCCAACCGCGTGATCTTCAGCCGCAACCGCGGACCGACCATCGCCATCCTTTCCATCCTCGTTCACGTGCTCGCCGTCGTCATTGCCTGGTGCGTGGTGCAGTCGATTGCGGCCCCGGTTCGCTTCAGCGACGTCTTCCTGCTCGTCCCGCCGGTGATGCTGATCACGATGATGCCGATCTCCATCGCCGGCTGGGGCGTGCGTGAGGCCACGATGGGTCTGGCGTTCGGCTTCGCCGGACTTGCCACCAATGAAGGCGTCAACGTTTCGCTGCTGTACGGCGCCGTGTTCTTCATCGTCGGCGCGTTCGGCGGCCTGGTCTGGATCCTCAGCGCGGAGAAGGCCGCGCAAGGAACGGCGCCGATCGGGGTGCCGGAGTGACGACGTTCGTCGCGGGTCCGGACCTTGCGACCGGACTGGTGCTGCTTGCGCTTCTGCCGGCCGTGCTGGCCGCACTGATCTCCGCCTGCATCACCTGGCTGAGCATGCCGTTGCTGCAGCGTTACGCGCTGGCGCGCCCGAACGCGCGCTCGTCGCACAAGATCCCGACCCCGCAAGGTGCAGGCATCGCGGTCATCGCCGCCACCCTGCTGGTGGCTGCGGCCTGGGCGGCGTGGACCACCGGCGCAATTCCCTTGCCCCTGATCGGCTCCGCGCTCGTGATCGCCCTGGTCGGACTTGTCGATGACATCAGGCCCCTGCCGGTCCTGGTCCGCCTGGTGTTGCAGGCGGCAGCCGTGGCCGCCGTCGTCTTCACGGCGCCGGAGAGCGCGCGCATCGTGCCGGCGCTGCCGCTCGCGCTGGAGCGCGGCCTCATCCTGCTCGCCGGAATCTGGTTCGTGAACCTCGTCAACTTCATGGACGGGCTGGACCTGATGACGGTGGCAGAGGTGGTGCCGGTGACGGCCGCGCTTGGACTGCTCGGCTGGTTTGGCGAGCTCTCGTCGTCTGCCGGACTGCTCGCCACGGCGCTGTGCGGGGCCATGCTCGGCTTTGCGCCGTTCAACCGTCCAAGCGCAAGGGTGTTCCTGGGCGACGTCGGCAGCCTGCCGATCGGCCTTCTGCTGGGCTGGTGCCTGCTGGAGCTCGCCTGGCACGGACATCCCGCCGCGGCGCTGCTGCTGCCAGCCTATTACCTTGCGGATTCCACCATCACGCTGTTCCGGCGCATCATCAGGCGCGAGCCGTTCTGGGCGGCCCACCGCACGCATTTCTATCAGCGCGCGACGGACCATGGGTTCACGGTCCCGCGGGTGATCGGCGAGGTGTTCGCGCTCAATCTCGTGCTGGCTTTTCTCGCCTTCGTCACCGTGCGGGCCGGCTCGACGGCGATCACGATCCTGTCCTTGCTCGCAGGCGCGATCGCGGTCGCTGTCGTGCTGCGGCGCTTCTCCCGCCCTCAGGCGTCCTGAGCCGCCAGCGCCAGCCGCAACCCCTCGTCGAGCGAGACCTGCGGCTGCCAGCCGGTCGCGATCGCCTTGGAGATGTCGAGCTCGAGCGAGCCGACCAGGCTGTCATACGTATCCTGCCGGCCCATAGCGCCGAGCAGCGTGCCGAGCGCGCCCGGCGGCACGCTGAACATCCGCATCCTCTTGCCGGACGCCTTGGCCAGATGGGTGACGAATTCCGGCGTCGAGACCTGCTCCCTGTCGGCCACGAGGAAGATCTCGAAGTTGCTGGCGGGATCGGGGTGCCCCAGCCGGTGCAGGATGAACGACGCGAGGTTCTGCACGGCCAGGAAGGCGCGCTGATTGCGGATCGCGGCAAAGGGCAGCGGCAGGCCGAGATCGACCGCGCGCGTCAGCAGCGCGAAATTGCCCTTGGCGCCCGCGCCATAGACCAGTGGCGGCCGAACCACCGAGATCTTCATGTCGCTGTCGCGCGCCAGCGTTCTCAAGCCGGCTTCGGCCGCGGCCTTGGACATGCCGTAGAGGCCGCGCGGCGTCAGGACGTCGTTCTCGCTGAACGGCGCCCGCCCCTCGTTGCTGCGGCCGTGCACGAGCACGGTGCTGACGAAGATGAACTGTCGCACGCCGGCAGCGGCCGCGCAGCGCGCCAGATGCAGCGTGCCGGCGATATTGACGTTGCGGTAGAGCTGGACCGCATGCTCCTCGTTCTTGTGATGCACGCGCGCGGCGAGATGGACGACCGCGTCGACGCCGTCCAGCGCAGCCCGCCAATCGGTCTCGGGACCGATCGTCTCGATCACGACCTCGTCGCCGCCTCCCTCCGGATTGCGGACCGCGCGGCGAACCGACCATCCCTCGCGCGCGAGCGCCGGCACGACATGACGCCCGACGAAGCCGCTCGCTCCCGTGACCAGCACGATCGGTTTGTTCTCGCTCATCGTTGCTCCGACAGGTCCGGGTTGCGCAACAATTCGTCGACCAGCGCCGCATAGGCGTTCATCGCGGTCGCCCTGTCGAAGCGCGCGGCCGCCTTCACAGCGCGCGCCGCGATGCTGCCGTCGTCGTTAGCGGACGCCGTGCGGATCGCCGCGGCGAGCTGATCGGCGCGGCCCGGCGTCACGACCCAGCCGAGCCCGTTCTCGACGACGGTCAAGGCGGCCTCGGCCTCCGGCTCGGACACCAGCACCACCGGACGGCCGACCGCCAGCAGGTTGTAGAAGCGGCTCGGCACCGACACGCCCGCAACGTCTTTCCGGTATGGAATGATCCAGAGATCGGCCGACGCCAGAAACGCCTCGAGCTCGGAATCCTCGACCCGCCCGACAAAGGAGACATTGGAGAGCTTCGCCGCTGCCTGCAACTGCTTCAGCCGTTCGAAACCGATGCCCCAGCCCGACAACTGGAAGTGAATGTCCGTCTCGTCCTGCAGGAGGCGCGCCGCCTCGAACACGATCTCCGGATCATGGGTAAAGCCCAGATTGCCCGACAGGCCGACGATAAAGCGCGCGGCAATCGCCTTGCGGAACGGATTGTCCGGCGTGACCGGCCGCGACGCGGGCACGAGCGTCGCCCAGTTCGGGATGAAACGGATCTTGTTCCGCGTCATGCCGGAATAGCTCAGAAGCGGTCGCTCCGCGTCACGGCCGATGGTGATGACGGCATTGAGTGCGCGGAACATCAGGCTGTTGGCGGCCCGCATCGTCCGCGTCACCAGCGAGCCGGGCTTGAGCAGGCCCGCCATCACCAGCACGTCGGGAAAGAGGTCGTGCATGATCAGCGCCGAGCGCGCACCCCTCAACCTCGCCGCCGCCGCCACCGCATAAGGCAGCATGAACGGCGCAGTGACCGTGATCACGACGTCGCCTCGCTTCAGCCGCCGCATCAATGCGAGGAACGTCCGCGCCACGAACAGGAGTTCCGACACAGCGCGTTGCACCAGCGCCGCCTTGCCCGAAATGCGGTTCTTGATCGCAACCACGCACGGCTTGCCCGGACCGGTCTGCGAGGGCGGCAATGCACCCGGCCATCCCGAGAGCACGACGACCTCGTGCTCGCCAGCGAGACGGCAGGCGATCTCGGCCATGATCGCCGCGGTCGTGCTGGTATCCGGCGGATAATGCTGGCTCGCGACGACGATCTTGCCCAAAGGCTGCATGGTCAGGCCGCGGTCGACCCGAACTCGGGCACCGCATCCTTCAGGATGGTCCTGATGGTGGCGCGATCGTCGCGCGCGATCGCCTGCTCCAGCGCGGCGATCCATTTGCGCAGCGTCTGCATCGGCGGCTCGTTCGGCTGCGCCGCCATGATGCCGGCGACGCCGATCTCGCGGGTCGGCTCCTCGGAAGCGAACAGGATCTCGTGCAGGCGTTCGCCGGGCCGCATGCCGGTGAACACGATCTCGATGTCGTAGCCAGGCTGCAATCCGGAGAGACGGATCATGCGCTCGGCGAGATCGACGATCTTCACCGGCTGGCCCATGTTGAGCACGTAGACCGAGACGTCGGGACGCTGCGTTCCGAGCGCATGCGTGGCCGCAGTGATGACGAGATCGCAGGCCTCGCGGATGGTCATGAAGTAGCGGACCATGTCGGGATGCGTGACCGTCACCGGGCCGCCGGCCTCGATCTGCGCCTTGAATTTCGGGACCACCGAGCCGTTCGAGGCCAGAACGTTGCCGAACCGGACCGAGATCAGGCGCATCGGCGGCTTGGCGCCGTGCGTCCCGGCAGCGAGGTCGTGATCCAGCGCCTGGCAGTACATCTCGGCAAAGCGCTTGGTCAGGCCGAGCATCGACACCGGCTCGATCGCCTTGTCGGTCGAGATCATCACCATGGCCTCGGCGCCGGCGGCAACGGCGGCATCCGCCACGTTGATGGAGCCGAAGATGTTGGTCTTGACGCCCTCGCTCCAGTCACGCTCGAGGATCGGCACGTGCTTGAGCGCGGCGGCGTGAAACACGATGTCCGGCCTGAATTCCATCATCAGGCGCGCGATGCGCTCGCGGTCTCGAATGTCGGCGATCCGCCCTTCGATCTCGGCGGACGCGCCGCGCGCGGCGAGCGCTTCGGTGATTGCGTAGAGCGCCGGCTCCGAGTTCTCCACGATCAGGAGCCGCGCAGCGCCGAAAGCGACGACGCGCTCGCAGATCTCGGAACCGATCGAGCCGCCACCACCGGTGACGATCACCGCCTTGCCGTTGATCAGCGCTTCCAGGCGATCATAGTCGATCGTCTCGCTCGGCCGCAGCAGGAGGTCTTCGACCGCGACGGCCGTGAGGCGTGGCGTATCGCCGCTCTCCAGCGAGGGCATCCGGTTGACGATCACACCCAACTTGCGCGCCCGCATCAGGATCGATTCCGGGTGCGCTTCCGGCTCGAATGCCGACGGCGTCATGACGAGGCGCGCGATCGGCTTGTTGCGCTTGGCGAAGTCGGCGATGACGTCCTCGACGTCGTCGATGCCTCCCAGCACCGGCACGTTGCGGATGAACTGGCCGCGATCAGAGATCGATGGCGACAGCACACCGACCGGCCAGATGCGCTTGATCGCCCCGCTCTCGATGCCGCGCAGCAGCACCTCGGCATCCGCGGCGCGGCCGATCATCAGCGTCGGCGCAGCCTCTCCGTCTCGCGCCTGACGTCGCACCCGCGTATAGCGGAAGTAGCGGTAGGCCATGCGTGACGCGCTAAGGAAGGAAATCTCGAGAAACCAGTAGAGAACGATCGTCACCTTGCCGAGGAAGAAGGCGCCGCGGACGTTGGGAGCGACGAAGATGTAGTCGAGCACGAGCAGGGCGACGGTCAGCACGGTCGCGACGCGGATGATGTTCAGCGCGTCAGGCAGCGAGATAAAGCGCCATTTCGTCGTGGTCAGATTGAAGATGAAGAACACGACCGCGCTGAAGGCGAGGAAGTAGGGCAGGAGCTGGAACAGCAGCGGCAGGCGATCGTAGAACAGCTCGCCGCCCTCGAATCGCAGGTAGAAGGCGCCAAAAAGCGCCGCCGCGGTCGCCAGCAGGTCGTGGAGCGCGATCAGGAAATTGCGCAAGGTGAGATGCGAAAGACGCGTCATCCGCCGACCGATGAAAATCCAGTTAGATGCAACCTGACCGCGCTGATAGCCCATCTGGACCAGACTTGCCAGCCGCGCGGCCGCTCAGGAACCGGCTTCCCCCATCTTCGCCTGGGGCTGTTGTGCCCGGAGCACCATGCCGCCGGCGACACCGACGCCGATGACGTACATCCAGCCCTCGTGGAAGTCGAACAGATGGGAATTGAACAGCGAGGTGAAGACGTTCTGCACCACCACCAGCAGCCCGATCCAGTTGGCAAGCCCGTCGCCGCGAAACAACCGCAGATGCAATATCCAGATCGCATAGAGAATGGCGATGCCGATCACGCCCCATTGCACGGCAACGTTCAGCGTCTGGTTATGCGGATTGCCGATCACCTCGGACGACGCCTGGTACTGACCGCTGGGCGTCGCGACCCGTTCGAACAATCCGCGCGTCGAACCGGTGCCGTGGCCCTTGATCGGGGCCTCCGCGAAGAAGCCGAGCGACTTCCGCCAGAATTCGAGCCGCAGGCCGAGCGAGGTCGGCTCGCCCCTCTCGACATAGCGCGTGTAGTCGTCGGAAAACCTCTCGGCGGTGTGGCGCAGATAGGGCGAAGCCTGCCAGGCGAGGACGGCGCAGACGAGCAAGCCGGCGGAGATGAACGCGATACTGCGCCATTTGAGGTGCAGCAGCGCGAACACGCCGAGCATGATCGGAACGGTGACGAGTGCGGTGCGCGACACCACCACGAAGGTCATGTTGACGAAGAAGCTCAGCGCCAGCGCCGTCAGCAGCCCGGCGAGCCAGTACCGCTTCTCGCGCAACAGCATCACGATCGGATAGGCAAGCGCGACCGCGCAAAGCGCGAACTCCTGGCTCTGGTCGATGTAGTTCTTGACGAAGATGCCGCGTTCGGCCGGATCGGTCTTGAGCGCGAGGTTCGGGTAGAAGGCGACCAGCCAGGACATCACCGACAGCAAGGCACAGGACACCAGAAAGGCGACGAAGATCCAGTGGCCGCGGGTGGATCGCTCGAAATGATAGAGCAGGACCGGCAGCACGAGCAGCTTCATGGTCGGATTGACCGCATAGAAGCGCGCGCCCCAGCTCGCATCCGACCACAGTGTCCCCACCAGCGCGAGCAGGACCAGCGCGATCGGCGCAATACAGATCGGACGCTTCAGCGATTGCAGGAACGCGCGGACGTCGAGGAACGGCACCATGCAGAGCAGCATCAGTGCGTTGAAGATCCCGGCAAGCGAAGTCGACCAGGGCAGCGAGGCCGCGGTCAGCACCGCCAATATATCGACGGTCTCGCGCCAGGCAGCCGGGCTGCGCAGGCGGCGAAGCAACATTTCGCCGGTCGTCTCGCGGGCAAGCGCCGTCACTTGCCGCCTCCCCGGGCGCGATGGACCAGCGCCGTCGTGCTGAAGCCCTGAAGGATGTCGACCAGCACGACCACCCCGCCCGCTGCCTCGACGACCTCGTGGCCGACCACCTGCTCGCGGGTATAGTCGCCGCCCTTCACCAGCACCCCGGGCCTGATGCGGGTAATCAGGTCGATCGGCGTATCCTGTTCGAAGATGACGACGAGATCGACGGCCTCGAGCGCGGCGAGCACTTCCGCGCGCGCGCGTTCGTCCTGGACGGGACGATCGGCGCCCTTGAGCCGCCGCACGGAGGCGTCGCTGTTGAGCCCCACGATGAGACGATCGCAGGCGGCGCGCGCTGCGGTCAGCACCTTGACGTGGCCGGGGTGGAGGATGTCGAAACAGCCATTGGTGAAGCCAACGCGCTGGCCCTGCCGCTTCCACTCGGCGAGCTGCGCATCGAGCGTATCAGGATCGAGCACGATCTTCTCTTCGGCCGCGAGGGTCGCATGCGGCAGGATCTTTCGGCGCAGCTCGGCCGCGCTCACGGTGGCGGTGCCCTGCTTGCCGACGGCGACGGCGGCAGCAGCGTTGGCGACGCGCAGCGCAGCGGCCCAGTCAGCGCCGGCCGCAAGCGAGACCGCAAGCGCGGCAGCGACGGTGTCACCGGCGCCGGAGACGTCGCGCACCTTCACCGGGAACGCCGGAACGTGAACGGCCTCGCCCGCCCGCGGCACCAGCGTCATGCCGTGCTCGCCTTGCGTGACCAGGATCGCCTCGCAGTCAGCGAGCCGCATCACGTCCTCGCTGGCATCGACGATGCTCTGGGGCGTGTCGGCGCGGCTGCGCGTCGCCTCCGAGAATTCCTTGCGGTTGGGCGTGAGCAGCGTGGCGCCGCGATAGATCGCCCAGTTCAGGCTCTTGGGATCGACGATCACGGGCTTGCCGAGCTTTTTCGCGGCGTCGATGGTGTGGCGGATGACGCGCGCCGTCAGCACGCCCTTGGCATAGTCCGACAGCAACACGATATCGGCCCGCACGATCTGCGGCAGGATCGCATCGATCAGCTTGGTCTCGACGTCATCCGACGCAGGCGCAGCCTGCTCCCAATCCGCGCGCAGCATGTGCGTGGAGAAGTGCTCGGAGACGAAACGGACCTTTCGCGTGGTCGGCCGCGACGGGTCGCACACCAGCACGCTTTCGATTCCGGCCTGCTCGCCAAGCGCCGAAGCGAGCCGCTTGCCCGCATCGTCCTCGCCGACGAGGCCGACGAAGATGCAGCGCGCGCCCAGCGAAGCGACATTGCGCGCGACATTGCCGGCGCCGCCGATATGAATGTCGCTGCGCTGCGCCGTGATGACGGGCGTCGGCGCTTCCGGCGAGATCCGCGACACCTCGCCATAGACGAACTCGTCCAGCATGATGTCGCCGATGCACAGCACCGTACGACCTGAGATGGCCTGCGCGAGGGCGTCGAAATCGAGAATGGGCGTCGGCATGGTCAAAAAGCCTCAGCGGAAGCGGTCGGGGCGGTCGAGATAGTCCCCGACATAGGCTTTCACCGCGTCCTCGAGCGTCGTGAAGCCGCCGTTATAGCCGGCACGGTGGAGGCGATCGACCTCGCTCTGGGTGAAGTACTGGTAGGCCCCGCGGATCTGCTCGGGCATGTCGATATATTCGATGTTGGGCCTGGTGCCGAGCGCCGCATAGGCCGCCAGCATCAGATCCTTGAAGCTGCGCGCCTTGCCGGTTCCGACGTTGAAGAGCCCGGACACCGACGGCGTTGCCAGCAGCCACATGACGACGCGCACGACGTCGTCGACATAGATGAAATCGCGGCGCTGGTCGCCGTCGGCGATGCCCTCGCGATGCGACTTGAACAATTGCACGAGGCGGCCCGCTTTGACGTCGTCGAAGCGACGCGCCAGCACGCTCATCATCGAGCCCTTGTGGTATTCGTTGGGACCGAACACGTTGAAGAACTTCAGGCCCACGCATTGCGGCGGCAGCGGATCGCCGTTTGTGCGGCGCTCGGCAACCGCGAGATCGAACATGTGCTTGCTCCAGCCGTAGAGATTCATCGGCCGAAGCTTCTTCAATGCGGGGATCGAGGCATCGTCGTCGAAACCGGTCTCGCCGTCGCCATAGGTCGCCGCCGAGGAAGCGTAGATGAACGGCACCGCGCTCGCCGTGCACCAGTCCAAAAGGCGCGTGGACTGACGGAAATTGGTCTCGAACACCAAGTCGCCGTCGGTGGCAGTGGTCGCCGAAATCGCCCCGAGATGGATCACGGCGTCCAGCTCGCGGCCTTTCAGCCAGTCCATCAGCTCGGCCGGCGAGACGATATCCACAAGCTGGCGCTTGGCGAGGTTGCGCCACTTGCCCTCGTTGCCGAGAACATCGCAAACCACGACGTCGCTGCGGCCCGAATCATTGAGCGCGGCCACGACATTCGACCCGATAAAACCGGCCCCGCCGGTCACCAGCAACATTCAGAAATCCCTGCCCGATCTTTTGCGGCCCGGTCCTGCCGTAGCGCATGAACCGTCAAAGTGTAAGCGGTTTCGGGATGGAGCGGTCTGTCGGCTTTACCTGCCGGCCCGGAGCGGCTACCGAACCGCCACAAACCAGATCGCCCGGCCCTATTAACGAATGAATCACGATTCGCAATTTAGCGAGAACGCAGATCGGGACGACACCCGCCCGATCCTGATCATTCCCTATATGTGGATCGGCGATTTCGTCCGGAATCACACCGTCGTCCGGGTTCTGAAGGAACGCTGGCCTAACCGGCCGGTCGATCTCCTGACCACCTCCCTTTGCGCGCCGCTGGTCGATTACATGCCCGGCGTGCGTCAGGGCATCGTCTGGGACCTGCCGCGCGGCCGGCTCGCGGTGGGCCGCCAGCTGGCCCTGGCCAAGCTCCTGCGCGCGCGGAACTACGGTACGGCCCTGGTGCTGCCCCGAACCTGGAAGGCCGCCATCGCGCCGGCTTTGGCCGGCATTCCAGAGCGGGTCGGCTTTGTCGGCGAGTTCCGGTTCGGCCTGCTCAACCAATGGCGCTGGGGCGAAAAGAAGCTGCCGCGCTTCATCGACAAGAATGCCGCCCTCGCCCAGCCCGACGGCGCCCCTCTGCCTCCTGAATGGCCGGTGCCGCAGCTCCGCGTCCCCGCCGAGGACATCGTTCGGTGGCGGCAGGCCAACGGCCTCGGCGCGGGGGCCGCGGTAGCGCTCGCCCCGGGCTCGGTCGGCGTCTCGAAGCGCTGGACGTCTTATCCGGAGGCAGCCCGCCTCCTGGTCGCGCGCGGCCTCGAGGTCTGGGTGGTCGGCGGCCCCGGGGAGAAGGGCCTCGCCCAGGAGATCGTCGCGGCCGGTGGTCCGGGCGTGCGTGACCTCACCGGCAACGACTTACGCAACGGCGTGCTGGCGATGGCTGCGGCCGGCGTCGCCATCTCCAACGATTCCGGACTGATGCACATCGCGGCTGCCCTTGGCACGCCCACCATGGGCATCTTTGGCCCGACCAGCCCCTATCTCTGGGCCCCGCTCAACGGCCTCGCCGCCACCGTGGTGCAGGACAGGGAAAAGCTGTCCTGCCAGCCCTGCCAGAGCACGATCTGCAGGATGAACGACCACCGCTGCATGCGGAACATCGCGGCAAGCGAGGTGGTGGGGATTGCGCAGCGCGTGCTGGGGGAAGCCGCGCGGGCGGGGACGTGAGCATCGCAGGTCAAAATTGCTTAGGCAACCCGGCCTGTTTCAGGACCGCGTTAGCTGTGTGCCGAGACTTGATATTGTTATCGACGGTGAATCGGATGCCTGAGACCGGACTTTCCCAGATCTCGTGATCGCCCCGCCCGCGTCGAACAAAAAAGCATCCCGCTTTCTCCAGAATTCGTTTCAATTCCGGAGTAAAGCTGTTCATGCCGCTTCTTTTGCAGAGCCGATCTTGACGCGTCTGGAGAAGCTCGCGATCACCTCGACGGGGACTTCATATCCTTCGGCGGCGGCGTCATCCTCCAACAAATCGCGGATGAGGTTCGGCAATTTGGCATCGAGCTCATCGAGGGTCGCGGCTTCCGTGACGAGGCCCGGAAGATCGGAGCTCTCCGCGGTCCACACAGATGCTTCGGTATCCCAAGTCGCTCGAACGACGATGAGATGGCCCATTTTCGGCGCTCCCCCTACAGCGATTTCCGTCATCAAAGCAGTCCTCATTCGTCATGGCAATCGCGTAGCAAGCAGAGTGCCAGACAACGCATTAACCCCTGATTAGTCTCGCCAGATTGAAAATATGCCGCAATACATTGATTTGATATGTATTTCGAGGCCACCTTTGCCCGAGCGGAAGCCGTAGAGAGGCTTTCTCGCGCCGAGGAGAGTCTCTCGGATTGCAAAGAGGCTCTTCAAACTGGCGATCAAGAAATCTTACAGGTGTTTTGCTCGACGCGTCAAACCGACTTCGTAAAATCGGCAACGCTCACGCTCCCGCCAAGCCGTTGATTTCGCTGCCATCTGCTACTGTGCATGGGGTTGTTTTCGCAATTTTTGTTTGGGCCCGTGATGCCACCGTTCAGAGCAATGGCCGATAGACCTCTCCGATCCGCGCCGCCTCGGCATCGAGGCTGAACTTCGCCAGCACCCTCGCCCGCCCCCTCTCACCCATCGCCGTCGCCGCAGACACATCGCTCATCAACGGCTCCAGCGCTGCCGCCAGCGCATCGGCATCACCGGTCGGGACCAGCACGCCGCTCACGCCATCCTCGACCACGAGCTCGGCCGCGCCGGCGCGGGCGGCGACGAGCGCGCTGCCCGCCGCCATCGCCTCGATCAGCGTCAGGCCAAAGCCCTCGTTGCGCGAGGTGAAGGCGTAGAGCGTCAGCCGCTGATACCAGCGCTGCACGTCCTCGATCGGCAGCTCGCCGGTGATGACGATGCGCGATTGCAGGCCGGCGGCCTCGATCCGCTTCTTCAGATCGTTGGCAAACGGCGTCTGCTCGGCCGTGACCTGTCCGACGATGATCGCGGTGAAATCGGGATAGCGCGGCAACAGGCGGCACATCGCATCGACGAACAGATCGGTGCCCTTCTGCGCGCGCACGCGGCCGAAGCAGCCGATGGCGTAGCGGCCCGGCAGCGCGGCTTCCGCGAAGGCAGCAGTGCGATCGGTCGGCGGCGCGTAGACGTCGGTGTCGACGCCATGCGGGATCACGGTCGCCTTCACCTTCAGGAACGAAGCCGAGATGTCACTCGTCGCAATGATCGCGTCCATGCGCCGGATCAGCCAGCGCGTGATCCATGAGTGGTGCCGCTGCGCCGCCGAGGTGAACACGAGCTTCAGCGGCCAGCCGAGCGCGCGCAACGCGACGCCAGCGATCATTTCGTTGTTACGCCGCGCGTGCCAGATCAGCGGCGTCTTGCGGCGCCACAGCTTCAGGAAATCCGCGACACTCAGGCGCGCGATGCCAGCCGGCGCGTCCGAACCGAACCAGGCGGCGCGATACAGCTTCGCCAGCCGCGGCGCCACCATCCGGTTGGTCGCGGTGACCCCGGAATAGCGCCTGTGCAGATTTGGCACGATCACGTCGAGATCGCCGGGGAAATTGGCCACGTCACGCTCCGTTTGACAGGCCCCCTATACGCAACATTAAGCATAGTGACCAGTTCAGGGCTGCCGATACCCCCTCTTCACCACGCAAGCGCTAGCTTGCCGCGTTGATCGAAGACGGGTGAGATCATGACTGTGCTAGTCACCGGCGGCGCCGGCTATATCGGAAGTCACACGGTTCTCGCGCTGGCAGAAGCCGGCGAGGACGTCGTCGTGATCGACGATCTCTCCACCGGTTTCTCCGCTTATCTGCCTGAGGGCGTGCCGCTGTTCATCGGCGATGCCGGCGACGAGAACCTGCTCGAGGGCGTGATCGCCCAGCACAACATCGAAAGCATCATCCATTTCGCGGGCTCGGTCGTCGTGCCGGATTCGATGCGCGATCCGCTCGGCTACTACCGCAACAATTTCATGACCGCGCGCAACCTGCTCAACGTGGCGGTCAAGCGCGGCATCAACCGCTTCATCTTCTCCTCGACCGCCGCCGTCTACGGCAATCCGGACCAGGTGCCGGTGCCCGAGCACGCGCCGACGCGGCCGCTGTCGCCCTACGGCTCGTCGAAGCTGATGACCGAGATCATGCTGCATGACGTCGCCGCCGCCTACGGCATGCAGTACGTCACCTTGCGCTATTTCAACGTCGCCGGCGCCGATCCGCACGCGCGCATCGGGCTTGCCACGGTCGGCGCCACGCATCTGCTCAAGATTGCGGTCGAGGCCGCAACCGGCCAGCGCGCCAAGATCGACGTGTTCGGCACCGACTATCCGACCCCCGACGGCAGCTGCATTCGCGACTTCATCCACGTCACGGACCTCTCGCAGGCGCATCGCTCGGCCCTCGCTTATTTGCGCAATGGCGGCGCCTCGACCACGCTGAATTGCGGCTATGGGCGCGGCTATTCGGTGCTGGAGACCATCGACGCCGTGCGCCGGGTGTCGGGCCGCAGCTTCGCCGTGCAATACGCCCCGCGCCGGCCCGGCGACATCATGACCATGGTGGCCGACACCAGCCGGATTCGCGGCCTGCTCGACTGGAAGCCGCAATACGAGGACCTCGAGACCATCGCGGCCCACGCCTTGGCCTGGGAGGACAAGCTGTTCCACGAGCGCCATGGCGAGCTCCGCCACGCCGCCTCGGCCTAGAATCGTCCCAAGCGCAAGCCCTTAATTGGGCTTGAAAAACCGTAGCTGAGCGGGCACAGAGGCCGTTCGATCCCTGACGCGCGGGCAGGCTTTGTCCTGCGCCGTCAATGGACAGCGGATGGCTCAGTTTCCAAAGAAAATCACCGACGATCCCTATGCGGCAGCGACCCTGATTCGCCGCCTCGTCATGGAGCAGGGGGTCGTGTACTGGCGGCGCTACCTCGTCGCCTTCGCGCTGATGGCAATGGCCGCGGGCGCGACCGCAGGCGCGACCTACGTGCTCGGCCAGGTCATCAACCAGGCCTATGTCGACAAGAACATCCCGGGCATCGCGATGTTCTCCGGCATCACGGTGCTCCTCCTCTTCGTCAAGGGCGTGGCCACCTACGGCCACATGGTGATCCTGACCAAGATCTCGAACGCCATCCTTGCCACCAACCAGCGCCAGCTGTTCGCCAAGCTGATGCGCGAGAGCGTCGGCTTCTTCTCCGAGCGCCATTCGTCCGAATTCCTCGCGCGCCTCACGGCCGGCGCCAAGTCGATCACCGACGTGCTCAACATGCTGGTCAACGCCATCGGGCGCGACCTGTTGATGCTGCTCGCCATGATCGGCGTGATGGTGTGGCAGGATCCGCTGATGTCGTTCATCGGCCTCGTCGCGGTGCCGCCGGCGATGCTGGTGCTGCGCAAGCTGGTCAAGCGCATCAAGGGCCTCGCCTTCAACCAGTTCACCGGCACCGCCGACATCATGGAGACGATGCAGGAATCGCTGCAGGGCATCCGCACGGTCAAGGCGTTCACGCTCGAAGACACCATGCAGAAGCGCATCGACGAGAACATCGCGATCGTCGAGCGCAATGCCAACAAGATGGCGCGCGTCGCCAATCGCTCCAACCCGCTGATGGAGATGTTAGGCGGCTTCGCCGTCGCCGGCTGCCTGATGTACGGCGGCTATGCCGTGGTCGCGCTCAATGCCACGCCCGGTGCGTTCTTCTCCTTCATGACCGCGTTCTTGATGGCGACCGAGCCGGCCAAGCGGCTGGCGCGACTCAACATCGATCTCAACAGCCAGCTGGTCGGCGCCCGCATGCTGCTCGAGATCATCGACAGCCCGGCGAGCGAGCTTTCCGACGACGACAAGCCGGCCCTGAAGCTCTCCGATGCCCGCATCGAGCTGCGCGACGTCAGCTTCTGCTATCGCGCCAACGAGACCATCCTCAACCGCATGAGTTTTACGGCCGAGCCCGGCAAGGTCACCGCCTTGGTCGGCCCGTCCGGCGGCGGCAAGTCGACCGTGCTGGCGCTGCTCTTGCGCTTCTACGAGGTGACGCAAGGCGACATCGTGATCGACGGCCAGTCGATCGGCGCGGTCTCGCGCAAATCGCTGCGCGCGCAGACCGCCTATGTCGGCCAGGACGTCTACCTGTTCCGCGACACCATTCGCAGCAACATCGCCTTCGGCAAGCCGGGCGCGAGCGAGGACGAGATCATCGAGGCGGCGAAAGCGGCCTGCGCGCATGATTTCATCATGGGCTTCCCGCTCGGCTACGACACGCCGGTCGGCGAGCACGGCACTCAGTTGTCCGGCGGTCAGCGCCAGCGCATCGCGGTGGCGCGCGCGCTGATCAAGGACGCCCCGATCATCCTGCTTGACGAAGCGACCGCCGCGCTGGACTCGGAGTCCGAGCGGCAGGTGCAGGAGGCGATCGAGCATCTCTGCCGGAACCGCACCACCATCGTGATCGCACACCGCCTGCACACCATCATGCATGCCGACAGCATTCTGGTGGTCGAGGGCGGCGAGATCGTCGAGCAGGGCCGGCACGACGAGCTGCTCCGCCGAGGCGGGCGCTATGCCTCGTTCTTCCGCCTGCAACATCACGATGCCGGCGCTCTGGCGCCGCTCAGCGCAACCGCCTAGAGTTCCCTGTCAACCTCAAGAGCCGCGAGACCCGCATGAACGCCGCCTCCTACGTTATCCCGCTTCCGCCCCAGGCTTCGCTTCCCGTCGTCGGAGAAAGCGGCCGCTTTCCGGTGCGCCGCATCTGGTGCGTCGGCCGTAACTATCTCGAGCACATCCGCGAGATGGGCAATGACGAGCGTGCCCCGCCGTTCTTCTTCGCCAAGCACGCCGACATGCTGGTGCCCGACGGCGCCACCATCCCCTATCCGCCGCTGACCAAGGATCTGCATCACGAGGTCGAGCTGATCGTCGCGATGAAGAGCGGCGGCCTCAACATCCCCGCCGACAAGGCGCTGGACCACGTCTACGGCTACGCCGTCGGCATCGACCTGACCCGCCGCGACCTCCAGATCGCCTCGCGCAAGAAGGAGCGTCCCTGGGAAATCGGCAAGTCGTTCGACGGCTCGGCGCCCTGCTCCGCGGTGCAGCCGGCCGCCAAGATCGGCCATCCCGCCAAGGGCAAGATCTGGCTGACGGTCAACGGCAAGGAAGCTCAGAAGGGCGACCTCACCGAGCTGATCTGGAACGTGCCCGAGATCATCTGGCAGCTCTCGCAGCAGGTGAAGCTCGCCGCCGGCGACATCATCATGACCGGCACGCCTGCCGGCGTGTCGCAGCTCCAGCCGGGCGACAAGCTCGAATGCGGCGTCGACGGCGTCGGCACGCTGAAGGTCTCGATCGGCCAGCCTGAGTAAGATCGAAGCGTAGGGCGGATTAGTCGTACTGCGTCATGGGTTTCTTCGCGTGCGTGAAGCTGCGATTGCCCCGCAGCA